>Ga0209838_1000128_pt1 | contig 9077 bp, 6 predicted proteins | sample OrgsoiDNA2013047_FD_185797 | JGI IMG/M metagenome (GOLD analysis project Ga0209838, IMG submission 185797) | Permafrost soil microbial communities from the Arctic, to analyse light accelerated degradation of dissolved organic matter (DOM) -... | ecosystem: Environmental > Terrestrial > Soil >... | reverse complement strand
GTCTTTTTTGGCGTTAGCCAAATTCGGACTTTGCTTGGTTGGAGCTGGCTTGGGTGGGTAAATGCCGTGGTTTTGATTTATCCGTTCTTTTATTTTTACAAGGCTATGCGGCGGTTTTACGGGCAAAGCAGGGCAAAGACAGCCTTGAAATACTTCCTCCTTTTCTTTCTTTCCCTGATCATTCAGCTTTTTATTTTTGTGGGTTTCTTTTTATTTACAGTATTCGAAGCATAGATATGGAATCACAAAATCTTTCAAACGAGTTCCTGCGGTTGGTGACCATCATGGATGAACTCAGAGAAAAATGTCCCTGGGACCGGAAACAAACCATACAAACCCTCAGAACCCTGAGCATAGAAGAATTATATGAACTCGCCGATGCCATCATTGAAGAAGACTGGCCGGGCATTCAGGAAGAACTGGGTGATCTTTTTCTGCATCTGCTTTTCTATGCCAGGATTGGCAAAGAACAGAACAGGTTTACCCTCGAGGATGTCTTAAAGGGAATCAGTGAGAAACTCATTTCCCGGCATCCTCATATTTATGGTGACGTAAAGGTGAACTCAGAAGAAGATGTTAAACAAAACTGGGAAAAACTCAAACTGAAAGAAGGCAAAAAATCGGTGCTCAGCGGGGTTCCTGCATCCCTTCCTGCCGTGGTCAAAGCGATCCGTTTGCAGGAGAAATCCAAACAGGTGGGTTTTGAGTGGAGTAATTCAGGGGAAGTCTGGGAAAAAGTGGAAGAAGAAACAAAAGAGCTCATGGACGCGATCCAGTCCGGTGACCGTACACATATAGAGGAGGAATTTGGCGACCTGATGTTTTCAATGATTAATTATGCACGATTTTTGAGCATTGATGCTGAATCAGCCCTCGAGCGGACCAACCGGAAGTTTATTCATCGGTTCACGAAGATGGAAGAGGCCGTGGGTTTATCCGGCAAGAAAATGACTGACCTTTCACTCGCGGAACTGGATGCGATCTGGAATTCGGTAAAAAAGCAAAAAACGACCGATTGATTTCATTTCTAAAAAATTTCTTTCTAAGAAACATCTACCTCATTTTCGTGGGGATACTCCTTTTTATTGCGGCATTTGGTATCAATGCCTATCTCAGTGGCAATTCGACTACACGCATTCTACGGAATTCCATCGAATCCTTCCTCCAGGATCGCGAAAATGACTTTCAAAAATTAATCAGAAACGAACTGAAAGTCCGGAGGCTTTCAGATAAAAATTATTCACTGGCTGAACTCAGTGACGTGATGGATAAGCAATATGGAATCCTGATCTTCGAACGGAATCATCCATTTAGCGAACACCTCACTTTCTGGAGCGACCAGTCGTCTGTTTTGCCCGACAGCATGCTGTTGAAACCCGATGGAAATTATTTTGTGACCCTTAGCAACGGGCAGTATGAAATCATAAAACACTCGTATAGCGAAATGCTGCCGTATCCGCTGACCGTGATTGCGCTGATACCCGTCCGCTGGCAGTATTTTATTTCACCAGAGAATCTAAAACCGGCATTTGTTGAATTTCCATCCGCGGAAAACCGCGTGCGTATTACTTCCAGCCCTTCACCCTTCCCGGTCAGGAACAGGGAAGGACAAACGCTTTTTTACCTGGTAAAATCGTTTTCCTATCATGCCGCTAAATATAGTTTAATCCTGTTGCTTGTGGTGTTTGCGGGCGTGCTCCTGCTGTTAGTGGTTATCCATAACATGGCTCATGCGATTGTGGAAAAATATAACAAACTTGCGGGTGTCTCATTCCTGGTTCTTACCCTGCTTTGCCTGAGGATCATTACGTACTATTTCCCCGGCATTTTTCATTTCCGTCAGTATGAACTGTTCGATCCTACTATTTATAGTTCGAATTTTATCCTCCGGTCCATGGGAGACCTGCTGATCAACGCATTGCTTTTTTGCTGGATGGTGATGTTCGTACAACAGGAACTTGGAACTTACCGGTTCCCGGTTTTTCGTATCTTTTTAAAGAGAGGATTGGTTGTGCTGGCCTCCATGACCACTCTGGTCATAACGACTTTTCTTTTTGCGGATATTGTACAAAGCCTGGTCGCGGACGCCCGAATCTCGTTCAACGTAACAAATTTTTTTAGTCTTACCATCTATAGTTTTATCGGATTTATTATACTTGCATCGCTGGCCCTGAGCTATTTTATATTCACCCAGATTCTGCTAAGACTGATCAGGGACTATCTCGAAGGCAATGTGCTCATCATTTCCATCGTAGCTGCCACCATAGGCCTGGCCTATCTGAGTATCCACAGCAAGACCCGCATGGTAGAGCTCGATATCTATGTGCTGGTCTGGTTGTTATGTTATCTGTGGCTGATGATCAGGAATATGATCTCGGGATTGCGTTTCAGGTTGAATATTTCTGAAATCATGTTCTGGCTTTTTATTTTTTCCGGCTCCATTTCAGTGATCATCATATTTGAGAACAGGAAAATAGAACTGGAACAACGAAAAAGTTTTGCGGACCGCCTTGCTGAACAGATTGACCCTTCCAGTGAAAAACTGGTAAGCATGTCCCTGATCTATTTTGAAAATGACTTATTGCAGCGGCAGTTCGACCGGTTCCGTAACCCGGTCGAGAATCATTATCTCAAGGACAGCCTGGTCAATAATAATTTCAGCGCCTATCTCAGCAAGTACGATACAAAAATCTATACGTATGATTCGGCAGAGAAACCGCTTTATAACCAGGTATCCGTTTCCTATGATACGCTGAATACCATATTTAAATTACAGGGTAAGCCAACAACGATCCCAAACCTGATGTACTACGAAAAGGCTTACGATAAATTCAGTTACATCTACAAAAAAACGATACAGAACAAATCCGGTAAAATATCGGGATATCTCTTCGTGCAGGCTGAACCAAGGAGTTATAAGAGCGAGGGGCTGGCGCCACAACTTACACAACAACGAAAGGAATATCTTCCGGAATATTCGCCGGTATATTCATACGCCATTTACAGCGACAACGAACTGATCACGTATTATAACAATTACCCGTTTCCAACCCAGCTAAATGACAGCATCTTACCCAGAAAGGATTTTGAACAGCGCAGGAATAATGGTTATGATGAACTCTGGCATACGGTTTCAGACGACAAGATCATCGTGATTGCCAAAAAAGATAACCTATTAATTGAGGCCATCACGCTTTTTTCATATCTCTTCAGCGCATTTCTCATTCTGGTTGCCCTGTTCTCGGTCAGCACCATTTTGATACAGACACGTCTGCACTGGCAACAGCTCAAAAAATTCCTGCAACTGAATATCCGGTCACAGATTCAGACCACTATCATCTTTGTCAGCCTTTTTCTTTTTCTTGTGATCGGCGTTTCGACAATTTTTTTCCTGATCAACCGGTATAACCGAAATAACCAGGACCGCCTCAGCGCTTCGTTAAAAGTCATTTCCGGAGAGATCGGCACACGTCTCCTGTCTTTTCAATCAGCCACCAACGTATCTAATCCTGTTAAACAAATGCCCCGGGAAGATCTGGACAGAATCGTAAACAATGTGGCTGAAATCCACAATGCCGATATCAACCTCTACGACATCAATGGATCCCTGATTGTGTCTTCCAACCCTTTTATATATACCAAGGGCATGCTGAGTGACCAGATGAACCCACTGGCTTTTTACTATATGAACCGATTAAATTCGATTGAATTTTTTAATCAGGAGAAAATGGGAGGTATCAGTTTTCAAAGTATTTATTGCCCCGTGAGACTAGGTAAGGGTCCGTCAACGGCGTTTATCAATATCCCCTCTTTTAATACGGAAGACGAACTGAATGACGAGATCTCCCGTTTCCTGGTCACCATCATCAATCTGAACGTTTTCATTTTTCTTATAGCAGGAACGATTGCCGTATTCCTTACAAATCGCATCACGACCTCTTTCTCCCTGATATCTGAAAAAATGCGCCAGGTAAACCTGAGTAAGACCAATGAAGTGATCGTTTGGAAGAAAAATGATGAAATTGGCGGGCTTATCCGGGAATACAATAAAATGGTGGCCAAGCTCGTGGAAAGTGCCACAGCTCTTGCGAAAAGCGAACGTGAAGGGGCGTGGCGGGAGATGGCCAGACAGGTTGCCCACGAGATTAAAAATCCACTCACGCCGATGAAATTGAGTATTCAGTATCTTCAGAAGGCAAACAATAGCGAAGCGCCGAACCTAAGAGAGCTGACAGCCAACGTGGCAAAAACACTGGTTGAACAGATTGATCATCTTTCAAAAATTGCTTCTGATTTCAGCCAGTTTGCCCACATCGGCAACCCGCGCAACGAAGTGCTGGACCTCCATGAAATGCTCTCGTCCCTCACATCACTGTATGAAACAATGGAAAATGTTTTATTCAAATGGGTTCCCGTACATGAAAAAATACTGGTATATGCCGATAAGACCCAGTTGAACCGGCTCTTTACAAACCTGCTTCAAAACGCATTGGAAGCCTGTCATAACCAGGACGTCTGCGTGATCAGCCTGAGCGAAGAATTAAAAGACGATTATATCCAGATCCGCATCAGCGACAACGGGGAAGGGATTCCTGAACAAATGCAATCCAAGATATTCATCCCCAATTTTACAACCAAATCTTCGGGAACCGGGCTGGGTCTGGCAATGAGTAAAACCATTGTAGAGCAGGCCAGGGGAAGAATATGGTTTGAAACCATAGAAGATGAAGGAACAGTATTTTTTGTTGAGTTGCCGGTGTATACTGAAAATTCGAACGCTGACCTTTTTAATGTGGTAAATGTCGAGATGTGACAAAGTCTTCCATCTGCTTCAGCGAAAAGCTGCTCAAATTATTACCCGCAGTTAATCCTCCCTTCTGCGCCGCCAGCACCCCGTAATGAACATCATGATATCCGGCAATGGAATGCGCATCCGGATCAATTGAGATCATCACATTTTTTTGCAGGGCATAGTCGATCCATCTCCAGTCCATATCGAGCCTGCGGGGATGCGCGTTCAATTCGATTACCACATCATGGGCCGCGCAGGCTTCAATGAGCATCTTATGATCCACCGGGTAACCTTCACGGCTGAGCAACAGGCGTCCCGTAGGGTGTCCCAGGATGCGTGTGTGGGGATTCTGAATCGCCGTGAGCAATCGGCTCATGGCTTTCTCCGGACTCATTTTTAAGTTCGAATGAACAGATGCGATCACCAGGTCGAATGTCGACAAGATCTGATCGTTGTAATCCAGCCGACCGTCATTCAGGATATCGCACTCTATACTTTTAAAAATCCGGAAAGGCGCCAGGCGCGTATTCAGTTCGTCAATATAAATATGTTGTTCACGGATGCGTTCTTCCGACAATCCGTTTGCATAAAATGCCGATTTGCTATGGTCGCTGATCACCAGGTATTCGAAGCCTTGTTCTATACAGGCTCTGGCCATTTCTTCGATGGTATGTAAACCGTCGCTCCAGTTGCTATGACTGTGAATAATGCCTTTTATATCGGAAAACTGTATCAGGGGCGGAAGAGAGGCCAATGCCGCCCGCTCAATGAACTGAGGATCTTCCCGTAGCGGAACCGGAATAAAATGAATGCCGGACTGTTCAAATATCTTTTCTTCCGAATCTGCAGACAGTTTGGATGGAAACAGCAGGTTCCATTTATCCAGGAATTTTGGACTACAACTAGTTTCGAAAAGGCTTTGATGAAATGATGCCAGTGGGACGATCTGAAAACGAAGCCTAATATTTTCATCGCCTGAAATGACCAGCGCGTCCTGGCTTTCTTCTGATTTGAATTTTTGTGAGGTAAAAAATGTCTTCAGTTCCTGGAGTGGTATACATGTGATCCAGTCAGCCTGATCGATGATTTCGAGATGCCTCCGGAAGGCGCCTGTAATAGCGATTTGCTGTCCGGGAAAACTTTCCCGGAGATTTTTATGTACCGAAAGGACATAACCTTCCACTTCAGCGAAGAGAAAACTTCCCTGGCTACGCATATAAAACGCAATTGTGTCCCGAATATTATTCTGCGTCTTTTCTCCAAAGCCTTTATAAAGCAACAGGCGGTTTTCATCACATGCATACATCAATTCGCCGATGGATTCGATCTCCATCTCCTTCCAGACTGTTGAAATCTTTTTTGGACCCAAACCCTTGATTCGGAGCATTTCGATGACTCCGGGAGGTGTTTTACCGATAATCTCATGAAGTTGGGGTAACTCACCGGTGTCGAGAATTTCGATGATTTGTTTACCAATACTGGGTCCGATACCCTTGATCGACATTATTTTTTCACGCGGAATCACACTGAGTTCTTCTGTTAACTTATCGATGCTGAACGACGCGGCTGCGTATGATTTTATTTTAAACGGGTTCTCACCATGTATGTCCATCAGTTTGGCAAGCAGGGAAAAACTTTCTGTGATCGCTTCATTAGAAACCGCCATGGTCTTATGTTTGAGAGGATTTCGCCATAAAGTTAATAAAACTAAAAGTCCCCCGGAGCTTCCGGAGGACTTTACTATTTTCAGCTAACGAATGAAGAAAATTATTTCTTCTTTGCAGCTTTCTTAGCAGCCTTTTTCTTTGGAGCTGCTTTCTTTTTTGGAGCTGCTTTTTTCTTAGCGGCTTTTTTTGCTGTTGCCATTGTTTGTAGAATTTAAATGGTTAGTAAACTAATTTACATAGTAAAAATAGAAATTCTTTAGAATTATCCAAAAGTTTTTTTGAATTATTCTAAATAAAAGCTACGTAATGAAATTTACTAGGCGTTTGCGGGAGCATCCACAACGTGCACAAAAGATCTGTTTGCTTTGCCTTTTTTAAATTCTACGACGCCATTTGTGAGTGCAAATAAGGTGAAGTCTCTGCCCACACCAACATTTTTTCCGGGATGATATTCTGTTCCGCGCTGACGAACGATGATGTTACCGGCAATGGCTGCCTGTCCGCCAAAAATTTTAACACCGAGTCTTTTACTCTGCGAATCACGGCCGTTCTTTACACTGCCTTCGCCTTTTTTATGTGCCATGAGATGTTAATTGAAAATTTGAATAATTGGAATATTGAAAATGCGTGTTAAGCGATATCCGTCACTTTGATTTTCGTATAGTGCGTTCGGTGGCCGTGTTTTTTCCTGAATCCTTTTCTCCTGTTCATTTTAAAAGAAATCACTTTGTCACCCTGTACATGGCCGAGGATTTCAACCTTGACAACGCTCTTTACGTCTTTTCCTGCGGCGAATTTATCACCGGCACTCGACAGGAGCACGTCTGAAAATTCCAGGTGGTCGCCGGCGTTTCCTTCCACCCGCGGAACATAAAGTGTCTGGTCTTTTTGGACCCTGAACTGGCTGCCTGAGATCTGTACAACTGCGAACATACGATGCAATATTAGGGGTGCAAAGGTAGGGGTAAATGGGTTAATTTCGAAGCAATCCGTTAAAAATCTTCCGGACCGGGAAACCACCCGGGCTGATATTGGCTTTTATTGTAGGTTTGTCTTTCATTCGCCTGCCTAAAACATGAAGATCAAGTCGTTTTTAGCCAAGCCTTTCGCATCATATATATATAGGAGTATCCGGAAAGAAATCGGGACCGCCCTGGAAGACCAGGAAAATATCCTGAAAAGTCTTCTGAAAACCGGCGCAAAAACGGTTTTCGGACGGGAACATCATCTGGAGACGGTCAAAACGTACGAGGAATTCAAAGCGGCCGTTCCGGTTCGGGACTACGAACAGATCAAGCCCTATATCGACCAGATCAAGCTGGGCAAACACAATGTGCTATGGCCGGGCCAGCCCATTTATTTTGCCAAGACCTCCGGCACCACCAGCGGTATCAAATACATCCCTATTTCCAAGGACTCTATCTCAAACCATATCAATACTGCACGGAATACCCTCCTGTGTTATATGGCGGAAACCGGCAATGCTGCATTTTCCAACGGGAAAATGATATTTCTCTCCGGTTCTCCGGAACTGGAAAGAGTGGCGAATATACCCACGGGAAGACTGAGCGGCATCGTAAACCATCATATCCCGAACTATCTGCGCACTAATCAGCTGCCCAGTTACGAAACCAATTGCATTGAGGAATGGGAGACCAAACTCGATAAGATCGTGGAAGAAACGATCAACCAGGATATGACACTGATTAGCGGCATACCCCCCTGGATGCAGATGTATTTCGACCGGCTCAATACTGTTTCCGGAAAACGAATAAAAGATTTATTTCCAAATTTCTCCGTGCTGGTGCACGGTGGTGTCAATTTCGAACCATATAAAGACCGACTGCTTGACAGCATTGGCAAACCCGTAGACACCATAGAAACATACCCTGCATCAGAAGGTTTTTTTGCTTTTCAGGACAGCCGCAAAGAAGAAGGTCTGTTGCTGAATACCAATAGCGGAATATTTTTTGAATTCATCCCGGCAGATGAAATATTCAACGAAAATCCCACACGGATTTCTTTGAAGGATGTGAAAGCCGGCATCAACTATGCGCTTGTCATAAATAATAATGCGGGTTTGTGGGGATATAATCTTGGTGATACCGTGCGGTTCCTGACCACAGATCCGTTCCGGCTGGTAGTAACCGGCCGTATCAAACATTTTATCTCCGCATTTGGCGAACATGTAATCGGAGAGGAAGTGGAATACAGCCTGATGAAAGCGGCCAAAGAAGAAGGTGTGCAGATCAATGAGTTTACCGTGGCTCCTTTTATCAAGGGACAGGAGGATGGAAAATCATTCCACGAATGGTTTGTAGAATTTGAAAACCGCCCGGCGGATATGCGCGCGTTTGCGAGTAAAGTGGACAGCAACATGCGGGCTAAAAATATTTATTACGATGATCTGATTTCGGGAAATATTCTTCAGCCTTTGCAAATACATCCGGTTAAGAAAAACGGATTCATTGATTATATGATATCAATTGGCAAACTCGGCGGACAGAACAAAGTGCCCAGACTCAGCAATGACCGTAGTTTTGCGGAGCCGCTGGAAAAATACACGGACTGATCTTTCTTTTCGTCCAACCGGAATTCACTAGTTTTACCCTACAACG
>Ga0209838_1000127_pt1 | contig 9096 bp, 6 predicted proteins | sample OrgsoiDNA2013047_FD_185797 | JGI IMG/M metagenome (GOLD analysis project Ga0209838, IMG submission 185797) | Permafrost soil microbial communities from the Arctic, to analyse light accelerated degradation of dissolved organic matter (DOM) -... | ecosystem: Environmental > Terrestrial > Soil >... | reverse complement strand
ATTCGTTTGTAGATGGCTGTTTCCTCCGCCACATTTTTTCCGATGCAGAAAAAACTGGCTTTGGCATTGTATTTTTTTAACTGATCCAAAACGAACGGCGTGGCGGCTGCATGGGGACCATCATCAAAACTCAGATAGATTTTTTTGCCTTCCGTCTTCGCCGGATAATTCCAGAGGCAGGTCGGATAAAGCATCTTCAGCCAGAAGGGAGTCTTCGTAAAATAAAACATAGTGCAATTTACTCAGAAGCTGTTGATATGAATAACCTGCCCATGCTGACGGAATATTTTTCCATTATCTTTTATAAAAGCCTCCTGTGTGAACTTATCGGTCAGCAACTTGTCCAGATAGATTTTCTCTTCGTCCCGTGTGATCGTCAGCGGTTTTCCCATATACACGGCCTGGTCACAATAACCCTTCAACAGGGGATCCAGCTGGTTAAAGAAAAGATCCGTTGAAGCATAGATATCGGAGCCGATCACTTTGTCGCCAGTCATACACACAAATCCCACGATCGAACTGTCGGTGGATTTAAATTTTTTCTGGAAGTACTGATAGTATTCATCATTCAGTTGTAACATCCGCTTATCCGCCAACCGGGAAAGATAGGCAGAGCTCTTATTGGGTATGTTGTTTTCCCCGAGTTGTTTCGCAATTTCCCGCCAGATCAAAACCTGGTTCTTACTCTCATCCAATACTTTCCGCAGGGCCGGATTGGCAAAGTTCTCGTAGGAGAATTTTTTTTCCTTATCACTCCACCGGAGTTCTTCCACACACATCGCTGAAACGTACTGATCTCTTCCGTTTGGTTCCAATAAAGTATCCTGCGCAATGATCCTGTCCTGGCGTCCGCCGGAAACGATTTCACCGGATGATATGAAAATGGTCTGGTCAGAATGATTATTGATGCGCAGGAAGTGTACGTTTTCCGTGGAAGCCGTGCCTCGCTCAGAAATAGTGGCTATGCCCTGTTTCATAGCCTGGCTCAGAGAGATAACCTTCGGCGCCCCGTTGCCAAATCCATGTTTCGGACGAATGGGAATGATACGAAGGTTTTTAAACTCAATCGCAGAATCATAATCCACATACACATTATCATAGGTAATCTCCTGTGCCCGAAGGGCACCGAAGACAAATAAGCAGATGATGGTTACAATAAATTTCACGGGTGAATATACTATTTCAGCCTGCATTGAGCAACCGGCAGCACTGGCTTTAACAAAACACACAGCCCTGCTGCGAATGCTGGTTTCCGGCACCTTGATTATCTTTGCCCACCATGGAAAAAAAAATAAGGGTACGGTTTGCACCCAGTCCCACGGGCGGCCTGCACCTCGGTGGTGTCAGAACCGTTTTGTACAATTATCTGTTCGCCAAACAAAACAAGGGTGATTTCATTCTTCGTATCGAAGATACCGACCAGAGCCGCTTTGTGGCGGGGGCGGAAGAATATATCTATGAAACGCTGAAATGGTGCGGGCTGGATCCCGATGAGAGCCCCTTAAAAGGCGGACCCTACGGGCCGTACCGGCAGAGTGAAAGAAAGGAAATGTACAGGGAATACGCTGAGAAACTGGTTCAGACCGGTCATGCTTATTATGCCTTCGATACACCGGAAGAACTGGAAGCCATGCGTGAGAACTACAGGAGTGCTGCCAATCCCTCTCCGCAATATGACTTTCAAACGCGCATGCATATGCGCAATTCACTGACGGTTAGCAAGAAAGAAACATCAGAAATACTGGCCGCAAAAACGCCCCATGTGATCCGGATTAACATGCCGGAAAATGAAATCCTTCAACTAGACGATCTGATTCGCGGTCCTGTGGAATTCAACACGGCCCTGGTGGATGATAAAGTGCTGCTGAAAGCCGATGGCATGCCAACCTATCACCTTGCCGTTGTAGTGGATGATTTCCTGATGAAAATAACGCACGCATTCCGTGGTGAAGAATGGCTTCCCAGTGCACCGGTACACGTTCTGCTGTGGCGATGGCTTTTTGGGATTGAAAACATGCCGGCCTGGGCGCATTTCCCGCTCATATTAAAACCCGACGGTAATGGGAAACTGAGCAAGCGTGATTCGGAACGACTCGGCATTCCTATTTTTGCTATGGACTGGAAGGATCAGGCATCGGGTGAAATTATTTCAGGGTTTCGCGAAAAAGGATTTTTACCGGAAGCCTTTATAAATATGCTGGCGGTGCTGGGATGGAATGACGGCACTGAACAGGAGATCTATTCCATCACTGACCTGGTGGAGAAATTTTCCATTGAGCGCGTACACAAGGCAGGTGCAAAATTTAATTACGAAAAAGCAAAATGGTTTAACCAGGAATGGATTCGGAAATTGCCCATTGAAGAACTCAGCGATGCCGTGAGAAAAATTTATACTGACCAGGATATACGGATTCCGGATGAAGTGTATCTCCGTTCCGTCATACATCTTATACGCGACCGCTGTCACCTGCTGCCTGAATTTTATTCCCAGGGAAAGTTTTTTTTCGTTTCACCGATACAATGGGACCTCGAATCCGTCAAACCCAAATGGACGGAAGCCAAAACGTCATTTTTTAAGGAATATATTGGTTCATTTGCAAACATGACGGAATGGAACGGCTACAATCTCGAAACGGCTTTTAAAGAACTCGCCACGGTCCGGCAGATTAAACCGGGAGAATTGCAGCTTCCTTTCAGAATCATGCTGGTCGGGGAGAAATCCGGCCCCCCTGTTTTTGAAATCGCTGCCCTGCTCGGGGAAAAAGAAACAACAGAAAGGATAGAACGCTTTCTGATACAAACCAGCAATTGGTGAGCAGAATGAAAAATGGGAATAGGTTTTTATACGGACTGGCATTCATCAAGTTCCTACTTCCCTTTTTTCTACAGTCGCCGGCATACGAACCCCATCGCGACGAATTTCTGTATCTCGCAGAAGGGAGTCACCCCGCGTTTGGATTCATGGAAGTTCCTCCCCTGCTTTCGATTTTTGCCTGGTTGACGCAGCATTTGGGAAACAGTATGTTCTGGATAAAATGCTGGCCATCTTTATTCGGTGCGCTGAATCTTATACTGATTGGGAAAATAATTATTTCCCTGGGTGGTAAACAGTTCGCCCTCTTCCTTCTTTTCTGTGGTTTTTTCTTCAGTGTTTTTATACGGGTGCATTTTTTGTTCCAGCCCAACTTCCTGGAAGTCTTTTTTTATTCGGTCATTGGCTATGGACTGATTCAATATATAAAGACATCAGAAAACAGGTGGTTGTATTTCACCGCCCTGGGCGCCGGCCTGGGAATGTTAAGTAAATATTCTGTGGCTTTTTACCTGGTAAGCCTGGTTCCTGCCCTCTTGCTTACCAGACAGAGAACCATATTTTTGAACAGACATTTCTATTTCGCGCTATTTTTTGCATTCCTTATTTTTCTGCCAAACCTCCTGTGGCAGATCGTACATCATTTTCCTGTTGTCTACCACATGCATGAACTGACATCCTCACAACTTCAATATGTGCCGACCGCCGATTTCCTGAAGGACCAGTTACTGATGTTTTTCCCCTGCTGTTTTATTTGGGTGACGGGATTTTTTTACCTGCTGCTGGATCAAAGAGCAAGACCATATATTTTTTTGTGCTGGGCCTACCTGGGCGTGATCGCCATCCTGCTTTGGTTCCATGGGAAAAATTATTATGCGCTTGGGCTTTACCCTGTTCTTTTGGGATTTGGTTCCCTTGCCATCGAACAGTGGGCGGTACGCAGGAGATATTTTCTCCGGTATGTTTTCTCCCTAATTATCATCGTGTTCGGAATTTATTTCACGTTTGCCGGTTTGCCCATTATGAAACCGGAAAAGCTGGTCGTTTTCTATGAAAAAACACATGCCAGAGGAACGGGGATTCTAAGATGGGAGGATCAGCAGGATCATCCGCTACCGCAGGATTTTGCCGATATGCTGGGGTGGGAGGAAATGGCTGCGAAAACAGCAGCGGCCTTTCATTCTGTGGACAGTAGCCAGCAGGCAAATACAATTATTTTTTGCGACAATTACGGGATGGCCGGAGCGGTAAACTATTACAGTAAAAAATATCATATTCCGCAGCCTTATAGCGACAACGCCAGTTTTTTATACTGGATCCCGGATACACTTCGTTTTCAAAACCTGGTATTGGTGGAAAGTGATCCCGATGAAATGAAACACGATTTTATAAAACACTTTTCTACAGCCGCGATTACAGACAGCGTCACTAGCCGGTATGCTCGTGAAAAAGGAACTGCCATCATGCTGCTGACCGGAGCTGATGAAGCATTCCGCAAGTTTTTCAGCGATAAACTGCAGGCCGACAAAATAAAAACACGGAGTAATTAATCCGGCTTTCCAACACGGCAGTTGCGTAAATTTGAATCATGGACAAAACTTTTTACCGCCCGATCCGGGTACTGGTAGCCAAAGTGGGTCTCGATGGCCATGACCGGGGTGCGAAGGTAATCGCAACGTCTTTGCGTGATGCGGGGATGGAAGTCATTTATACGGGACTGCGGCAAACTCCTGAAATGGTCGTCAACGCTGCCATTCAGGAAGACGTGGATGCGATTGGCATCAGCATTCTGAGCGGTGCCCACATGACCGTCTTCTCAAAAATCATTCAACTGATGAAAGAAAATAATCTCACGGATGTGTTGCTGACCGGTGGAGGAATCATTCCGGAAGAAGATCGTGTCGTATTACAGGAGATGGGTGTTGGAAAATTATTTGCCCCCGGCGCAGCCACTACCGATATTTCAGCATATATCCGGGACTGGGTAATCGCTAACCGCGTTTAACTTAATATAATTATTATGTACGAAACATTATCGACCGAACTGGCGGGAAGTATTTATATCATTACGATAAACCGCCCGGAAAAATTAAATGCACTCAACAAGACCGTTATCCGTGAACTCGGCGAAGCCGTATCGGAAGTATATGAAAATCCATTGATCCGCGCCGCCATAATCACGGGTGCTGGCACAAGGGCCTTTGCGGCCGGCGCCGATATCCGTGGTTTTAGCGGATTGACCAAAGACGAAGGTATGGCCCTTGCCATACAGGGAATGGATGTATTTTTCAAAATAGAAAATGCGCCAAAGCCCATTGTGGCCGCGGTCAATGGATTTGCATTAGGTGGTGGCTGCGAACTGGCTATGGCCTGTCATTTCCGCCTTTGCAGTGAATCTGCCCAATTCGGGCAGCCGGAAATCAGTTTGGGTCTCATACCAGGATACGGGGGAACGCAACGCATGACAAAATACATCGGCAAGGGCCCGGCGCTGGAAGCCATGCTTACGGGAAACCTGATCCCCGCGCCACTGGCACTGCAGTACGGACTGGTTAACTACATAACCACCGCAGAAGAATTATTAAATAAAACGACTTCCATCCTCCAACAAATCATCAGCAAGGCCCCGCTGGCCATCGCAAAATGCATCACGGCTGTCAACGCAGCAACAGAAAATGTTGACGGTTACGCGCTCGAAACCAAACTTTTCGGTGAATGTTTTGCAACAGAAGATATGAAGGAAGGGACCGCCGCGTTTCTTGAGAAGAGAGCGCCGGTCTTCAGAGGAATCTGACATTTCCAACCCACCACAAAGTGGTATTGCTTTCTCCCGCTTCCGGCTTTATCTTGTTTCCATTAAAACAATGCATGCTTGCTAAAACCTATGGCAGCGCTGTATACGGAGTGGATGCCATCACGATAACCGTTGAAGTGAATGTAATGAAGGGCAAAAATTATTTTATTGTCGGCCTGCCGGATAATGCCATCAAGGAAAGTCTGCAGCGGGTAGAGAGCGCACTCAAAACGAATGGTTTTTTAATGCCGAGAATAAAACTGCTGGTAAACCTGGCGCCGGCGAATATCCGCAAGTCCGGTTCTGCTTTTGATCTTCCCATCGCCATCGGCATACTGGCCGGCAGCGGCCAGATAAAAAATCTAGAGGTTCTTCACCAATATATAATTATGGGTGAATTGAACCTGGATGGAAGTATACTGCCTGTAAAGGGAGCGCTGCCGATGGCAATCCAGGCACGCAAAGAAAAGTTCCGGGGATTTATCGTACCGAAATCCAATGGCGCAGAGGCGGCAATCGTAAACCAACTCGCTGTATATCCCGTTTCCCATATACGCGAAGTGGTGGATTTCCTGGATAACCGGGTACGACTGGATCCGCTGGATCCGGATACACGACAGGATTTTTTTGCAACTCAATACAAATTCGATATTGATTTTAAAGACGTCCATGGCCAGCAGAACATCAAAAGGGCGCTTGAAATTGCAGCGGCAGGCGGTCACAATACGATCCTGATCGGTCCGCCGGGCTCCGGCAAAACCATGCTCGCCAAGAGACTACCTACTATACTTCCTCCATTGAATCTGCAGGAGGCGCTCGAAACAACCAAAATTCATAGCGTGGCCGGTAAACTGCAACCCGACGCCATGCTGATTGCGCGGCGTCCGTTCCGGTCGCCACACCATACCATTTCCGATATGGCGCTGGTAGGTGGTGGTGGGATGCCTCAGCCCGGAGAAATTTCACTGGCTCATAACGGGGTGCTGTTCCTTGATGAACTTCCCGAATTCAGAAGATCTGTTCTTGAAGTGATGCGTCAACCAATGGAAGAAAGAAGGGTGAATATTAGCCGCGCCCGCATGAGCATCGATTTCCCGGCCAGTTTTATGTTGCTTGCCAGTATGAATCCATGTCCCTGCGGTTTTTATAATCATCCTGACAAGGCCTGCAGTTGTCCGCAGGGTGCAGTGCAAAAATATCTCAATCGGATTTCGGGTCCCCTGCTCGACCGGATAGACCTGCATGTAGAAGTAACTCCGGTCGGATATACCGAGTTGTCGTCGGCAGACACCAGCGAAAACTCAGCCTCCATCCGCGAAAGGGTCATAAGCGCAAGGGAAAAACAACACAGGCGTTTTAGCGATCAGCCAGGTGTATATGCCAATGCGCAAATGGACAGCGGTCTGCTAAAGAAAATATGTGGTATCGAAAAAGCAGGGTCGCTATTACTGAAATCGGCAATGGAAAAACTGAACCTTTCAGCAAGGGCATACGACCGGATCCTAAAAGTAGCGAGAACAATTGCAGACCTCGATCAGCTGGAAGACATCAAAACAGAACACCTGGCGGAAGCGATCCAGTACCGCAGTCTGGACAGAGAATCCTGGGCTGGATAGTGCTTCCAGGCTACTCACTCTGGGCTCGCGCCGCATGCTCCGGATTCCCGCCTTCGCTTTAGTCAATGGCCGGTTTTGCCTAACTTGTGGCGATTTTCTGTCCTATTTTGACAGCAGCAATCGCTATATTTTATTTATGAAGATTCTCCTTACGTATCTCAAACCATATAAATGGCTCGTGACTCTGACGCTGGTGCTGGCAGGCCTGAATATCGGTTTTTCGTTATTGGATCCCATCATTTTCGGGAAAATTGTAAACCTTTCCAACGATTACGTCCAGGCGAGGAAAATGCACAACGATTTTTCGGCCGACCGTTTCTTTACCGTTTTCTCATGGACCCATCCGGGTGTTATCAACCTGCTCCTTCTTTCGGTGGCAGTGGCCATGATGAGCCGGATAGCCAAAAACTTCCAGGATTATTTTATGAACGTGGTGGTTCAGAAGTTCGGGGCCAAAGTGTTTACTGACGGGCTACAGCATGCCATGAAGTTACCATACCAGGATTTTGAGGACCAGCGAAGCGGCGAAACGCTCGGCGTTTTGCAGAAAGTCCGTACAGACACCGAAAAATTCATCAACTATTTTATTAACGTGCTCTTTGGCGTCATCATCGGGGTCATATTTGTCTTTACTTATGCGGCCATCTGGATCCACTGGAGCATTCCGCTGGTATACCTTACGGGTATTCTGCTGCTGACCTTTATCAGTAATCTGCTTAGCAAGAAAATAAAAATCATACAGAAGAATATCGTTTCCCAAACCACCTCGCTGGCGGGATCCACTACGGAATCATTGCGTAATATCGAACTTGTAAAAAGTCTGGGTTTAACCCAGGAAGAAGTGAACCGCTTGAATAAAAACACGTATAAAATATTAGGACTTGAGTTAACCAAGGTGAAAAGGATCCGGAGTATCAGTTTTGTACAGGGTACTTTTGTGAATACCCTTCGCCAGGTGATTCTTTTTATTTTGATGTGGCTCATTTTCAAGGATAAAATGAATGCCGGTCAGCTGGTGACCATGCAGATTTTCTCATTTTTCGTTTTTGGGCCTTTACAGGATATCGGCAATATTGTGCTGTCTTACAGGGAAGCCCAGGCATCCCTCAATAATTTTGAAGTACTTATGAAAAAAGTTCCGGAAGCCGAAGCAGCCAACCCAAAACACCTGGGCAAGGTGGAGGAACTGAGTTTCCAGGACGTGGTCTTTAAACACAAAACGGCCAAACATTTCGCTATTGATCATATTAGTTTTGATGTGCAGGTAGGAGAAACCATTGCTTTTGTCGGTCCTTCTGGTTCCGGCAAATCCACACTGATGAAATTGCTTGTCGGACTATACCGGCCCCTACAGGGAAAAATCCTGTACAATCACCTGGATGAAAATTCAATCAGTTTCGACGACCTCCGCAACCAGATCGGGTTCGTAACCCAGGATACACAACTTTTTTCAGGAACCATCCGCGAGAACCTGATTTTTGTAAGCCCGTCTTCAACAGATACCGACCTGCTCGATGTCTTAAAAAAAGCATCCTGCCTGAACCTGCTCGAAAGAGCAGAGAAAGGATTGGAAACAATGATTGGTGAAGGCGGTCTGAAATTGTCGGGCGGTGAAAAACAGCGTTTATCCATTGCCCGGGCGCTGTTAAGAAAACCCCGCGTATTGATTTTTGATGAAGCCACCTCATCACTCGATTCACTGACCGAAGAAGAAATTACCAAAACCATCCGCCAGGTATCTTCCCAGAGAAACCAGATCACCATTCTGATTGCGCACCGGCTGTCGACGCTGCAAGGCTTCGACCGGATTATTGTGATGAGCGCCGGCAAGGTGATCGACGACGGTTCGCCGGATCAGTTGCGCAACCGGCCGG
>Ga0209838_1000125_pt1 | contig 9122 bp, 6 predicted proteins | sample OrgsoiDNA2013047_FD_185797 | JGI IMG/M metagenome (GOLD analysis project Ga0209838, IMG submission 185797) | Permafrost soil microbial communities from the Arctic, to analyse light accelerated degradation of dissolved organic matter (DOM) -... | ecosystem: Environmental > Terrestrial > Soil >... | reverse complement strand
TCCGGGAAACCTCCGATCCAGTCAATCTGACTCAGATCGTAACGACCCTTATGATCGTCCCTGTCGATAACTGCCAGGCCATCGCAGACGCTTGTCAATACTTTAGCGATAAAAGGACCAAAATCATTGTTGCAAAGAAGTATAAATTTGTTTTTATAAGGACAAATGCCAGCATCAAAAATTTGTTTCAATGCCATGTCACCCAAATAACTAAAGACATCCACTTCCGGGTGTCTTTCATTGGTTGCCCCAATCCTGAATCCCCTTTTCCTGATATATTGAATGTCCATGTCCGCTTCACGCCATTCCCATGCCTCATACATCAGTGGAATGACCATATCTTTTTTTGCATGTGAAAGCATTTCTTCATTCAGCGGCCTCAGGTGACCGGAATTGGTAATGATATCTGCCTGTGCGACAATATCCGGACTTAGCTTATCTGTAAAATGGATGTCAAGCGGGAAGGCTTTGAATGTATCTGCCAGTTGTTTGGTGGCTGCAAATACTTCCTCGATTTTACCGTACCGGGTGGTTTTTGAAAACGCATACACTTTTGCACCAGCAATAGCCGCCAAAACGGGCGTAACGATATATGCCCCGGTGGCCGCTTCTGTTAAAACAGTTTTGCCTTTTAAATTAAGTTGCAGGGCATTTACCTGCCGGATCAATTTATCGATCAGCATCGTTAGTAATTATTCAAAGTATTGATAACATAATCAACTTCCTCATCGGATAATTCCGCATACATGGGTAAAGAAAGGCAATGATTCGCCAAGTATTCGGAATGAGGAAAGTCGCCAGTTTTATATCCGAGACCCGCATATGCTTTTTGAAGGTGACAGGGCACAGGATAATGTAACCCGGGAAAAATATTCCTGTCATTCAGGAACTTTGTAATTTCTTCCCGGTTTTCGGTCGTAATAACGAAGAGATGAAATACCGATTCATGTCCCTTGGGTTGAATCTGCATTTTGATTTTTGGATTCGTTATGCCTGCCTGGTATCTGGCCGCAATTACTTTCCTTCTTTTGTTCCACGACGGCAGATATTTCAATTTGATGCTGAGAGATGCTCCCTCCAGTCCACCCATTCGCATATTGTATCCGATTTCGTCATGATAATACCGGACCGTTGAACCGTGGTTACGCAGGCTCTGCAGGTGTTTATAATATGCCGCGTTGTTAGTGGTTAGTCCGCCTGCTTCACCACAGGCGCCCAAATTTTTTCCCGGATAAAAACTAAAACAGGCCATTTCACCAAAACCGCCAACCGGTTTACCTGCATATGAGGCGCCCTGCGCCTGGGCTGCATCTTCAACCAGGAACAGATCATGTTTTTTACATATATCCTGTACGGCGTTGATATCAAAAGGCTGACCATACAGATGTACTCCGATTACCGCTTTTGTTTTAGCGGTGATTTTCTCTTCCAGTTTGGATGCATCTATTTCCCAGGTGATGGGATCGCAATCGACAAATACGGGAATCGCTCCCGTATAGGAAACGCCCCACGCGGTTGCTATGAATGTATTCGCTGGAATAATTACTTCATCTCCGGCACCAATTCCCAGGGCAAGCATGGCCAAATGAAGGGCAGTTGTACCATTGTTAACCCCGACCGCATATTGGGTGTTACAGAACAATGCAAAATCTTTTTCAAATTCTTCCACAAAAGGACCTCCTGAAAATGCGGTATGTTCATACACTTTTTCAAAGGCCGCAAAAACCTCCTTTTTAATTTGCTGGTGTTGTGCTTTCAGGTCAAGGCAGTTAATTCTTTTTTCCATGATATAGTTTAAAGGCTTATAGAGATTTCAAAATTCTTGCCGGAACGCCGGCAACAACCGTATTTGGAGGAACATCCCTTGTAACTACGGAACCGGCTCCGATAAGTGCATTTTCACCGATCGTGATACCACACAAAATAGTCGCGTTGGAGCCGATGGATGCGCCCTTTTTAACCCTGGTTTCAATTACCCGCCAGTCCGCTTCGGTTTGCGGACTTCCATCTGCATTGATGGCTTTCGGGAATAAATCGTTTGTAAACATGACTCCATGCCCAACAAATACATTGTCTTCAATATGCACACCCTCGCAAATAAAACTATGGCTGGAGATTTTGCAATTTTTGCCTATAAAAGCACCTTTTTGTATTTCCACAAAGGCCCCGATCTTGGAATTGTCGTCAATGGTGCAACCATATGCGTTGACGAAATTAAAAATCCGTGTGTTCCTGCCCAGACTTACATTGTTGAGACTTTGTTTGTCAGTGTTTATCGTAACTAATTCCATGTCGTTATTTTATTTTGACTTCCTTTCCAAAATGTTTGATAGATTCCTGGGAAGCTTCGAGTATTCTGACCACACTTCTTCCCAGTAAGGCATTCGACAACGGTAGTTTCTTTTGTATAATGGATTGTATAAAATCAGCGGCAACTCCCGCCAGGGCTTCCCGGCTGGATAGTTTGGGAATATATACATCGCCTGTTCTGTAGTCCACCATGATCCTGGTCTTATCTTCTTCGGTTTTGTGATTATAACCCGTATCATACACTCTTACCTTTTCAGACGGTTCAAGGTCATTGTACAGGATCATCTTTTTATCACCGCCGATTAATGTTTGCCGCACTTTTACCGGCGAGGACCAGGAGCAGTTGAAATGAGCAATAAAATTCGAATTATAGTTCACCGTCAGATAGGCAATATTTTCAATTTTGTTCCGGGTATGAGAAATGCCAGTTGCGTTGATACTTTCCGGTACCTCTGTGATCAGGTAAGTCAGAATAGATATATCATGCGGAGCCAAGTCCCATAAAACATTGATATCGGGCTGAAACAGTCCAAGATTAATACGGGAAGAGTCAAAATACAATGGTGTACCGATCACTTCAGTCTGAATGATTTCCTTCATCTTTTCTACTGCGCCCGTGTACAAAAACGTATGATCGGCCATCAGGGTAAGATTTTTCCGGGTAGCAATGTTGATGAGTTCGTCCGCTTCTTCTACTGAGGAAGTCATTGGTTTTTCAATGAGTACATGCTTGCCTTGCAGCAAGGCACGTTTTGCGAGTTCAAAATGAGTATAGACAGGCGTCGCGATAACAATCGCATCAATATCTTTATTGTTAATGACATCCGCTCCATCTTTCACACCAGTAATAGACGGAAATGTTCTGGCTAGCAAATTCAGCCGCTCATCGCGGCCGTCCGCCACCATTTTTATAATACAGTCCGGGGTAGCAAAAAAATTTCTTACGATATTTGGTCCCCAGTAACCGTAGCCGATTACGCCGATATTAATACTTGCCACTTGATAAGGTTTATTTTGGTTTACATTTTTTCCCTGCAGTAATCCTTTATTTCGCTGATAAATGGACGCTGTCGGGAATTAATATCTTAAAATCCTGGTTCGACCAGACTTCTTTATAATTATTTTTTTTCAGAAAAGAATCCAGGATATAGTTTCTGGTTAGATTTCTTTCCATTTTACTATAGCTCCCAGCCATGGTTTCTTCAGGCCATTTGCTTGCATCACCGATGGTTGCAATTTTTTGCATTACTACGGGGGGAAGTTTGCTGCTTCTTTCCTGCATTGAATTTAGATCTGCCCTAAACAGGGTTGAACTATATACACCGGGCAGCGGATTCGTTAATAAAGGAACTGTTTTAGTGGCATAATAAAACATGGCCATATTGTCGTAGGCTATTACATAATCGTTTGGCTTCATATACCTGGTGCTTTCAAGCAGCAGTTCATTAAATACGGCTGCCCGTCCTTTTGTGGTATATATGCCTTTTAAATTATCGCTTTGCAGTGAATAACGCATCAGCATCCGGTTTCTCCGGTCAAAAAAAGGATAATAGTAAACAAAATAAAACCCCGCAAAAATAAGTATGAATACTAATATTTTTTTTGTTGCTGCAAACAGTTTTTCTGAAATCAAAAAATCCCCTGTATGTTCCTTTTTTTCCCTTTTTATGACCCATGTGAAATTCGTGGAATCTATGTTTAATATATAATTCATGGTCACAGGCAACGCAATCCACAAACAATATCTGCCCGCGGTGAAAATGCCGTCCGAACTGCCTAGTGGAAATGATAAGAGAAAAAAGACACCGAAAAAAAACAGCATTTTTATTTCCTTTTCTATTGAAGAGGAGATCATGGTAATTGCTGCCAATAATATTAACCCGTTAAGGAAAAACAGTTCTGTAAAATGGTCAATTTTGTGAACAATGATCAAAAACAGGAAACCGGCTATCGCCAGCCAAATGCCTGCATTCAATAAAAACTTTAAAGGTTTCGGATTATTCCTGAATTTAGTCAATAGATATAGACAGCCGAACACGAAAGCGGCGGGTATCAATGCGTATTTTAGGGATTCTACAATATTCGAACGGAATAAATCCAGCAACCTGAAAATTCCGTAGCCGCCTTCTACATCCGGATTCTTAACACCTTTCCCCATGGTAAATAACAGTTTCATGGAACTCAGAAAAATGGGTAAATGTCCTGCGATGTGCATGGCTAAAACCACACAGCCAATGGCAATCAGGAATCCGGCAATAAAAACGGTTATCTGTTTCAATGTAGCCGCCCAGGACCATCCGGTCAGGTAATGATAATACAATATTCCGAGTGCGAGTCCTAATTCCAGGATATTCGGCGTTCTGATAAACACATTGAGGCCAACAAAAAATCCACTCAATAATATTTTTACCAGACGTTTTTTTTGTAGTCCTGAAAAGAGAAATATGACGATGACAATATAAAAGAGAGCGGAGAGAATATTGTAATTTAATACTTTGATATCATTGTTTAGCGACAATACGACGAGTAATAAACCGATCTTCAAATAAACGGGATTCAGGTATTTTTTTAATAGTTGAAAGGTAAGTATGGCTGTAACTGTATTTACAACGGCGCCTCCCAGTCTTATACCCAAAAGTCCAAATGGAGAAAAAACTTTAGCCCAGGCACCTCCGATGACGCCTGTAAGCCAGAACATGAAATTATATGAAACCGAAACGGGGTTATTAAAAATATGACTATAAAAAGTTGACAGGAAGCCTTCATCGGATAAATCCAATCCCTGGAATATCAATAACACCTCTAAAATAAATATCAGGAAAAAAAACAGACGGGTATCTATTTTACTGAAGAATGGAAACAAGGGATTCCCGGTATTATATGGATATAATTTATTCATCAGCCAGGCGTATTGTTACTAAATAACAGATTCCTGAATACTATACACATGACGACCAGGTAAATAAAATAAACAATGGCGAAAGCCATGGTGGCTCCAACGGCCCCGTACCAGTTCACTAGGAAATAGCTGACTACGACCAGTAACAGGAAATTGAAGATTTCCATGACTATATAAATTTTTGTCATAGCCTTGGCCAGCAACAGATAACCCATAACCCAACCCAGAATCTTCAAAATATCTCCGATAAGCTGGTAGGCAAAGAGATTCTGCATTCCCGTAAATTCAGCTGTAAACAGCAGGTGAATGATAAAAATCCTGAAAATGTAGATGACAAAGGTTGTCAGGATCATAAAAGGGATAATCAGTTTATACACCGAGAATATTTCTTTCCTCAATTCGTGTTTGGTTTTAAGTTCAGCCAGTTTGGGCAGAAAATAAACGCTGAGAGATGCGGTAATGACCATCAGATACATCCCAGATATTCTGTTGATGCCTTCCCAAAGGCCTGCATCCGTTATGGATTTGTTCTTCGTTATAAAATTCCGTACAATGATCTGTCCTGCGGGAACTGTTACCGCACTCACAATGGCCATCAGTGAATAGTGGCCCAGCTGTGTGGCTACTTTCCGGTTGAATTTCAAAAGAAATGATCTCCATTTGAACCAATAGGATTTCGCAACAAGGCCCAGTGTAATAAAAAACACAATTGATTGAAAAGTGACAGTAGAAATCAATGCGCCGTAAATTCCAAACCGGATGGAAAGAATGACAGCGAATAACATACCTACCAGACTACCGATAATATTGGCAATGACATATTTTTTATATTCTTTAAACCCATTGATTACGGCGGTCAATAATGCATTTAATGCATAAAGTAATATTGTACCTCCAAATACATAGAAAACGGACTTGTATTTAATATCGTGCAGAATATCCTGAGAGAAATAACCGGCTCCGACAAACAACACGACACTGGTCAAAACGGATAAGACGACAGTTATCCAAAAACCGGTGCCCAGATAGAGGATATAATCTTTTTCGGAATCGGAAAACTCCGAGGTATATTTTGTTACTCCGGCATTTATGCCGCCATTTGAAACGCTTAACAGGATCTGTGCAAAATTATTCAGCTGTCCTAACAATGCTACTCCGGAAGGGCCAATAATGGCAGCAACAACCTTAACACTCACGAAGCCGGTAAGCATCCTGATTACGGTAGCAACCGCATTTAAAAATGAAACCTTTACCAGGTCTGTAGACAATATTTTTTTTGCCTTTAGGAGCATATCAGGTATTTGTGTGCAGCTTCGCCATCTCAGTCACATCAATAGTAACTGGTTAAAAGGTTTTTATTTTACCCCTTTTAGATTTACCAGGATATCTTAAAGATGATTTCTTTAGGAGGGCCGGGTTTATTTTACCTTAAATAAACTCTAAAAACCCTCCTTAATTGTGTGAATTACAGTTGAATAGAAATCTGAGTTTGTATTAAATCAACTGTTGCCCGGATATTGGATCAGAATTGTTATCTATTCAGGATATCTTTTTTGCCTTTTTGCTATACTCTTCATAAGAGGACCGGATATCATATCCATATCCATGTCCATATCCGTAACTGTATTTTCCAAGACCTCGATTTTTCACGCCGTTGAACACAATCGCAACATTTTCAATATTATATGATTCCATGTCTTTATCCAAAAGCTCCACGTGCGACTTAGGCGTATGATTATGACGGATAACATTTAATACCAGATTACACAAAGGGGCAATGACCAGCCCGTCGGTTAAAACCTTCAGGGGAGCTGTATCGACAACCAGGGTATCAAATTTTGTATCCAGATAATTAAATAAAATTTCCAGTTTACCGTTGACCAGTAACTCCGATGGTTCTTCCACCAGGTGACCAGCGGGAATTAAAAATACATTCGCATGTTTGGATGTGGGATAAATAATTTCATCTTCAGATACATTACCCAACAGATAATCGGTGATTCCATTGGACGGGGGTACTTCAAATACCTCCCTCAGCTTCGGTTGATGTAAATCCAATTCCAGTAAAGCAACTTTTTTGCCGCTGCGCGCGAGGCTCATAGCGAGATTTGTTGAAACAAAACTTTTACCATCGCCTTTAATACAAGATGTAACCAGTAACCGTTTTATGTTTCCGACTGGCGTACCCTGATGTTTGAGTGCCGTTCTGATCAGGCGGAATTGCTCCGCTATAAAGCTTCGTTCGGCATTTTCGGTAACGATCTTGCTTTTTAGATTTTCATGTATGATTTCGCCTATAATTGGAAAACCCGTCAGCTTTTCAATATCGCTACGGTACATAATTTTACCATTAAAAATATCCTTCAGTGAAATCAAAACAATGCAAAATGCGATCGGGGCCGCAAGGGCCAGCAATCCTAAAAAAGGCTTTTTTGGGCTTACCGGACTACCCGGAGTCGTCGGATTACTTACAATATAACAATCCGGTAGAATAGACGTAATGGAATAGGCAGTCTCTTCTTTTTTCTGCAAAAGAAAAGAATAGATATCGTTTTTAATATTTTGTTGCCGGCTTACTTCAACCAATTGTCTTTCCTTCTGAGGTACCGTACTCAGCATGGAGGAATAACGACCCTTGGACTCTGTAACGGTAGTTTTTCCCGCCTCGATATTTCTTCTCTGGCTACGGATGTTCTCAAGAATATTAGGTTTTGTCTTTTCGATTTCCTCCTGCAGGGATAACATGATCGGGTTATTCTCTGCCGTTGTTCTTTTTAGTTTTTCATATTGGGCTTCTGCCGTTGACAGGGTGGTTAAAAGCTGAGAAAGAGTAGGGTCGTTTATATTAAAAGTAGAGGGTACAATATTGCCCCCTGTTGATTTTGATTGCACATACTTTTCCACTTCATCCAGTGCCGACAGTTGCAGGTTAAGATTACTCAGTTGTTTGTCATTGGATTCGATGCTTTGCAAATAGAGTTTGCTTTGTTCGCTCATATCAACGACTCCTGTTGCATCCCGGTACTTCTGAATACTACCTTCAACAGAATCCAGTTCTTTGGAGGCATTCTTTAGCCTTTCTTCAATAAACCGCAATGTTTTGTACGCGATGCTGCTTTTACGTTCAGCCGAAGCCTGGTTATAAGCAACCACTATTTCGGAAATTATAGCCTCTCCTCTCAGGGGAATCGGATCTTTTATCGAAAGGGTTATAATAGAAGACTGCTTACTTGCAGCGGAGACCATCAGGTTTCCAAGAACGTTGTTGGTAGAGTGATCCAGGGTGATCAGGTTGAAATAATATTTCACCAGACCGCGTGGCTTTTTTGTGTTTGGAATAAAATGGGGATTCTTTAGAAATCGAAGAGTGCCCCATGGTGAATTCACCCATTCATTTAGTGGATATTTTGTTTCATTGATATATATCGTGCTGTCGGTTTTGGAAAAACGGAAATAAATTTTATTCGTTTCTTCAATATCGCTGGGATCGGGAACTTCCACGATAACCGGGCTTGTCAGGTATGCAGACGTTGTTCCCAGCCCTCTCCATCCTTTTTCCTCGTATATGGGGGCATACAGATCCAGGGTTTTCACAACAGAGATAATCAGTGAATTGGAATGGAAAATTTCAAGTTCGTTCTCGACTATTTTTTTTGTCCCGAATACATTTAACACTTCTTCCATTTTAGAATCTTCCTGCCCCTTTTTCTCGTCCTTGATCAGAACGCTTGCTGTCGTCTCATAAATTGGAATGGTGAATTTCAGATAAAAATATAAACAACCGCCGCTGATAAGGAGGCAGATCAGAAATAATGGCCAGTAGGGAATAAACCTCGTTAGAATTTGCTGAAAACCATTACTCTCTTTTTCCAGAGCAACGTGGTTTGTCTTTTCCATATAAGATAGGTTTAGA
>Ga0209838_1000124_pt1 | contig 9132 bp, 10 predicted proteins | sample OrgsoiDNA2013047_FD_185797 | JGI IMG/M metagenome (GOLD analysis project Ga0209838, IMG submission 185797) | Permafrost soil microbial communities from the Arctic, to analyse light accelerated degradation of dissolved organic matter (DOM) -... | ecosystem: Environmental > Terrestrial > Soil >... | reverse complement strand
GATCTTGGACGGCCGGGCAATCGGGCTGGCCAGTAAAACCGGCTTGTCCAATACTTGTAAACCTTGTTTATTTTTCTCCAAAAAAGACCGTAAGCGAAGAATACCGCCGGTTTCAAAGAAAGTTTCGTCATAATCCTCTCCAAACGCAGAAACATCATAGCAGATGTCGTTTTCCATAATACCCGCGTAGGTTTTGCCGGCTTTCTTCCACCTGATTAATTTCATACAAATCGGGGTAACAATGAGATAGAGAAGTTAAAGGTATGAAATGGCATGTCATTACCCTTCGGGCCTTCACTAAAAATGCGTATATTTACCCGAAACCTAAACATCTTACAGTGGCACCAAAATCAAAAACTCCCGTTCAGGCTGCGGAACCTGAGCCGCAAATAAAAGCAGTAAAACCAAAAGTGCCGGCTAAACGGAAATCTCCCGCCAAAATATCGGTTTCCAAACTATTTCCGGAAAAAGAGATTCCCATGGCCCAGATTGAAAGGACGAATGTGGATCATCACATGGCTAAAAAATATCTGACCCAGTACCTCGACAGGATCCCGACGGATGCTGATATTGACAAGGCTACGATTATCAAAAAGTCAGATTCCATCAGCTATCTGAAATATGGCGGTAAGTTCCTGGGAACCATGACCAAGACAATCTATCAGACACCAGAGCAAAAGAAAGCTGGTAAAGGGATTGGAGTGAAAATGGAATTCAAACCGAAATAGACCTTTATCTTTTTCACATTCTTACGTGCGACCATTTGTATTTCTCAGCATGCTTCGCCGGCTGAATGGGTCTCTGATGGGATTCAGCCCATACTTTTGTAAAACAGGCGCCAAAATAGAAAATAAAGGAAGAATAGAAAACAAACAACAGGAGCAACATGGATGACGTAGACGCCCCGTAAATCGTCTGCATATTACTATGCGAAAGTACCCACTGGAGAAATAATTTCCCGATAGTAAAGAGTATTCCTGTGAAACCGGCTCCGGCTATAACGGTTTTCCAGGTTGGCCTGCCATCGGGAAGGAATTTGAACAGCATAGAAAACCAGATCGTCACCAGCACAAGAGAGATGACCTGCCTGACTACCTCTCTTTCCAGTATCCCATTTCCAAAAGACACATTATTCGACTCATGCTGAATCAGGTCCATTCCCCCTTCCGTTAACAAGACGACCAGGAAAAGGATCCCTGCAATCAGGATTACCACGAATGATTTTAACCGGCTCAATAAAAGAAATGTGAATCCGGGATGGTTGACCATTCTGATATTCCATAGCTGATTTAAGGAATCCTTTATGACATTCAATAAAGTAGTAGCTACAAAAATTAGAAAGAGAAAGCCAAACGTTGCTTCATACCAGTTCCTGAGTAAATGGTGAACATTGAAAAGCGTTTTGTGTAGTTCACCGGCCGTATTCTTTCCAACCACTTCGCCCAGGTTAAAAAATAATTGCCTGGTCATGAACCGGGGACTTACAACCAGCCCGAATACCTGAATCAGGATGATCAGGACAGCCGGAAGCGCGAAAGTGGTAAAAAAAGCGGTGGCTCCGGCCATTCTCAGTGGATCGTTTTGCCTGAATTCCGCAAGGGCGTGGCTAAGTAAGGAAAGAATTTTTACTCTTTTTCTAAAGACCATCATTGACTGGTTCATTCAATTCTGGACCAAAATAAAGGGGGCCAGGCGCCCCCTAAGGTAATCAAGAATAGGAAGTTATTCAGTGGCAGTTTTTTCTGGTGTCACGGGCATGCGTCCTCGTCCGCAACGTCCCTTCCATTCTTCCTTGAAATGTTTTTTTTCTTCGGGAGAGAGATTAAACCACTTGTTTCTCATTTCTTCCATTTCGCGCCGGCGATGGCGACCCGCCCAGGCGGGCTTGCCGGGAAAACCACCAAATAATATCCTGGATAAGGCAAAAAGCCCGAGAGCCTGCCAGAAATTGATCAACGACACATGCAGTACTACTGCCAGAATATTGTTCCAGAGGGCCATAATAATAAAGCTCAGCGGAACAATGATGGCAAAAATAAATAACAGGAAAAGAATAAATCGGGGGAATCTGGATCGGTTCATTGTGTTTTATTTTAATAGTTTTTTAATGCTTCGTACAGGTCGGCCAGTTTTGACCGCAAATGAAGAATTGCATACCGTTTCCTGGAAATCAGGGTATTGACCGGAACGCCTGTTTCTTTGGAAATCTGTTTAAATGGAATTCCTTCCATTTCATTCAGAACAAAAGCCTCTCTTTGTTCTTCAGGTAATTCATCCAACGATTCTTTCAATGTTTCCCGGAAAAGGGTTCTCAGATAAATCGTCTCCGGATTGGATGAGTCATCCAGGAAAACATCCATCCAATCATTCATGTCTCCATCTTCCGTTTCTGAAAAAAGTCCCTCTAGCGACTGCGGTTGTTTTTTCCGTTTGCGGTCGATGATCTTATTCCGGGTTACGGTAAATAACCAGGAAGTCATCTGATCGATGGGCTCTTTGTTTCCCAGAAGCTGGTAGAAAACATCCTGCAGAATGTCTTCCGCGTCGGATTCATTCGAAACCCGTTTCCGGATAAATCCCAGGAGGCGCCTGCTGTAACCTTTAACAATTTCCGCTATGGAACCTGATTTTGAATCGGTCATCGGGAATTTTATCGTTTCTGCCTGTAACATGCTATATATCGGTAGACGAACCAGCAGGGTTAATATTTTAAAATCAACAAATATTTAATTCAATCCGCAATCCCTGGAACAATTTACAGATCTGTTAAAATTATGTTCATCAAAATTATTATGATCCGGCGGGCATAAAAATTTAAACAATACGTTCATAAAATCGATTTATTATGAAACAAGCACATTCAAATCAGGAGGAAACTTCCCGAAATCAGGGATCAGCAGATCAGAACAAAAAAACAAACAAAGAGCAGAATGGAAAAAATGCGGGTACAGAACAAAATACGCATTCTTCAGGGGGTGGCAGGGATCATTCCAGTGCTCAGACCAACGATTCATCAAACTGGCAAAAGGATAAACAAGGATCTAAGAAATAACGTTTTTTGTTACTGAACGTTCGATAAAACCTGCCAGCTGGCAGGTTTTTTTGTTCTGTAGAGCTAAAGTGTTATAGTTCAATAAAGTATTATTTTAATATCGCTGCATTTTACAAAAATCTTATGACAAAATGAAGTAATTTTGCACCCCGAAATATTTACGGACAATAGTATGGGAATGAAAACCAAAACAAATTCTGGTAAGGGTAATCCGCTGGTGCATATTCCTGCAAAGAAGGGAGAACACAGACCGGGTATCTTTTATTTACATGATCAATCGGGCAAATATCTTCGTTGGAATAAAAATTTTGAAATTGCGTCCGGGTATACCGCCGCGGAGATCGAAAATCTACATCCACTTGATTTCTTTGACAAGACAGCACACAATCGGATCATCGCTGCGACCAACAAGGTTTATGAAGAAGGATATAATGAAGTGGAAGAGGAAGTCATTACGAAAGACGGGCAGCGATTGCTGTATTATCTGAATGGATTTGTGGTAACCTACGAGGGGAAAACCTGCCTGATGGGCGCTGGTATCGATCTGACCTCGAGGGAAGTGGCCCAGCTGGAAATTAAAGAAAACGAAAAAAAATACAGGTCACTCTTTGAACAGGCATCAGATCCGATTCTCGTCACGGATTTCGAGGGCAATTTTTCCGACGTCAACGGCAGTTTCTGCAAACTATTCGGATATACAAAGAGAGAACTTCTGAAGATGAATATCTCATCACTGATTTGTCCGGTTCAACTGAAAGAAAGACCACTCCGGAATGATTTACTGGCCAGGGGGAAACATATTTTCAGTGAAAGATTCATGATTCATAAAAATGGCAGCGTCATAGAAACAGAAGCCAACCTGAAAAAATTTGGGGAAGACAGAATAATGGCCATCGTGCGTGACGTGACAGAGATCCGAAAATTGCAGCGGGAGATGGAAATGGAAAGGATGGAGCAAAAAGTACAGGAACAGAAAAAAATCACCCGTACGGTTATCAAGGTCCAGGAACGGGAACGAAATATCATTGGAAGAGAATTGCACGATAACGTGAACCAGTTGTTAGCGAGCACCAGGATGTGCCTCAGCACAGCAAAACTAACTCCGGCAGGAAAGAAGGATTTTGTCGACAAGTCGATCCGTATGATCGATGCTGCCATTCTTGAAATCCGTATCCTGAGCAGAAAACATGTTACCCCGCTGAACGGGTTTAATCTAGAAGAACAAATTCAGTCGCTTGTCAAAATAATGGAGGGCGGTATCGGCTTTAAAATTTCCCTGGACTATAGTATTCCCGTGCACCCGGAACTTGTGGATGATTTAAAATTGAACATCTATCGCGTGATACAGGAACAACTTAATAATGTTTACAAACATGCATCTGCATCCCGCGTTCAGATCAAAATGTATGCAGAAGACGGCCATATTTTTGTGTCAATCCATGACAACGGGATAGGTTTCGAAATCGGAATCAAGAAAAACGGGGTTGGTATTGTAAATATTATCAGTCGCGTGGAATCTTTTAATGGTACGGTTAGCTTTGAGACCAATCGGGGCGCTGGCTGTAAACTGGATATCCGGATACCCATGATTTTTTTATAGCTCATTCTTTTTCATCAGCGAAACCGCATGATCGCAGGCCCGGGCCGTCAGGGCCATATAGGTAAGTGAAGGATTTTGAGTCGAGGTTGAAGTCATACAGCCACCGTCTGTAACGAATACATTTTCGCAGGCATGCAGCTGGTTCCATTTGTTCAGCATTGAGGTTTTCGGATCCCTGCCCATGCGAACCCCACCCATTTCGTGTATATCCAGACCAGGCGCCTGGTGGGTATCACTCGTTTTAATATTGGTAAATCCCGCCCTGGTATACATTTCACTTAATTGATCCTGGAAGTCTTTAACCATTTTATCGTCATTGTCATCGTAGGCAATTGAAAACGTAAGTTGTGGAATGCCCCACTCATCGGTTTTATTCGGATCAAGGCTCAGGAAATTTGTTTCTTTGGGAATCGTTTCTCCCATCATATGAGAACCCACACGCCAGGGACCCGGATCTTTTTTAGCCAGATTGTCTTTCAATGCAACACCGAATCCTTCAGGTTTGGGAGCGCTGAATCTGCCGGAGAAAAATCCTGCTGCGTACCCCCGGAGAAAATCGGTTTCCTGTTTGTGTACGTTACGGAAACGCGGGATATAGGCACTTGTTGGCCGGCCCCCGGCCGTTGTACTGTCCATGAAACCTTCATATTCAGCAGAAATATGTCCTCTGTAATTGTGAAAGGCAAAATACTTTCCGAGTATCCCGCTGTCATTTCCCAAGCCGTGAGGGAAACGGCTGGATTTCGAATTCAATAAAATAAGATTGGTATTTGTTGCCGCAGCATTTACAAAAATAACACGCGCAAAATAATCAATCGTTTCTTTGGTATGAGCATCCACAACACGAACGCCGATCGCTTTTCCTTTTTTTTCATCATAAATAATGGAATGGACAACGGAAAAAGGACGCAGGGTCATGTTCCCTGTTTTCATGGCCCAGGGGATCGTTGTTGAATTAGCCGCGAAATAACCGCCAAACGGACAACCCCGCTGGCAAAGATTTCTATTCTGGCATTGGCCCCGTCCCTGGTCGAGGTGTACCTGTTTGGGTTCTGTGAGGTGTGCACAACGCGCATAGATCACGTGGCGGTCGGCATAATTTTTTGAAACAAAATCCTTGAAATAATTTTCGACGCAACTCAATTCGAGAGGGGGCAGAAATTCTCCATCAGGTAAAACGGCCAGGCCATCTTTGTTACCTGAGATACCCGCGAATTTTTCCACATAGCTATACCAGGGGGCGATATCTTTATACCGGATTGGCCAGTCCACTGAAAATCCATCGCGTGCGGGTCCTTCATAATCAAAATCGCTCCATCGCTGCGTTTGTCTGGCCCATAGTAATGATTTTCCTCCCACCTGGTAACCGCGGATCCAATCGAATGGTTTTTCCTGCACGTATGGATGTTCCTTGTCTTTTACGAAAAATTGCATCGCATCTTCCCGGAAATTATAACATTTGCTTACGACAGGATTGGCATCCACGATAGATTGTGGCAATTGTCCCCGATGCTCAAACTGCCAGGGCATCATATTCGCCGTGGGGTAGTCCTTCAGATGCACGACGTCGCGCCCTCTTTCCAGTACCAGCGTTTTCAGCCCTTTTTCACAAAATTCTTTCGCAGCCCATCCGCCACTCATGCCAGACCCGATAACAATCGCATCAAAGGTTCGGGTTTTCACACTGTCGTTCAGATTGCCCATATCAGAAAATTAAGATTATGCAGTTTTTAACGGAATGCATCCCTGGAACTTCCCGGGAATCATTTTATACCCACGGATCTTTGTCATATAGTATTCACCCGTTGTGTAGGCAAGAACCGTCAATTTTTTTGTAGACTGGTAAAAGAATGCTACTCCGCTTTCCGCGGATTTCTGTTGGTCGAGAACTGCTACGATGGCCTGTTTCTCAGCAGGGCCGATATCCATGAAAGACTTACCTGTTTTTTTCATAACAAAGGACTCAAAATCCTTCATACCCTGTATATATTTTTCCTGGTCTGGTTTTGTAAAACAGTCATCGACCATCTTCAGCGCAAACAAATGGGCCGAAAGATCCCTGGCGCCTGGAGTATCCGTTTTCGGAAGAATGGTCTCTGCCAGTTCGGCCAGCATGTTTTCATCCTCGGGATCTATATGGATGAGTGTAAGAGGAATGGAAACCTTCTGCTGATGTTGTAAACAGGAAGGCAAGAAGGCAACCCCGGCCCAGATCAGGAGCAACTGTTGAATGGCAACGCGTCTGTTAGACATGTACGAATTTCTAATGAAATTTAAACAATCCTAAATATAGTAAGCATACCGGAACGGCCGCTACTTCAATACTACTTCATGGCAAGCAAAAGTACAACCAAATCCAGCTTTACTACATCATTTCCTCTACGGGCAATTGTTAAGGGTAATTTGTTGTGATTTCGTGACTGGCAGTTTATGGTTTAGGCCCGATGCTTTGGCCTTTAGCTTTAAAGGAGGTAATTTCATACATGAGGTTGTTTCAGAAAATTCGGGAGAAATCGGATTTACGAACTATTGAACCCTTTCGTAAGCTGGAAGGCTGGCTCACTGACCAGGAGGCGCTTGGCCTTTTCCGTATGGCGTCAGCAGTTGGTCGAAACGCCACCATTGTGGAAATCGGCAGCTGGTTGGGAAAAAGTACTTTTTGCCTGGCCAGCGGACTGAAATCAGGAATGGTGTATGCCATTGATCCATTCAATGCTGATGCCGGTTTTGATATCAGTAGTTCCAGTGAATATGAAGAAAAAAAAGGCGAAAGAGATTTATCAGAAATATTTCGTCAGAATATGAAGAGTCTCGGCGTCCTGGAAAAAATTCAAATGAAAAAAGGATATTCCCAGGACTTTTATCAGCTGTTTTCGAAGATTGATGCATTATTTATTGATGGCGATCATTCTGTTGCCGGTTGCACAAATGATTTCAATTTATACGCCAACAAACTCATGCCTGGCGGATTTCTTGCATTTCACGATTATTATCCTGACCGCCCTGAACTCGGACCGACACATATCATTCAAACCCGTGTTTTACCGGACCCGGCGTTTACCTTTTACAAGCAATATGATTCTTTGTGGATTGCTAAAAAAGCCTGAACCAAATGGGTAAATGATAAAGCTTCTGAGTGTCTGGTTACATGCTTTCAATAATACTCTTACACTTAACAAAGAAACGATCCGAAAGATTATTTCTTGAATAGAACGCATGATAGATACAATCGTTGTAAGTAGTTCCTAATCCGAAACGCGGATGTTGAGGATCAAACAGGTCCCATTTTTCTTCTTCTATATGCGTCGGCCACCAGTACTTCAATTTTCCGCCATTCCTGGAAACCTCTTCAGAAAGAAGTTGTCCTGCATCTACTGCATCCGGGAAATTATTGCTCTTTCTTACCTGTTCCGTCATACGCAAGTCAGGATAATTCAACTTTTTTAAATAATCTGTCGATATGGAAAAAAAGAATGGGGAGATGTAAAGATTCTTTCCATCCCTCAGATGATTGGCCGTTTGAGCCGCACCCACAAGCGATTCAGGTTCCATGAGGTCATCCATCAAATGATTCAGCCAGTTCTTTTTTATCGGTATGCAGTCTATATCAAATATAACTAGGTAGTCTGTGTCGGTTACTCGTTTACAAATGTCATTCAGGAAATCGCCATGACTGAATTTGTTATTGAATACATGGTTGACGCTGAATCCAAAATGTTTGAATACTGCTTTTTGATAGTATGGAACATCCGGATTAACATCCTTATTGTAAAAAGAAAAAATTTTGAACAGCGACTGCTCCTTTTTATTCTTCCATAGCTGCATAATGTTAATATTACCGTGGTTTACCGGCCGTAAATAAAATCTTTTATTTTCTTTCGTACCTGATTTTTATTTGAATTAAAGGGGGACAGATAATACAACGTCAGTTGCTCATCTATCAGCACCCTGTTCATCAGCCCCATGCGCGCAAATAATATCCGGAAAGGAGTTAACAACAACAGGCGAATCCTGCTTTTACCCTTGTACCGGTTATGCACCCGGATGGCCAGATCATATTCATGTAAAATGAGTCCGGCGTCAAAAACCCCCTGCATTAACCGGTCTCTGTAAGAGATGTTCAGTCTTTCTTTGGGGATGAAATGTATCAGTTTCAAATTTTCTTCATAGTAAAGCTGCCAGCCACGCAGCAATAACCGTTTACAGTATTCGAAATCATCACCGGTACTCAGATTTTCTCCCTTACGCCCTTTCAGCAGCGAGGGATATTTCTGCTGGTACATGTCCAGGAAAAGGGATCTCCAGGTAAGCAAACCGGCACCCAGCACGAATCCTCTCGGTGAAACATCACCCGACCTGCCGGCCGGAATTCCCAATGCATATTTGTCTTTATATGTTTCAAACCACTCAGGATACTGGTCCGCGTTTGTCACAGGCGTATTTTGTCCCCCTGCTGCGCCGGTTTGTTTATTTTGTTGCA
>Ga0209838_1000121_pt1 | contig 9278 bp, 5 predicted proteins | sample OrgsoiDNA2013047_FD_185797 | JGI IMG/M metagenome (GOLD analysis project Ga0209838, IMG submission 185797) | Permafrost soil microbial communities from the Arctic, to analyse light accelerated degradation of dissolved organic matter (DOM) -... | ecosystem: Environmental > Terrestrial > Soil >... | reverse complement strand
GCTGATCCGGGAAGGGTATGCCATCAGCCATTCTCCATTATTTGCAAGCTTGACGGGCAGGTTATCAAAACTTTCTGCAGGAAATCCGATCTCGTCATCCTGGATACAGGGTTGTGAAAGAAGACTGTTGGAAAAAACCTGGTGATATATTGGATTCCAGTCCGAATCAAACATAAGCGCATGAACATGTGTCGCCAGTTCATCCCTGTTGTCAAAAGCAATCAGTAAAATTTTCGAATGGTCATCTGATCTGATTAACAGGAAACTGGAAGGGCCTGTTGCAAACGGAAGACTGTCGATCTGCCTTGAGAGGCTGAGCTTTTGATCATCCACGAAATACTGGTTACATATTATTTTTGTTTTTCCCGGTGAACGAGTCAGGACGAGCTGGTCCAACCCGTCATTGCCCGCCAGGAGCCATTGTTTCTCCGTACCAGCATTAGTGGTGACTGATATTTCTTTCAACAAACTGAGCTTACCGTTTAGTAAACCGACGCTTTGAATTTCATCATTGCCGTTTGAGGCATGACGGCCATTTGATTTTTGTTTCTGCAATTTTTCCATCCAGTAAAAATCACCTGATTTGCCGATTAGTTGAAAGTGAACGCCCGACCGGGTGTTGAAGGATTCAGAATAAATTACCCGCTGGGCATTTATTTTGCCGGGAAGCCATAAGAACAGGCCAAGACCATATATTATTATCCTGCGCACGGTTTCGTTTCTCTTACAAGATACCTTTTTTGGCATTAAATACCGCGGAATTTCCCTTTGGGATGGACAGAGTTTCCCATTGATCGTTACAAATCATCTTCCCGATAAAAACGATCTGACCGATATGATAGGCATAATGTGTTAGCTGGCGGTTGATCGCTTCCATCACCGTATGCTCCTCATTGCGTATCTTAATTTTTTTGGATAGATCCTCTCCTGAAAGTTTTTGTAATGCATCAAAAAGGCAGGCCCATCCGTCATTCCATCGGGCTATGAGTTTTTCCCCGGACAGTTGCTCATTCTCAAATTCCGCATCCCGGTTTCTCCATGTCTTCTCTCCATCGCTGGTTAAAAAATCGGTAAACCGCGAAAGCATATTTCCCGTCATATGTTTTACAATGGTTGCGATACTGTTTGATTCCGGATTATACTGCCAGTCAATTTTTTCGTCCGGTATCTGGGCTATTGCTTTTTCTCCCAGGTTCTTATATTGTGAAAACTGGTTTATCGCACTTGACAAATAATTCTCTTCGAACATGTTTTCAGGATTCAGGTTTGATAATTTGTTTATACAAAGATAGGTCAGCCGCCAAAATCTTTATCAGCAGCTATTTGGGCATTTTCTTTCTTAAGGGAGGCGTTAAGAGTGGATCTGTCTTTAACTGTCTTTGCAATTTTTCAACAGGAATATTCTGCACGGGCAGATGCATATCAATAGCCAGGACGGCTGCTTCGGCAGCAGACTGTCCAAGTACCATGAAAACAGGTTCCATTCGGATAGAACCATACGCAATATGGCTCGCAGACAAACAAACCGGCACGAGCAGATTTGTACATTCTTCTTTTTTCGGAACGATGGAACGGAAGGAAACCGGATAGGGTGGGAATCCGCCAACCTGCACATCCCCTTCATTTTTAACCATACCATTCACCAGGATACGCTGACAGTTATGTGAATCCATGGTATAGGCGGCCTGGCCTATGCCGTCCGTTACAATCAGCTTACCGGTGCAATTGGCTTCTGTCATTACATACTCCCCGATCATTCTCCTCGACTCGCGAATATAGAGTTGTGTTGTCCAGTGATCGCTGTCCCTGTATTCATCTTTCGGATAGCCCCAGAGCAGCATTTCATTTCTTATATATGCAGGAACATTTTCATCATGTCCCAAAAAATACAGAAGCCCTTTGGTATACAATGTATGTGCCCGGATAATCTCCTGCCTGTTTTTTGCATTCCCCTCCGGATAATTGTAATTCATGCCAATCATGTCGGTCGAAAAAGGTCCGTTATTATTGATATCGGTTTTCCGTCCCGGCATGATGTTTATATTCAGTAATCCGTCCTCTAGATTTTTTGGTTTCTTTTTTTGTATATACCGGAGAAGCAATACATATTTTGTGCTGTCGTATCCCACGGGCCGGGTGATGTCAATACGATTGAGTGCGCTATCGGTAAGACAAAGCCTGAAATTGTAGGACTGAATTTTTTTATCACCCGAACCATTTTGTGCCCGTTCCTGCGGATTGATTCCCCAGAGCAAACCGCTTTCCGGTTTACCAGGAATGATATTAGGATCAATTCCGTCCGGGAACTGATGTTTATCAAGCAGCTGCACGCCATTGTAGTTCTCGTTGTATTGCTGATTACTTTCACGGCCAACAGTATACGAAATACCGGCTTTTGCCATCAGGTCTCCTTCATAAGAGCAGTCAATAAATTCTTTGACATCTATGATATAATCAGACCCGATATCCACGTCATCTGAAGAGTGGGTTCGAATCTCCCGGATAACGGAGCCCTTTTTAAAAACAGCGGTCAGGGTCTGACGATAGATCACTGACACACCGGCCTCCCGGATATAGTCTTTAAAAATATCCTCCGCCACATGGGGTTCGAAAATCCATTGCTCGGTTTTACCATAATGATTTCCAACACGACGATAAAAGTCCCTGGCGAGCCCGGTGATGGCCGATTTATTTCCGATATCCGTATTGCCGAGGCCCCCACTGCTTAAACCGCCCAGGTGGGACATTGGAGAAACAAGAATAACTTTTTTCCCAAGCCTGCTGGCAGTATACGCTGCAATCACACCGCCTGAATTTGCTCCATACACGCAGATATCCGCTGTAATCTTTTTTTGTGCGAACGTGGTTTGAATCACCGGGACCAGGAACAGGAGAAGCAGCAGGCGCATTGTCGGAAATTAGGTAATAAAGATATACCGTCCCGGCTGCACCTGGCTGTAGGGTGGGTCAAAGAGGTTAACATTGCAAAAACAGCGTATTATCTGAAAAGTACATAATTTTGCGGCACTTCGACCGAAATGGCAGTTCGACCAACAGGCAGATATTTTTTTCTCAAACTCATTTTCCCGCTGATCTATGCGGGGTTTTTTGTCGTTCAGCTATTTATCAATTTTGATACTGCCCTTACCCAGACTTCAGAAAGATATCAGTTCACACAATACCGGGAAACAGCCAATCATTCGGTTACATTTAATAAGACAAGAAACGGTCGGCCTGTCAAAACAAAGTTCAGGCTGAATAAAAGATTCCAGCCTGCTGCTTTCGCTGCAGGTATTGGAGTTCATTGCATACCTGCTACGCGATTTTTAAACATGGAGCGGTTCCGTTGCGTAAATCCATTTATAAAGAACCCTCTGTTGGATACCCGTTTATTGCGCGGTCCCCCTTTTGTTGTCTGATCTCTTCTGAGTCAACAAAATTATTCATCCAACTACCGTCAATGTATCATTGTTGTGGCGGAAAGAATTCCCGCCTTTTTATCATCAGTCTGTTGATACCAGTATGCGGAGTATTCGGACAGAAACCATATTCCCTTTCGAACCTGGCAGACAGCGCATTGCGCAATCTGCCTTTGCTCATGCAAAAAAAAGCGATCGTGAACAGTTCCCGCTCGGCCGTGAAGGACGAGCGTCATCAGTATATTCCTTTTGTCAGGGCGAATGCACAGATGTCAATGGGTACCGACAACGCGTTGCCCGGCAGTTATTTTCCATTGAGCGGCATTCCGGCGACTTCCTCCGGCATTACTACTCAAAACGATGCGCAGGCTGCGCTTGGGAGCGTTGCCGTCTTGTATGGAGAATATACCCTACTGGATTTTGGATATCGGAGAGCGGGTATTCAGTCGGCTATAGCAAATGCCGATCTCGAGTCAGCTGACTACGACCGTGCCGCTTATCAGGTCAGGGCGAATGTTGCAAGGCTCTATTTTTCACTATTGAAAAATCAGACGCAACTCGACATCGAAAGGCAGAACCGCCAGCGGTATGAAAATATATTTTCGGTGATCCGGGCGCTGACGCGCAGCGGTATAAAACCCGGTGCTGATTCTTCGCTGGCAAAAGCTGAGCTGTCAAAATCCATAACAGATTTTAACGAGACGATGGGCCAGGTCGATAATCTGCGGGAGCAACTGTCTTACTTCACCGGCATTCCGGCATCCCGGCTATTGGTCGATAGCGCTCATCTGGCAAACAGGGATTCTGTTCCAATGGTTATCTCGGATACTTTATTGGAATCCAATCCGCTGATCGCGTATTATTCCAACGTTAATAAATTATACGCGAGTGATGAGAAAAGAATATCCAGAAGTTTTCAACCCACTGTTTCCCTGATAGCAAGCGCATGGGCCCGCGGTTCCAGTATTTCACCCGATCTCGAATACAAATCTTTTGGAACAGGTGCCGGTTTCCAGCGATACAATTATCTGGCGGGTATCTCCCTGCAGTACGATCTGTTTAACGGGATTCACAGGAAAGACAAACTGGAGATCATCCACTTTCAGCAGCAGGCGGGTGTATACGATTTACAACAACAAAAACTCGCGCTCCAGTCGGCGTCCAACCAGGCGGATCTTGCCATTCACACGGCCGAATTGAATCTGAGAGAGCTGCCCGTACAGATTCAGTCCGCACAGGATACCTATAATCAAAAAATTGCCCAGTACAAAGCCGGCATCATCAGTCTGATTGACCTGACAAATGCCAGTTTTGTTTTATACCGTTCCATGCAGGACTATACGGAAACGGTTACCGACTGGTACCTGGCACACCTGGATAAATCCATTGCGGTTGGAACGCTGGATCATTTTATTCAAATCATTAAATAACGGTATGGTAAAAGCAGCGTTAAAACGGCCGATTACGGTAGTGGTCCTTTTCATAGGACTTCTGTTGTTTTCCATTATGGCTTTGCGTACAATACCCATTGATATATTTCCAAAATTAAATGCGCCCACGATTTACGTTATCGAACAATACGGTGGCATGTCCGCCACTCAGATGGAAGGATTTTTTGCTACCCGGATGCAGGATCAGTTCTTATATATCAACGGAATCAGAAATGTAGAAAGTAAAAACATTCAGGGGCTTTCTCTTATTAAACTGAATTTTTATGAAAATACCGATATGGCGGAAGCGTCTGCGCAGGTGGCATTGCAGGTAAACCGCGTGTCGGCTTTTTTCCCACCTGGTGGATTGCCACCCCAGGTGATTCGTTTCGACGCTTCTTCCTTACCCGTCGGCGAACTCGTATTCAGCAGTCAGACAAAAACACTGAATGAAATATTCGATCTCGCGCTGACGCGGGTCCGTCCACTGTTCGCCACTGTTCCAGGCATGTCCAGTGCACCACCGTTTGGTTCAAATGCAAGAACGGTGGTCATCAACATAACACCGGAAAAACTAAGGGCGTATAATCTTTCCGCGGATGAGGTCGTGGACGCAATTGTGAAAAATAATGCTATCAGTCCATCAGGAAATGTACGCATCGACAGCACGATGTTTATCACGTCTGTAAATTCATTGGAATCTAAAGTATCCCAATTCGAAGATATCCCGATCAAGAGCAATGGCGTGGGTGTCGTCTATATCCGGGATGTTGCCCGCGTAGCCGATGGTTCGGATATTACCGTTGACTATGCATTGGTGAATGGGAAAAGATCCGTGTACATTCCGGTTGTTAAAACTGCAGATGCGTCAACCTGGGATGTTGTGCAAAAACTCCGGGAACGTCTGCCTGAAATGAAAAGCCTTCTGCCGGAAGACGTAAACATCAGTTACGAATTTGATCAGTCTGTTTTTGTTATTAATGCAGCCAAAAGTCTGATGACAGAAGGTATACTTGGCGCCATCCTGACCGGTCTGATGGTTCTTCTTTTTCTGAGGGATCTGCGCAGCAGCCTGGTCGTGATCATAACCATTCCGGTTGCTGTTATGAGCGCTGTATTTTTTCTGAAGCTCGCAGGACAGACCATCAATATCATGACCCTGAGCGGACTGGCCCTGGCCATTGGAATCCTGGTCGACCAGGCTACGGTGACCATAGAAAATATACATCAGCATCTGGAAATGGGTAAGAATAAAAAGCAGGCCGTGCTGGATGCCTGTTCTGAAATCACTTTTCCATTGCTGCTCATCCTGCTTTGCATTCTGGCAGTATTCGCACCTGCCTTTGTGATGACGGGTGTTCCCAGGGCCATGTTCCTGCCTCTTTCGCTCTCCATTGCTTTTGCGATGATGGTTTCATTTATTGCTGCACAAACGCTTGTTCCGGTCATTTCCATCTGGTTACTCAAAGCAGAAAAGTTTCAATATAAACACCGGGGATTGCATGCGCACGCCGGTCTGGCTATGGACAAAGAGGAAATCGGCGAGATCGAATCGCATGACAGCGAAGAAGAAAAACATCCGGATGAAAACGGATACTTTCAACGCCTTAAGAATAATCTTACATCCAGATTAAGTAAATGGATGCCAAAGCGAAAATGGATCGTGTCAGGGTATATTATCGTCATCAGCGGTTTGGCCATCGGCGGTTTTTTGTTGATCGGTAAGGATCTGTTGCCAAAAACAAATAACGGACAATTGCAATTGCGTATTCGTGAACCGGATGGAACCAGGCTTGAAGTAACGGAAACAGATACGAAGAACATACTTCAGCTTATTGATTCGACCGTCGGCGGGAATGTCGCGATTTCATCAGCGTATGTCGGGCTGGTGCCCAGTAATTTCGGAACCAGCAATCTGTACATCTTCACTAGTGGTACGCATGAGTCCGTGATTCAGATTAATCTGAAGGATGATTATAAAGTGAACACGGAAATGTTGAAAGAACAATTGCGCGGGGTTATTGGAATGCACTATCCGCAAATCCGGCTTTCCTATGAACCTATTGAGCTGACAGAAAAAATAATGTCGCAGGGAGCTTCGACACCTATTGAAATACGGGTTGCCGGGAAAAACATGGAGGACATCAGCCATTATGGGGAGGCACTGGTGAACAGTTTGAAATCCATTCCCTTTCTACGGGATGTGCAAATTGCACAGCCGCTTCATTTTCCGACTATTCAGATAACGATCGACAGGAACAAACTTGCGCTGATGGGGTTGTCGATTGACAATGTATCCAGGAGCCTGGTGGATGTTACTTCTTCCAGTCGCTATACAAATAAAAATCTCTGGCTGGATGATAAAACGTCCTACACATATCAGACGCAGGTACAGGTACCCGAATTCAATATGAATTCAATGGAAGAACTGGAATCGGTTCCGCTGGTGCACGGGCAAATGCGCCCCGTGCTCGGAGATGTGTCCAGTTTAAGTATTGATACCCTGCCCGGAGAATACGACCGTAGCGGTCCGCGGAGGTTCATTACCGTTAGTGCGAACATGTATCAGAAAGATCTGGGATCTGCAACGACCGCTGTGCAGAAAGCGATAGATTCCCTGGGCAGGCCGCCCGCAGGTCTCGTTCCGGAAATTAGAGGCATGTCGTCCCTGCTGATCGAAACGCTTGGCTCATTGCAGTCCGGCCTGCTTGCAGCCATTGTAGTCATCCTGCTTTTGCTGGCGGCCAGTTATCAGTCATTCGGACTTTCGATTTGCGTGTTGAGTACGGTGCCCGCTGTACTGCTTGGATCACTTACTATGTTGCTGCTCACCGGGGCAACACTGAACCTACAATCTTATATGGGAATCATCATGAGTATTGGCGTTTCAGTGGCAAATGCAATATTGATCGTAACGAATGCAGAATCATTAAGACCGCAGTTCAGGGATCCGTTCAAAGCCGCTGTAGTAAGTGCGGGTATCCGGTTGCGTCCGATCCTGATGACAAGCCTGGCGATGATTGCCGGCATGATACCAATGGCCAGCGGATTGGGAGAGGCCGGAGATCAGTCGGCGCCCCTGGGTCGTGCTGTCATCGGCGGTCTCATATTTTCAACGATGGCAGCACTGTTCATCGTACCACTGGTGTACGGATGGATACAGCAGAAAAAATCATTTAAAACCGTTTCATTATTTCCCGGAGATGAAAAAGAATAAAATTATTCAGATGAGATATGCCTGCCTGATCGCCTGCCTGTATTTGTTTGCTGCCTGTTCCTCGGGCGTGAATAAAAAATCGGAGGGAACAGATGAGAAGAAAAAGGTGCCTGTGTTCACACTGGCATCTGTTGAGAAAACCGGCGTGGCGAATATGGTTAAGCTGCCGGCACAGTTTTTTGCTTACCAGGAAGTAAGCATTTTTCCAAAAGTAAATGGATACGTAAAGCAGGTATACGTGGATATCGGATCACAAGTACATGCCGGGCAACTGCTCATGCTGCTGGATGCACCCGAAATCGGTGAGGCGACTCTGCGCGCCCGGGAAAAATATGCAGAAGCAAAAGCGGGTTATTCCATCGACAAGGAAAACTATGCGCGACTCGCGGAGGCATCGGCAACCGCCGGTGCTGTTTCTCCGCTGGATCTTTCATCCGCGCGGGCAAAGACGGAAGCGGACAGCGCTTTGGCGAATGCGGAAAAAAACAGCTGGCAGATGCAGCAGAGCCTGCAGAATTATCTGAATGTGACAGCTCCGTTCAACGGGGTGATCACGGAACGAAATGTATTTCCGGGAACGCTCGTGAATGCCGAAGCCAAGGATAAGCCCATGCTGGAACTGAAAGAAATTTCGAGACTGCGGTTGAAAGTCGATATTCCGGAAGAAATGGCCGGAGGATTCAAAGTAAACGACACGATTTCATTTTATACCAGTGTGTTTCCGGGCAGGAAAATGATTGGAAGGATCAGCCGGGAATCCATGAACATCAACGCCCAGTACCGTTCGGAAAGAGTGGAAGTGGACGTGGACAATAAAAACGGCTTGCTTCAGCCGGGCATGTATGCGGATGTTGTACTCTTTTCAAAGGGCAACAGCAATGCATTATCCGTTCCGCGTTCGTCGGTGGTAATTTCCACTGACGGAAAATATGTTTTTGCCGTAAGAAACGGAGTCGCTGTAAAAATCGACGTGCTTACGGGAAATGAAACCCGGGACAGGATCGAAATCTTTGGTCCGATAAAAGAAGGAGAAAAAGTGATTGTGCACGCAAATGATGAGATTCGTCCGGGTGTCGCGGTTGACGGATAAATAAAAATGGTACCATTTTTGTCTTACTGTAGGGACCAAATCCTCCTTATGAAAAACACGATTCGTATATTTACGATTGTACTTTTACTGGCTTTTTTCGCTTGCTCAAAAAAGGCCATTGA
>Ga0209838_1000120_pt1 | contig 9396 bp, 9 predicted proteins | sample OrgsoiDNA2013047_FD_185797 | JGI IMG/M metagenome (GOLD analysis project Ga0209838, IMG submission 185797) | Permafrost soil microbial communities from the Arctic, to analyse light accelerated degradation of dissolved organic matter (DOM) -... | ecosystem: Environmental > Terrestrial > Soil >... | reverse complement strand
CAGACATATCCCACGGCAAATCCCGTGAGCAGGGCAACGATGAAAATCGCCGCGTTGCAGACCAGCATCGCGTTTTTGCGGTGCTTTACAGGTCCGGCGTTGTCGACAAGCGTGACGCAGATGGCGCCGATTGAAATAGTGATCCCGATATTTTCCTGGTGCAGATAGGTGCCGATGAGCGATGGAAGGGTAAGGCCTACCGTGATGCGAATACCTTCGCTGAGATAGTAACTGTTGATAAAGCTGCGGTATGTTGATCGGTAATCCAAATTCAGGCTGCACCCTTTGGCTTTTGGCTCTTAAAATATTTGCAACAGGGACGCAGTCCGCATTCAAAACATTTTGGATTGCGCGCCACGCAAATATAACGGCCGTGAAGGATGAGCCAGTGATGTGCTTTATGGATAAGTTCCCGGGGAATAAGTTGTACCAGTTGTTTTTCTGTTGCGAGTGGTGTTTTTGCGCCGAGTGTTAAACCAATTCTTGCAGCCACGCGAAATACATGGGTGTCAACGGCCATATTCGGCTGATTGTCGATCACGGAGGTAATGACGTTGGCCGTTTTTCTGCCGACGCCCGGCAGTGTTACGAGTTCTTCAACCGTCAGGGGCACTTCACCCTTAAAATCCTTTATCAGCATGTTCGCCATGCCGATCAGGTGTTTGGTTTTGTTGTTGGGGTATGAAATGCTCCGGATGAAGGGGAATACTTCGTCGAAATGGGCCTTCGCCAATGAGCCGGGACTGGGAAAATGAGCGAAAAATGCGGGTGTTGTCATGTTCACCCGTTTGTCGGTGCACTGGGCTGACAGGATCACAGAAACCAGCAACTGGTAGGGATTGTCGTAGACCAGTTCCGTTTCGGCATTGGGGGCGTGTTCGCTGAACCAGGCTATAACAAAATCGAATCGCTGTTTCCGGGTCATAGATGACTATGGGCCGAAATTAAGCTAAAATCGCGCTGGATAAGAGGAGTGAGCGTTAGGCTTTAACAGCTGTTTCCCTTGCATATTGAAGAACACGCAGTACGACCTCCATACGGGGAGCGACTACTTGCCTTTCTATATCTAGTTGATTGACAGAAGTTTGCAAATCTTCCAATTGTTCCCGCAGGCTCCAGTTTTCGGTAAGAGCGACCTGAATAGCAGCTGTTAATTCGGGGGAAGACTCTTTGTACAAATACCGTAAAAGATCCTCCGGTGTAAAGAGTGACATAGGCGAAACCATTTGAATGTCCAATAATCAGAAAGCAGTAAAATAGAAACCGTCCGATAGTAAAAACGTCATTGAGTTTGCGTTATTGCGTTCATTATTAAAAAATTTCTCATCCGTTTGTTAAAGACCAGAACCATTTTAATCCTCTGCCCCAATTGCGCCATCCCAGCTCAACTGGTTCGGCGTCCGAAGCTGAAAGCCTAGGGCTTTCCTGATGTGATCTCCTCGTAATACATTGATAATGAACGAATAATAACAGCACTCCACAGTTTGGGGGAACGACCGGTCGGGGAAGATAAGGTTTATATCAGTAAAAAAGTCTTCTTCGTTTAGACTTACCAGTTATCTCACAATGAACAGGTCTTCATTGTCCCGTTTCATCATATACTTCTCCCGCGCATATTTCTCCAGGGCAGCGGGATTTGATTTCAGTTGATTCAGCTCCTTACGCACAACGAGTATCTGTTCTTCGAAATAAACTTTTCTGGCTTCGAGTTTATGCAATTCCCGCTGATGACGGAAATGCGTTGTAACAAAATCCCGGTCGTCGATAAACATTATCCACACTACAAAACAAAATGCCGTAAGCACATATTTGTTTTTTATCCAGGAAGGAATTTTATTGATGAGGCTACGCATTTATTGTAATGGTTAATTGATAATTGATAATGATTAATGGATGACGGTTGACGGTTCAATTATCAATTGTCAATTGTCAATTATCATTTGCCAAAAGTAATTTTTCCCTTTGGATAAAAAGCATTTTTTCCGAGCTTTTCTTCAATTCGGATCAGTTGGTTGTATTTGGCAATCCTGTCGGTCCGGCTGGCGGAGCCGGTTTTGATTTGCCCGCAGTTCAATGCCACGGCCAGATCGGCAATGGTAGTATCTTCTGTTTCTCCGCTGCGATGGCTCATGATGGTATTATATCCGTTGGTCTGGGCCAGCGTGACGGCATTGATGGTTTCTGTGAGTGTTCCGATCTGGTTCACTTTTACCAGCAATGCATTCGCTGTTTTATTGTCAATACCCCGCTGCAGTCTTTCCACATTCGTCACGAATAGATCGTCTCCCACGATCTGTATTTTCGATCCCAGCGCCGTTGTAAGATTCTTCCATCCATCCCAGTCGTCTTCCGCCATTCCGTCTTCGATAGAAATGATCGGATATTTCTTTACCCAGCCCGTCCAGAATTTTATAAGCTCGTCGCTGCTGAGTTCTTTTTTGCTGCTTTTATGAAAGACATATTTTTTCTTTTTACCGTCCCACAATTCGCTGTTGGCGGCGTCCATTGCGATGGAGATCTGTGAACCGGTTTTATAACCGGCCGCGGAAATCGCTTCCAGTACGGTTTCGATGGCTTCTTCATTACTCTGGATATTGGGTGCGAAGCCACCTTCGTCGCCGACATTGGTACTAAAGCCCTTTTTCTTCAGCACGCTTTTCAGCGTATGAAAAATATCGACGCCCCAGCGCAATCCTTCACTAAATGAAGAAGCGCCCACGGGCATGACCATGAATTCCTGGAAGTCAATTTTATTATCTGCATGCGCGCCGCCGTTCAGGATGTTCATCATCGGAATGGGCAGCGTGAGGGCATTGGTTCCTCCGATATAGCGGTATAGCGGAAGCCCTGATTCATAGGCGGCTGCCTTGGCTGCCGCGAGACTGACCGCCAGCATTCCATTGGCGCCGAGTTTTGATTTGTTCGGTGTTCCATCCGCCGCGATGATGACCGCATCCAGTCCCGCCTGGTCGGATACTTCAAATCCCTTCAGTTTTGCACTGAGCGTTGTATTTACATTTTCAACTGCTTTCAGCACACCCTTTCCCTGGTATACTTTTTTGTCTCCGTCACGCAGCTCTACGGCCTCGTGAACGCCGGTACTGGCGCCACTCGGAACGGCTGCCCTTCCCATAAACCCGCCCTCGGTATATATATCCACTTCAACGGTTGGATTTCCGCGGCTGTCCAGAATTTGTCTTGCAAAGATTTTTTTGATGCTACTCATGAATGATGGTTTTGGTAAGGCCCCTGAAAATATCTTCCAGGCTCCGGTTTTCAGATTGCAAAGAAACAATGTTCCAATTATTTTTCAATGACAGCGAGAGCAATTGTTTTTTTAATAATTCGGGATCGGCTGCTTCGAGTTCCCATGCGTAGTCGCTGGATTTGCGGATGCCCCTGAGCTGATCCAGTTCCCGGAACTGTTCTGCAGTTACGGATTCCTTCAATACAACTTTTATGAATTTCCCGGTTTGCTCCTGTCGGAGCTCGCCCAGGTTGTTGTCGGCGATGATCTTTCCCTGGTGTATGATGATTACGCGGTCGCAGATGGCTTCCACTTCCTGGAGGATATGGGAAGAAAAAAGGACCGTCCTGTTTTTACCATAATTTTTTATGACGTCGCGGATCTCCACGATCTGGTTGGGATCCAGACCGGTGGTCGGTTCATCAAGGATGAGCACGTCGGGCTGATGAATCAGCGCAGCAGCCAGTCCGACCCGTTGTTTATATCCCTTCGACAGCTGCGAGATTTTTTTTCCGGACTCCGGACGAAGTCCCACCTGTTCGATGGTTGTGTTGATCTTATCTTTTTTTAAAGTAAGGCGGTGGATATCGGCGATAAAAGAAAGGTATTCGCGGATATACATATCCGCGTAGAGCGGGTTGGATTCAGGAAGATAGCCCGTGATTCTTTTTGCCTGCACGGGATCTGCCAGAACATCGATGCCATTCAGAAAAGCCTGTCCGTGACTGGGTTTCAGACAGCCTGTGAGGATTTTCATCGTCGTCGATTTCCCGGCGCCATTCGGTCCGAGGAATCCCACAATCTCACCGCGACTCACAGAAAATGAAATCTGGTCTATCGCTTTTTGTTCGCCATACAGTTTCGTCAGATCTCTTACTTCAATCGACATCGTGAAAGCTTAAAGCCCAAAGGCCAGCGAATTTACGATAATCCGGTCGATGATGGTTACAAAGGATTGATCAAATGATCCCGAGGTCCTTCTGAATCTGCTCCAGCGTTCGTCCTTTAGTTTCCGGCATCACGCGCCAGATAAAGATCATCGAAATGACCACCATGCAGCTGAAGAAAATAAATGAATACATGCCTCCGTTGGGACTTCGATTAACGAACCAGGGAAAACTCCAGGCAATGATGGCCGCCATGATCCAATGGGTAAAGCTGCCCAGTGAACTGCCCTGCGAGCGGACGGAATTCGGAAATATTTCAGAAATAAATACCCAGATGACGGCGCCCTGAGACATTGCAAAGAATGCGATGAAACAGACCAGGTAGATAATAACATATGGATTGCCTGTACCAGAGTCTCCGTTGCCGGAATGAAAAGCATAAGCCGTGAGTGCAAGCGAAATGGCCATCCCGATGGCGCCGGTGATCAATAGTGTTTTTCTTCCCACTTTGTCAATGATCGACATGCCCACAAAGGTGAAGATCAGGTTGGCGAGGCCGATATATACTGGCTCTAAAAAAGAATCCTTCTGACTAAATCCCGCCATTTCAAAAATACGGGGAGCATAATAGAGGATGGCATTTATTCCGGAGAGCTGGTTGAACATGGCCAACAGCACGGCATATAAAATGGGTTTGCGGAATTTTGCGCTGAACAGGTTTTCCTCCGGTGCGTGCTGTACGAGTTTTTTTCCCCCTGTGAGCAGAGAATGTTCTTCCTGGATAACCGCCCTGGCGTCCGGTTCGCCGGTGCGTGCAAAAATGGCTGCCGCTTCTTCATCTCTGTTATTTAATATGAGCCAGCGTGGACTTTCAGGAATGATGCGGAGCAACAGAGCAAACAGACCCGCGGGCACCACCATGATTCCCACCATCCAGCGCCAAGAGCCGGCACCGATATGCTGGAATGCAGAATTGGTAACAAAAGCCACCAGGATCCCGATCACGATATTCAACTGAAACATACCCGTCAGCCGTCCGCGCACCGCTGCGGGAGCAATTTCTGAAATGTACATGGGTCCGACAACAGAAGAGGCGCCGACGGCGATTCCACCGATCATTCGGAAAATGATAAACAGGATCCAGTTTGGCGTGACCGAACACCCGATGGCCGATAAAAGATAGAGCAGGGCAATGACCATCAATACTTTTTTTCTTCCGTAGCGCTGTGCAGGCTTGCCGGCGATCATGGATCCGATCACGGTTCCGATCAGGCTGGCGGCTACCGTGAATCCCAGCAGGAAGTCGCTGAGCGACCAAAGCTTTTGAATTGTTTTTTCAGCACCGGAGATGACGGCGGTTTCGAAACCAAATAAAAAACCGCCCAGGGCGGCAATGAGTGTACAGCGGAGGAGAAAAGAATTAATTTTCATTCAGCAATCGTTATTGGGGCATAAGGTATGAAATAAATACTCAGTAAATTTGGGTTCAAACGATCGCTGTCATGAGTTTTCCATACCAGATCAGGAGCTTCGACGATTATCTTGAAAAATATAAGAACAGTATTGAACAGCCGGAAAAATTCTGGAGTGAAGTAGCAGAGAGTTTCACCTGGAAAAAGAAATGGAACAAAGTGCTGGACTGGAATTTCAAAGAGCCCCTTGTGCACTGGTTTGAAGGCGCCAAACTGAATATCACGGAAAACTGCCTGGACCGTCACCTGGCGGATAAAGGCGATCAGCCAGCCATTATCTGGGAGCCCAACGATCCCGCTCAAAAGAACCGCATCCTCACATATAAAGATCTGCATAGGGAAGTCTGCCGTTTTGCACAAGTACTCAAAAACAATGGCGTTCAGAAAGGCGATCGTGTTTGTATTTATATGCCCATGATTCCCGAACTCGCCATCGCGGTACTGGCCTGCGCAAGGATGGGTGCGATTCATTCCGTTGTGTTCGGCGGCTTTTCAGCTCAAAGTATTGCCGACCGTATTGATGATGCGAAATGCAAAATCGTGCTGACGGCAGATGGCGGAACCCGCGGACCAAAGGATGTTCTCCTGAAAGCCACGATTGATGAGGCGCTTCAGAAAACGACCCATATTCAAAAAGTGATCGTGTACAAACATTTGGGCAATGCCGTGAACATGGTAGCCGGTCGGGATGTATGGTGGCAGGAAGAAATAAAAAAAATAAACCAGGACGAAACGCCAGCTGAAACGATGGATGCGGAAGATATTCTTTTCATTCTTTATACATCCGGTTCAACCGGAAAACCAAAAGGTGTTGTACACAGCTGCGCGGGTTATATGATTTATACCACCTACAGTTTTGTAAATGTTTTTCAATATCAGCCGGGAGAAGTTTATTTCTGCACGGCTGATGTGGGATGGATCACGGGTCACAGCTACACAGTGTACGGACCATTAGCCGCAGGCGCCACCACCGTGATGTTTGAGGGCATTCCCAGTCACCCGGATGCGGGAAGGTTCTGGGATATTATTGACAAATACAAAGTGAATATATTTTATACGGCGCCAACCGCGATCCGCAGCCTGATGGGATTTGGAACCGAACCACTAAAAAATAAAAGTTTACAGTCGCTCCGCGTATTGGGTACGGTGGGTGAACCCATCAATGAAGAAGCATGGCACTGGTATGATGAAAACGTGGGCCGGCATCGTTGTCCCATTGTGGATACCTGGTGGCAGACGGAAACCGGTGGCATCATGATTTCAAATCTTGCGGGGATCAGTGATGGTAAACCATCTTATGCCACGCTCCCGCTGCCCGGCGTGATTCCCTTGCTGGTGGATGAAAACGGCAAGCCTGTGCCGGGTTCCGATGCGGGAAAAGATGGCGTGTTTCACAAAGGGACTACGGGAGATCCGGTTGCGGGCAATCTCTGTATCCGTTTTCCATGGCCTTCCATTATTCGTACTACGTATGGAGATCATGAAAGATGCCGGTTGAATTATTTTGCAACCTATCCTGATTTATATTTCACGGGCGACGGTGCATTGCGCGATGCGGAAGGAAATTACCGGATCACCGGCCGGGTGGATGATGTATTAAATGTGAGCGGTCACAGGATCGGCACGGCGGAAGTAGAAAATGCCATCAATATGTACCCGGATGTTGTGGAGAGCGCAGTGGTCGGCTATCCGCATGATATCAAGGGCCAGGGGATATATGCATTTGTGACGCTGAACCGCAGTCATCATCTTTCGGGAGAAGACAAAACGGGTGTTACGAAGATGGTGAATCAGATGATCGGTGCGATTGCGAAGCCCGACAAGATCCAGTTTGTTTCGGGTTTACCAAAAACCCGAAGCGGAAAAATTATGCGCCGCATACTGCGTAAAATCGCAGAAGGTGAAACCGAAAATCTTGGGGATATCAGTACGCTTGTGGACCCAAACGTAGTTGAAGAAATCAAACGGGGCAGGCTACATTAAATGTAGAGAATATACATTTAAGGTATTTCGTTTTTGACTATTTGTATCGAAGTTCCAATGGGAAGCATATCGTATAATTCATCGACGTCTTCATTTTTAAGTGCGATACATCCGTTTGTCCAGTTCTGGAATAAATCAACGGCCATATCATCGTGCGGCCAGGTGCCATGGATGGCAATCCCGCCTCCTATCTTTGCGCTTTTTGGTATCAGGCCCTTGGCTTTTCTTGCGCTGAACTTATCAAGGTCTGCCTTCTGCGGAAAATCGATCAGCATCATCTTATCCCATTTTTCATGGGGTCTCTTGGATGCGATATGGTATGTGCCTTCCGGAGTTTTGCGATCACCTTCAAACATTTTATCGTCCAGCGACTTGCTGCCGAATACAACGGGATAGGTGGCGTACCAGCCATCGGCATCATACACTTTCAGTTCGTAGGTAGTTTTAACAATCACGACATATACATCGCCGGTAAGATGGCGATTGAAGAAACGCCTGGTTGAAGTTTTATTATCTGTTTCACGAAATCCTAACAGACTCACCGCGATCATTCCTGCCAACAACATCTTTTGAAAATTCATAGCACAGATCTTTGGTTTTCCAACGCTGGCCTATACTGATATATTTTCCCTGTTAATAATTTTATGATTTTATTCCGGTTATGGTTTTTTTCCACCGCTTGGAAAAACGCTTAATGCCTAAGGGTCAGCACATAAGACGAATTATAAAATATGGAAAATTCCCGCGCACAGCAGACAGGAAAATCTAAAATATTGTGAAATTATTCCCCAATTTTTACAGGTGACGACAGCACGCAGTCGAATGGAAAATATCACCAATTACTAAACCTGATGCCGAACGTATACGGAACCTGGTCAAGCCCCTTGTTAAACATGCTCTTGGTTGCGAGGGAACCGAAAAGTTTTACCGGACCCAGCTGTGCTTCTGCGATCCAGGAGATCTTCCAGGGATTGAGGTCGAAATCATTGAAATCTTTATGCTTGCCGAATTCGTCACTGATCAGTTTTTGTCTGGATGAATACAGGTATCCCGCACTGGCTCCGACGGATATTCCAAATCCTTCCCTGCGGTTTGGTGTAAAATTAAAATTGATCATAAAGGGAACGGTAATATAATCCGCCGCGAGTTTGTCTTTCGAATAGGAAACCGAATCCATGATCACTTTTGTCGGATCCGTCAGGTATTTGATATTATTCTCGTAACGATAATTATTCAGTTCGATGCCCAGTCCGTATTTCAGGTTGACAACATGCTTGACCACATTCAGCCGTTGCATGAAGAACCAGATATTGACATCAACCGATTTGTTATTTTTCAGTTTAAACCAGTCCGACGTTCCGCCCGGTGCAAATGACTGCGCGGCTGCACCACCATAATTTGTTTTGTCGTTGTAATTGGCGAATCCCAGGTCCACAATCAGCCAGTTTGTACTGATATTGGAAGGTTTCACATGATTGTCGTTCCAGTGATGCGGTGGCATGGGCCAGTGCGGGAAATCTTTATTGCAACTGCTGCTATCCATCTCCTGCCATTTGTGCCAGTGATGATTTCTTCTCTGTTTTGTTGAATCCTGCTGGCTGAATCCTTTCGCCGCAATACATATAATCGCCAGCATCATGAAACACTTCTTCATATTGATCTTATTTATTAATAACTGATTTGAAAAACACTTACGCGCAGTTTTCTTGCATTTTCATCTGCAGGCGCTCGTTTGGTTAACTTTTTAAAGAACCCTGCGATGGCTTTATTCCTGTCGTTTAATCCAACCACACTGATGGCGTCGTCA
>Ga0209838_1000119_pt1 | contig 9421 bp, 10 predicted proteins | sample OrgsoiDNA2013047_FD_185797 | JGI IMG/M metagenome (GOLD analysis project Ga0209838, IMG submission 185797) | Permafrost soil microbial communities from the Arctic, to analyse light accelerated degradation of dissolved organic matter (DOM) -... | ecosystem: Environmental > Terrestrial > Soil >... | reverse complement strand
TCCGGCGGGCCGTCGACCCATGCGATCGTCGAGGCGGCGGACATCGCCCGCAGCAAGGGCGTCAAGCGGATCGGCCCGTTCGCGGTGCCCAAGGCGATGAGCTCCGGCCCGTCGGCGACGCTGTCGACCTGGTTCAAGATCAAGGGCCTCAACTTCTCGATCACCTCGGCCTGCGCCACCTCCACCCACTGCATCGGCGTGGGCGCCGGCGAGATCATGTCCGCTGTCCAGCTCGCGATGATCGGGAACCTGCGGTACACCGTCGTGCGCGACGCGATCATCGCGCACCCCACGCTGGTCGAGGGGCTGGTGGTGCTCTTTTCGTCGACGCCTACGGCCGTTTCGTCGGGGCGCCCGTCATGACGCGCGTCGCCGAGAGCATCCCCGGCTACGACTACGGGAGCGCGGCTGTCCCGGCGTCGCCCGTGTCGCTGCAGGACCTCGAGCTGCTCAAGATTACCGTTGGCTTCACGCCCGGCGACGAGCGCTACCTACGGCTCGCGGGCGGGGTGCTAGAGGGCCAAACGCGGGCGATCGTCCTTCTGTGGCGCAACCAGATCATCGCGAGCACGCCCCACCTCGCGCGTCATTCGCGCGCGCTCGACGGCAGCCCACTACCGGACTATCTCGCCGCGAGCAGCCTGCGCTTCGAGCAGTGGATCCTCGACACCTGCCTGCGTCCGTACGACCGTCAGTGGCTCGACTACCAGCACGAGGTTGGCCTTCGACACACCCGTGCAAAGAAGAACAGAACCGACGGCGCCCCCTCCACGGCCCATGTGCCGCTGCGGGACGTCATCGGCTTCGTGGCGGTGTTGAACGACACGATCCGCCCCTATCTCGCGGCCCGCGGGCACTCCCCGGCCGACGTCGAAGGCATGCACCGCGGATGGTGCCGGTCGATTCAGCTACAGCTGGCGTTGTGGGCCAGAGCCTACCCTGCAGAGCAGTGGTAGCGTCCAATCTCGGGGTGGGCGCGCGTCGTCCCTAGGGTGCTGTGCCGCTCAGCAGGACGTAGGCGGCATCCGAGGGGCAGGGGGCTGCGTGCCGCTGTGGCTCGCCGCCTCCGCGATCTTCGCACGCATACGTCACCTGCCCGTCTGCGGTCGCACCGACGGTGATCCGCCGCGCCCTGGCCATCCGCCCCGGGATCCGAGCGCCGAACCAGTGCGGATCTTCCTTCTCGGACCACGTCACGCGGGCCAGCGCGGAGCCGGGGGCAAACGAAGCTCCTGGCTCCGGCAAAGCTCCGCGGAGGTGCTCGATGGCGCGAGGGTTGCCGTAGACCATAGACAGGCTCGCGTCGCGATCGCTACGCGAGACCGTAATCACCTCCCACTCCATCGCGAGCAGAGTGGAGTCATCGGCTGCTGCAGCTTCCGTGTTCAGGAGCCCAGCGCGTGCCGTGGCTCCCCGGATCGGCATCGTGAACACGAAGTCGTCTGCGCGCATCGGCGCGTGGCAACCGGTGCACTCTTCGGTGAAAGCGGGCGTCTCACCGTAGGGCGTCAGGCCAGCGCCCAGCCATCGTCCCCAGCCCCACCCCTCCGTGGCCGCGTACCGCGCGGCATCCTTCACCATGAGCTCGACCTGCCGGAATGCCCCCGGCCTGACGATGCCCGCACCATCCGCTTCGGCATTCCAGGCGACCTTGGCGAACGTGGCGCCGTCGGGCCATGGGCTGAACCGATTCATGGCGAGCGCGCGAATCGCCACGTCGTTGGCGAGGATGACGCGAAGCGTGCCGTTGTCGAATCGATCGGTCGTGGAGATGGCCCGCCAGGTCGCGTACCCGGGCGCAAAGGCGAGACCGCTCGGCGCCGGTGGAACGTCATCGCGTGAAGGGAACGCCGCGATCGGCGCGAGCCGAGTCGGGGGCGATGGCTCGTGGCCCGCCGCCTCCGGCGCGAGATATCGCTCGAGGAGCGCCAGATCGCCTGGTGTGGTGCGAGCCGTCCGGTGGACCAGAGTGTAGGCCGCGGGCGGCATGGCACCGAGCTTGATCTGGTTGACTGACTCGTAGAGGAACGCCCGCTGCTGCGCTCGGGGGAGGCGACCGACCAGGGAGAAGTTGAGGTGCCGTCTCCCTTGCGCGACGTCTTGGGCCACCTTCCAGTAGACGGGCGCAACGAGGTCGAACCATCGAACCTTCGTCTCGTTGGAGTGGCAGTCGTAACAATCTCTGCGGAATACCTGCCCTACCTCCGGGGGCAGCTCGAGCTCTGCGACGACGGGAGGGGTGGGGATGGCTGGGCGTACGAATTGGATCGCGAGGAACAAGGCCCCGCACGCGCCTGTCGCCCGCCGCACCCCACGCGAGCGAAGGAACGCCTGGAAGCGGCGAGCTCGGAGCCCGCGAATGTCGTCGGTCATCGTCGGCAGCCACGCAAGGTGCGCGCCAGGCAGTCGCAGCTCGCTCGAGCGCCGGGCGTGCACGTGACCGAGCTACTCGAGACGCACGACCGCAAACTGAGCGCGCTGGCAAACAGTTGGCCGTACGGACAAGGTCGCCGCGGGTGACACCAACGCTTCGCTCAGGATGACAGCAGCTCGTTCGCCGCGTCCTGTCGGGCACGGCGCGTGCTAGTGCATTCCACTGACCCCGTGCCAGCAGCAGGAGATTCCTCAATGAACAAACCTTTCCCCCCCCAGGCCCCGGAAACCGAGGCCTCCGACGATGGCCGCGCACGTAGAACACAGGCCGGACCTGGCGCCGGCGCGCGGAGTGAGCCCGCTCGCCTCGAGTGGCTCGGAGGACCCACCGTGATCCTCCAGCATGGCGGGGTTCGCATTCTGACCGATCCGATGCTCGGCCCACGCGGCCCCGACGCGTTCGTGCTGCCGAAGCACCCGTCTACGGGGGCGGAAAACGCCCATATCGCGCGCTACACAGCGACGCCTCATCCTTCGCTGGCGGGTCTCCACGCCGTGATCGTGTCGCACCCTCACGCTGATCACGTCGACGCCGTGGCAAAGGCGACGCTTGCCAAGGACTTGCCGGTTGTCATACCGCCCACGGGCGCTGAAGGGATGCGCGCGGCGGGATTCAAAGATGTTCGCCCCCTCGACTGGGGTGACAGCATCGCCATCTCCGCAAACGGCACCACGCTCCGGATCACCGCCGTGGCGGCCCACCACGCTCACGACTCCGGGCTCGATCGGACGCTCGGCAAGGGCAACGGCTACGTCCTTTCCTTCGAGGGCGTGGGCGGCGACTATCGCGCGTACTGGACCGGCGACGCCGTGCTCAAAGACGAGCTACGGCTCCTGGCTGCGGCGCACGGTCCCATCGACTTGATGCTCGCCGATCTGGGTGGCGTCGGAGGCGACGGCGACATCGGTCTCCGAAGCATGACGGCCGAAGAGGCCGTGACGCTGGCTCGTCTCGTGAACCCCCGCGTGGTCGTGCCCATTCATCACACGTCCTTCAGTCACTACCGCGAGCCGATCCAGGCGCTTGTCCAGCGCGCGGAGGAAGCTGGAATGGCCTCACTTTTCAAGTTTCCGGTGGAGGGCGTAGCGATCTCCCTGTGATTCGTGGGCCGTCGTGGGGTTTGAGGTCTGCGAACAGGTGAAGAGAGTGAGGTGGCACCATGATCGTCAAGGGTCTGATCGGTATCGTCCTGGGTCTCCTCATTGGCGTCGGCTGCCGCTGGTTCGGTATTCCGCTCCCTGGCCCCCCCGCGATCTTCGGAGCCGTCCTCGCCGTCGCGATGGCGACGGGGTACACCGCGATGGACCGAGTACTCAGCTCCCGGCAGCGCCGCGAGCCTGCGACCGCGAGCGCGACAGCTACGCCGGACCGAACGCTCGCCGAGGACCGGAACGCGAGCCGATGATGCGCTCTGTGGCAAGTGGTGGACACCGCACCGGCCCGAGCTCGTCGTTGTCTCGACGCTCGATCCTCGCCCTGGCGGCCGTCTCCGCGGCATCCACGCTCGAAGGGTGCTACCGCGCGTCGCGGCCGACGCAGGCCGTGATTCCTCCGAGAGAGATCCGCGCGGTCGCCTTCGACGCCCTCGCGGTGTTTGATGCTGGCTCGGTGGTGGCGCGCTGCGAACGCGCATTTCCAGGCCGCGGCGAGCAGTTCGCCGCCACCTGGCGCACGCGCCAGTTCGACTACACGTGGATCCGGGCGGTCGCCCGCCAGCCGTATATCGACTTCTGGCACATCACCGAGGACGCGCTCGTCTACGCCGCGAAAGCCTCCTCCCTCGACCTCTCGCCCTCGGACCGCGATGACCTGATGAGCACGTGGCTTTCCTTGAAGCCGTGGCCCGACAGCGTGGAGGCACTGGAGGCCATGCGGAGCGCGGGGCTACGACTCGCGATCCTCTCCAACTTTACCCCTGTGATGCAGCGGGAGTGCGTCAAGGGTGCTGGCCTCGACGGCGTGGTCGACTACCACCTCAGTACAGACGCTGCTCGCGCGTACAAGCCGGACCCGCGCGCGTACCAGCTCGCGGTGAGCGCCATGGGCCTCGCCCGCGAAGAGATCGCGTTCGCGGCGTTCGGGGGGTGGGACGCCGCGGGCTCGAAGTGTTTTGGATTCACGACCGTCTGGGTCAATCGGCAGGCGCTCCCCGTGGAAGAGCTCGGGGTGGAGCCCGACGCGATCGTGTCGACACTCGCCCAGATGGCCGCGTCTCTACGACCCGGCACGCCCCCTGCTTAGTGGGCTGAGCATGAGGGCCGTCGTGCTGCTGGTGAGTGTCCTGGCAGGCCTGGGCGACGCCTCCTGTGCAGGCTCAGTGCAGGTCGTCCGTGCAAGGACAGCAACGAAGGAGAACGTCGTGAACGGCATTGAGACATTGGCCAGCGCATTCGGCCCCAAGGACACGATGGACCGGCTCGAGGCGGCCGTGAGGAGCAAGGGGATGACCGTCTTCGCACGGATCGACCACGCTGCGGGTGCCGCAAGCGTGGGCCTCGTATTGCCCCCCACGGAGCTGCTTGTCTTCGGCAATGCCAAAGCGGGGACGCCGCTCATGCAAGTGAATCAGGCGATCGGGCTGGATTTGCCGCTGAAGGCACTCGTCTGGCAAGACGCGGCTGGCGTGACGTTTCTTTCGTTCGACGATCCGCGATGGATCGTTTCGCGGCACGAGGAAGACGCAGCGCTGGCTGGCATCGCGCGCGAGATGGCTCGCGGGCTCATGGTCGTGATGAAGGGCGCAACGGAACACCCTTGATCGGGTCACAAACGTACTCGCATGAATCAAGAAACGGAGCTCATCATGAATAAGAACGTGAATGTGGTGCTCGTGCACGGTGCATGGGCGGACGGTTCCTGCTGGAGCAAGGTCCTCTTGCAGCTTCGCGACAACGGCATCAAGGCCGCCGCCGCGCAGATCCCGCTCACCTCTCTCCAGGAAGATATCGCCGTCGTACGTCGAATGTTGGCGACGCACGCCGAGCCGACGATCCTTGTCGGCCACTCGTACGGCGGCGCGGTGATCACGGGCGCGGCGACGGGGTTGCCGCAGGTGAAGGGGCTCGTCTACATCACCGCCTTCGGTCCCGATGAAGGGGAGAGTCTGGAGAGCCTTGCCAAGTCCGGTCCCCCGTCACCCGGCACCGCCGCCATTACGCCGGACGACAAAGGGTTCCTGTGGATTGACCGAGGGAAGTTCCGCGAGGCGTTCGCCGCCGACGCCACCGCCGATGAAGCGTACGTCATGGCTGCCGTGCAGAGGCCGCTCAACTTCGCCAGCTTCGCCGGCAAGCAGGGGAGCCCTGCCTGGCGCACCTTGCCATCGCACTACCTCGTCTGCACCGACGACAAGATGATCCCGCCCGACGCGCAGCGGTTCATGGCGACGCGCATGGGCGCGGTCGTGAAGACTGCCCCGTCGAGCCACGCCGCGTTCATGGCCCACGCCAAGGAGGTGACGGACATCATTCTGCTCGCCACCCAGAGCGCTCCCTCGTGAGCTCGTCAGCGCCGTAGCCGTCCCGATAGGTGTTTACAAATGTCACGGAAGAAAGGTGTAGGAAGATGAATATTGCGAAATGGATTCGAGTACCCGCGGCCATTGCTCTTACCGCGTGCGGAACGGCGAACGTGGCGCCGCAGCCCGCGATGCCCGCTACGCCTCCGGCGCTGCAAGCGGCGAGCGTGGGCACAACGAGCGGCGCACCGACCAAGACGATAGTCCTCGTACACGGGGCGTTCGCCGACGGCTCGAGCTGGGAGAAGGTGGTTCCGCAGCTCCAGGCAAAGGGGTTCAATGTTGCGGTAGTGCAGAATCCCTTGACCTCGCTCATGGCCGACGTGGAGGCGACGCAGCGAGTGATCGACCAGCAGACGACCCCTGTCATCCTGGTCGGACACTCGTGGGGCGGAACTGTGATCACGCAGGCCGGCGTGAACGACAAGGTCGTCGCGCTCGTCTATGTCTGCGCGTTCGCGCCGGACGAGGGCCAGTCGACCAACGATCTCACCAGGGCGTTCGGGCCGCCGTCGTGGGCCGCCGGGATAAGAGCCGACAGCGGTGGATTCCTCAGCCTCTCGCGGGACACCGTCGCGCACGACTTCGCGCAGGATCTTTCCGCGTCGGTCACCGATGTGATGGCGGCAACGCAGGGCCCCATCCAGGCAAAGGCGCTCGACGACAAGGTCACGAGGGCGGCTTGGCACACGAAGCCCGTCACGTACATCGTGGGAACCAACGACCACATGATTCCAGCGGCGCTCGAGCGCACGTTCGCGAAGAAATTGAACGCGACGACCGTGGAGCTCCCGACGAGCCACGTCGCGATGCTCTCGAGGCCGGACGATGTGGTTGCCGCCATCGTCGCAGCGGCCGAACGAGCTCGGTAGCAAAGCAGGGGAAGGGAGATGAGTTCGTGCCAGCTCGGCCAAAAATTGGCCAGCTCGCTCAATTCGTACCCGTGTCTTCGTCCGTTTCGATGGCGTGGGTCACGTGGACACCCAAAGCCCGAAGCTTCAGTCGCAGCGTCTGACGCGAGATGCCGAGGATTCGGGCTGCCTGACCGTAGTGCCCGCACGTGAAGTCGAGGACGACCGACAAGAGGATCTTGTCCACGTGCCGGTGCGTCTGCGCGTAACAATCCGTCGTATCTCGCGAGAGCTGCGACCGAATGAAGCCCTCGATCCCCGAGAGCGCGCCGTCCTCGCCAGGTGGCACCGATGTAGGTGGGGACGATGCCGGTGCCAGCGGCGGCAAGAACGCCGCGAGGAGCACGTCGCCGCTGCTCTTGAGCAGCGCCTGCTTGATCACGCTCTGCAGCTCGCGGATGTTGCCCGGCCACGCGTAGGCCTTCAGCTGCTCCATCGCTTCGGGCGCAATCTGGCGCACCGAGCGCCCGAGCTCTTTGCCGAATCGACGCACGAACTGGTTCGCCAACATCGGCAGGTCGTCGCCGCGCTCGCGCAAGGGGGGGAGGTCGATGGTGAAGATCCCGAGCCGGTAGTAGAGGTCGGCCCGGAAACGTTCGGCGGCGGCCCACGCCTTGAGGTCCCGGTGTGTGGCCGCGATGATTCGTACGTTCGCGCGCACCGTCTCGCTGCCACCGACCCGCTCGAACGTTTGCTCCTGTAGAAGCCGCAGAATCTTCGCTTGTAAGGGGAGTGGCATGTCGCCGATTTCGTCGAGCAGGATGGTGCCCCCCGCGCACTGCTCGAACTTGCCGATGCGGCGTCGATCGGCGCCGGTAAATGCCCCCTTCTCGTGACCAAAGAGCTCGCTCTCGAGCAGGCTTTCCGGGATGGCCGCGCAGTTCAGGGCGAGGAACGGCGCGCTCGCGCGTGTGCTGTGCTGGTAGATGCCTCGCGCGACGAGCTCTTTCCCCGTCCCGCTCTCGCCCGTGATGAGCACCGTCGTGTCTTGCGCGGCGACGCGCCCGATCGCCTTGTACACCTCGAGCATCGCGGGGCACGATCCCGAGAGCGCAGCGTCGCCGCCGTCGATCTCGGCGTCCGGGCCGCTGGCGTTGAGGACGACGGCCGATCGCATGAGCCTCGTCACCTCAAGAGCCTCTGCGACCACGCGCCGCAGCTCGGAGAGATCGAGCGGTTTGTAGAGGTAGTTGAACGCCCCCAGCTTCATGGCTTCGATGGCGGTGTCCGCCGTCTTCGCCATGGTGACGAAGATCACGGGGATCCGCGCATCGAAGGCACGGATCTGCGCGTACACCTCGAGCCCCGAGCGATCCGGAAGACGCAGATCGAGCAGCACGACGTCCGGAGGCGACGCGCGAAGCCGTTCGAGCCCTTCGGCTCCCGTCCCAGCCAAGGTGAGGAGGTGCAGAGAGGGCGGAAAGGCATGCCGCACCTGATCGGGGAGGATCGCGAGATCGTCGTCGATCAGCAGCAGATGAGCCATGCTCGTTACCTCCCCGCCCGTCAAACGTCTGGCTCCGCGCGCGGATGGACCGAGGCCCGAGCGCCGACCTCAGCTACACGCTAGCACGCCAGGTGCACCTCTGGTACCGAGCCCGACCGCGTCGGCGGGCCTCGTGACGGACCCGAGGCGTGCCACGACTCCATGGAGCGCGCCTTGCTCGTGCGGCAAAGCGCACCTCCCGCGGAGCGGATGCCCTGGCTAGACCGGAGATCGTCCGACCGCGCCCGAAGACACCGATGAGCCAAGATTCTCAGCGAGGCAGTGGGCCGCCGGGCGCGCCCCCGGAAGAGGGTGCACGCGATCGCCAGGCGTTGCTCGACTCGCTGCCGTACTGGACGTGGACCGCCACGGCAGATGGTCGCGTCGACTACTTCAGCCCGCAGGCGGCGTCGTTCACTGGGGTGGGCGGAGATCAGCTCCTCGGATCGGGATGAATGCAGTGCGTGCATCCGGACGATCGCGACGAGGTTGCTAGCGTCTGGAACGATGTCCTGCTCGACGTTAGCGACGCTTCCCAAGAGGTCGGGGTCAGGTCACGGGCACGTTCACCGAAGTGGTTCCTATTGGCGAAGAGCTGGCAGAGGCCTCTGGGGTGCCCTCGTGGCCACCTTGCAGCAAGTGACCTGTCTTGGCCCATACCCTATGCTTTGAGCGAGACCAGCGTCGAGTTGGCCATCTCGCGTGGCGTGCCGGAGGCGACAATCCGCGATCGGTGCCAGAGCTCCCTCGGTCGCGTTGTCGGCGACGAGTCTCTCGACGTTCTGTTTGACGCTTATATAGCCGTCGCTGGTCTGGTAGGGACGACGATCCGGCGACATGTGCCGTGCGTAGCCGCCCTGGTCCAGCGGAGGCTCGAAAGTGAGTCCGCCGAGGTGATCGCCCATGACAAAACCGACCATGGTTTCGAACATCGGAATATCGACCCGCTGCCCCTGACCGGTGCGGTCGCGGTGAAGCAGACTGGCAAGGATGGCGCTTTGCAGGAATGGGCACAGGATTGGGCGCAGGCAGAGCCCCGTCACCGTCATTTATCTCCTTTATACGGACTTTAT
>Ga0209838_1000116_pt1 | contig 9494 bp, 7 predicted proteins | sample OrgsoiDNA2013047_FD_185797 | JGI IMG/M metagenome (GOLD analysis project Ga0209838, IMG submission 185797) | Permafrost soil microbial communities from the Arctic, to analyse light accelerated degradation of dissolved organic matter (DOM) -... | ecosystem: Environmental > Terrestrial > Soil >... | reverse complement strand
CGGTTATCTGGGCGAAACCGGTATTCGCATTTTAATGCGTTTGATGGGATTGCTTCTCGTAGCCCTCGCCGTTCAGTTTGTCGCCAACGGACTCACCGATTTTGGCCTGCTGAAGCCACTCATTTCACCCTACTGATTACCTCGACTTCGTTACCTTATTGGTTCGCCGCGAATGTGTTGCAGGCTTTTATCTCGCCGGTGGTCAGACCTTGCTTGAACCATTGCACGCGCTGGGCAGAGGTGCCGTGCGTGAATTTTTCGGGCATCACTTCGCCTTGAGTCATTTTCTGGATGTGATCGTCGCCGACAGCGGCGGCTGCATTTAATCCTGACTCCACGTCGCCCTGTTCGAGAATGTTCCGCTGTTCGGTCGAGTGACCCCACACTCCTGCGTAACAATCCGCTTGCAGCTCCATCTTCACGGACAGCTCGTTGCGCTGCTGCGGATTTTGCTGCTGCAGTGCGCGAACTTTTCCCTCAGTGCCGAGAATTTTCTGCACGTGATGGCCTAGTTCGTGCGCGATGACGTAGGCCTGCGCGAATTCGCCCGAAGCGCCGAAGCGATTCTTCAATTCGTTGAAGAAGGATAGGTCCAGATAGACCTTTTCGTCGCCGGGACAATAGAAAGGTCCAGTGGCGGTTTGCGCGAGGCCGCAGGCCGAGTTCACGTCGTCGCGGAAGAGGACCATTTTCGCGTGCCGGTACTGCGGCAGGATTTGTGTCCAAGTGTTTTGCACATCGTCGAGAACGAAGGATACGAATTTAACTTCGTTGGATTCCGCGGCATCGCGCGCAGGATCGGCCGGGCGCGAAACCGAACCGGAAGTTCCGTTGCCCACGGCCGCGCCGCCATTGAGAAAGGGCGTGATCAGGTCGCGCTTGAAAATAAAGCTGAGAACGAGCAGCACCAGCAAGCCGCCGATTCCAATGTGAACTCCGCCAAAACCACCGCCGCCCGTGCCGCTCGAATTGCGATCATCTTCGATGTCGCCGCTGGTGCCGCCAGGTGTCCAACGCATATGAGTGCCTCGCTTCTAGCTAGAATTAACTCACCGAAGGTTGCCGCCTACGCGGGGAAGGATACCATTTTTGGTTGCATCGGAAACCCTTGAGGTTGACTGGCCAAGCGCGGCGAGGTCGGCGGCAGACTTCGCAGAAGACTCGGCGACGAGACCGGCGAAGGGAAGCCGTTTCGACTGATTTTTTGGCGGAATTAAAATTCCGCCCTTCCAGAGGCCACCTACCGTGCATCGCTTCCGCGCGATGGAGGGGAAAAAATCGCCGCGACGGACCATCCAGCTAAAATTCGTCCTCTTCGATTTTCTTCAGGCGGGTCATTTTGAAGGCGACGCGGAAATCGTGCGCCCGGGCGTCGGAGAGAATTGCCCGGCGAATTTCGCGAGGCAGCTCCGAGGGTCCAAAGACTCCAGCCATATCGCGGGGGAAATGTTTGATGAAAATTGCGGCGAGGTGCGCGGTGGCGTAGGCGATGGGTGTGGAAATCATGCCGCGCTGGCGAATCTGGCGGAGAGTGGGGAAGCTCGCGTCGTAGCGCAGCAGCAGAGGCTGATCGTCTTTATTGCCGCGCACCAGGACGGCTGCGGCGAAGCGCGCATTCTCGAGCACGCCGCTGAGAATCAGGCCTGCGACACCCTTGGGCGTCAATGTTTTTGGGAAACGCTTGCGCACGATTCCTTGCGATCGATTTAATCGTCCTTGGCGGTACCAACGAAACAAACGGTCGAAATCGTTGCCGCCGATTTTGGCGTCCATGTCTTGCATGGGAACCACGTAGGGCAACATACAGACTTCATCCTGCGCGGCGAGGTACACGGTCGTCTGGCCAATCGGTGGCGGGAAACGAAACTTCTCACGGCCAGTGAATCGTTTGGCGAGAGAGAAGCGACCGCCCAGATAGACGCGCGGCTTGGAAATCGCTTCGTCATACATCACTTCCGGCGACCACGTGGAAACAGGGTCCTTGCTTTCGGTGCTTTCGTATAAACGGATCTGAACGGAGTCGACGGTATCGAGAAGTTCGGAACCGCGCTTGGCGAGAAGATTGGTAAGCCCCGGCGCCGCGCCCGTGCAGATCAACGCCGCACGGTTTTTCGCGGCGAAGCGTTTCTGAAAGCGAAATTGTTCGGGCCGAAACGGATTTCGATTCAGATGCGAATTCAGATCCAGGTAATGAACGCCCAGGCGCAACGCGGCGCGAAGGATAATTTCGTTGAAGACGGCGGGCGAGGCGTTGACCAGCAGGTTGCAGCCCCGAGCAGCGCGGACGATGGACCAGAGATTCCTGGCGTTCGCTTCGACCACTTCGATCTTGCTTTTCTTGCCGAGGAATTTACGTGCGCGGTCCGGGTCGCGGTCGCCGCACCAGACCGTGTGTCCCTGGCGCGCGAGAAGTTGAGCCAGTAAGGAGCCCGCGCCGCCAACTCCGAGGACGAAGATGCGCATCGGTTCGCAACTTTATCATATTCGCCACGCAGGGAAGGGTGGACGCGCAAGGCATTTTCGCGTTGCACACGGCGGACCGCCGTTTAACTGTTTAAGCCGACGGAATGCCCAATGGAACGTCTGCGGCGAGCCGAGTTAATTATCCAGCATGGATTATTCAGCATCAGACGTTCCGAGGGCGACTAACTGTTAGGCACGCGAAAACCGGAATCCGCTTGCGCCCGGCGGCCATTCGGTCAAACTAGAATCCCCTTCCAGATAGCAGCGTTAGCTTTGATTTCCCTCTCCGCAATTTGCAATGCCCGTTGCGCGGGTGTTCGTATTCGGAGCTGTGAATGACTAACCCCGATAATCGCACGTTCGACATTCTGGGAGTTTATTGCCGAGCCGCAGCCATGGCCGTCGTGGCGCTGGGATGCGGGGTACTTGTCGGGTGGCTGTTTCATATTCAGGTTCTGATGTCCGTGCTGCCCGGGCTGGTCACGATGAAGGTCAACACCGCCCTGAGCCTGGTGTTTTCCGGAATATCGTTATGGCTGCTACTTCCCGCGCCTCCCGATCGCTTGCGGCGTTATATCGCGCGCGGCCTCGCTTTGATCGTCCTGCTGATCGCGTTGGGAACGCTGGGCGAGTACGCTTTCGATTGGAATTTGGGAATCGACCAGTGGTTGATGGCTGATCCGGCGGGTTCGCCCGGAACCACCTCACCTGGGCGAATGTCCCCAGCGTCATCGACAGCGTTCATAACCATTGGCCTGGCGCTCCTGCTGCTGGATCGAAAAAAGCTGAAAGGCAGCACGTGTGCACAGGTCCTCAGTCTGTGGGGCCTTCTGATGGGGACGTTGGCCGCGACCGGATATGCCTACCACGCGACGACTTTGTCTCGAATTCTAATGTACACGCAGGTAGCGGCACACACCGCGGCCGGATTGCTGCTGCTGAGCACGGCGATTTTCTTCGCGCGGCCCAAGGAAGGAATTGCGTGCGACCTGACCAGTCCAGGGTCCGGCGGAGTGATGGCCAGGGGGTTGCTGCCAGCCGTATTTCTGGTCCCGATTTTTTTGGGATGGATCAGCTTGCAGGGGCAGTCCCAGGGATTTTTTGGCAAAGAATTGCGGCTGGCGCTGTATGCCACATCGACGATCGTTGTTTTTGGGGTTCTGGTGTGGTTGAACGCCCGGAAAATGAATCAGGAATATGAACGCCGCAGCCAGGCCGAGACTGAAATCCGCGGCCTCAATGCGGACCTGGAGAATCGAGTCGCCGAACGCACGGAAAGCCTCGAACGGCAGGCGGCGGTTCTGGGCGCGCAGGCGGCCCTACTCGATCTCGCACATGACGCGATCATCATGCGGGACATGGACAATCGCATCTTATTCTGGAGCCACGGCGCCGAAAGAATGTATGGATGGACGGCCATTCAGGCGGTGGGGAAAATCACTTACGTACTGTTGTGCACGGAACTCGACCGGCCCATTGAAGAAATCGACAAGCAGCTTCTGGAGCAAGACCACTGGGAGGGCGAGGTGGTTCACTACACGCGCGAAGGAGAGCGGTTAAATATCGCGACACGCTGGGCGTTGCAGCGCGATGAATCCGGCCGGCCGACTCGGATTCTGGCCATCAACAGCAACATTACGGCAGGTAAGAATGCGGAAGACGCGCTGTTCTTGGAGAAAGAACGCGCGCAGGTAACCCTGAATAGCATTGGTGACGCGGTGATTTCGACCAACATTTCAGGAGAAATTACTTTTCTGAATTCAGCCGCTGAAAAAATGACGGGCTGGCCACGCGCGGAAGCCGAAGGCCGGGGCATGGCCGAAGTCTTCCGAATACTGGATGCTACGAGCCGGGAAACGACCCCTGATCCAATGAATCTGGCTATTCTCCAGAATCGGACGATGAATCTGCCCTTGAATTGTGTGCTGATTCAACGCGACGGAACAGAAATCCCAATCGAGGATTCCGTGTCACCGATTCATAACCGCGAGGGCAAAGCCACCGGCGCGGTGATCGTTTTTCGAGATGTAAGCGCAACGCGGGCAATGACCGTGCAGATGGCGCACTCCGCCCAGCACGATTTCCTGACGGGCTTGCCGAATCGAATGTTGCTGAATGATCGCGTCAGTCAGGCCATCATCCTGGCGCCGCGGAGCGGCAAAAAAGTCGCGATTCTGTTTCTGGATCTGGACGGCTTCAAACACGTCAACGATTCCCTGGGGCATCCCACCGGCGACCAGCTGCTGAAATCAATCGCCAAACGCCTGGTGGAGTGTGTGCGCGGATCGGATACGGTCAGCCGGCAGGGAGGGGACGAATTCGTTGTGTTGCTCGCCGAAATGGAGATGCCGGAGGATGCCGCCATTACGGCTCGAAGACTCCTGCAGGCGGTGGCCAAGACCCATTCGATCGACCAGCACGAGCTGCACGTGACCACCAGCATCGGCGTCAGCGTCTATCCCGACGACGGTTTGGACGCGGAAACGCTTATCAAACATGCGGATACCGCCATGTATCAAGCGAAGGAACATGGCAGGCAGAGTTATCAATTTTTCAAGCCGGCGATGAACGTACGAGCCGTGGAGAGGCAATCCATCGAAGAAGATCTGCGCCGCGCTCTGGACCGGCACGAATTCGCGTTGCATTACCAGCCAAAAATTGATCTCACCTCAGGAGAGATTGCCGGAGCGGAAGCGTTGCTCCGCTGGGCGCACCCGCTTCGGGGGAGGGTTCCACCCGCACAATTCATCCCGGTCGCGGAAGACTCCGGACTGATCTTGCCCATTGGCAGTTGGGTGCTGCGCGAAGCGTGCCGGCAAGCGCGGGATTGGTTGGATCAAGGCTTGCCGCTGGCCAGAATTGCCGTCAATATTTCGGCCATGGAATTTCGCGCCGAGGGTTTCCTCGAAGGAGTGCTTGGGATCCTGCGCGAGACGCGGCTGGACGCCCCATATCTGGAATTAGAGTTGACCGAAGGGGTGTTGATGAAACGCGTCGATTCGACGGAATCGATTCTGAAAGCGTTGCGAGCGGTAGGGGTCCGGGTGGCCGTCGATGATTTCGGCACCGGATATTCCAGCTTGAGCTACCTTCAGAAATTTTCGATCGACGCATTGAAGATCGATCAGTCATTCGTACGCCGCATCACCACCGCTCCGAACGAGACGACCATCGTCACGGCAATCATCAGCATGGGCCGGAGCCTGAATCTGACGGTCGTGGCGGAAGGGGTGGAAACGCGGCAGGAGAGGGATTTCCTGCAGGCCCATTACTGTCACGAGGCGCAAGGATACTTTTTCAGCCGACCCCTGGCCGCTGAGGAGTTCGCCAGCCAGCTGAAGAATGGCGTCTCGGCGCGCATCTAAGACCGCCATGCCATGGCGTTTTGGGAACTACAGATTTTCTTTCAGCCAGATATCGAGGCGCCCAAGACTTGCCTTGTAGGACTTGAGGCCGACGAAGAAAAGCGTCATGGCCACAAGACTTGCTGCGAGCGGAACGATGAGCAGCGAGTAGCGCACTGCCGCGTCATATCCGAAGCCCGCGCCGCCAACTCCGAGGACGAAGATGCCCATTGGTTCGCAACTTTATCATATCCGCAGCGTAGCCAATCGAACGAGTCCAGTGCTTTCCGTTCGTATACTCGGGCGCCGCAATTTAGATAGCGACGCCGCGCAGACTTGTGTCCCGCGATAACGAGTTTGCAGTATGCTGTGCGGCAAAGGACAGCCACCTGGTGGAAAGCGGGTTGGCGATTCAGGGCTAACAAGGAGCACAACGTGACGACGCGGCGCGAAGTCTTGAAGTATGCGGGGCTGGGAGTGGGTGCGGCGGCCGCTTCGGCATGGAGAGTGACGGTAAACGCCGCTGAAAACCACGCTGCCCCAGCCCCGACCAAGCCTGCGCAGACGGAAATCACCGACCAGAGCGGGAAACGACTAGCCGCGGGGCCGGAGGTTGCGTGGACCAGGAATTCGTCGACGAAAGGCGCGCGAAACGCCGCACCAGCAGACATCACTGTGGACCCGACGAAGACCGCGCAGACCATCCTGGGATTTGGCGCGGCGTTTACGGATGCTGCGTGCTTCACGCTCTCGCGGCTTAGCGACGCCGATCGCGCGAAGCTCCTGCAGACCATGTTCGGGCCGGATCAACATGCCTTGAGTACCGGGCGCATTTGCATCGGCGCGAGCGACTACAGCACGGCGGCGTACAGTTACGACGATGGTGCATCCGATCCGGAATTGAAGCGCTTCAGCATCGATCACGACCGCGACTACATTTTGCCGACCTTGCGCGCCGCGCTCGGCGCGAATCCCGATTTGTTTTTGTTCGCCTCGCCCTGGAGTCCACCGGGATGGATGAAATACAGCAACTCGATGCTGGGCGGAAATATCCGGCCGCAAAATATTCCCGCGTACGCGCGATACTTCCAGAAATTCGTGGACGGTTACGCCGAAGCAGGAGTGAAAGTTCGCGCGGTGACAACTCAAAATGAAATCGACGCCGATCAAGGCGGGCGAATGCCGGCATGCGCGTGGCCGGAAGAGGACGAACAGCATCTCGTGGAGGCGCTTGGCCCGTTGCTCGACGCGAGCGGCACTAAAATCTGGACTCTCGACCACAATTACAATTTGTGGGGCCGCGTGCTGGACCAACTCTCGAAGCCCAGCTTTAAGAAATACGTCAATACCGTCGCGTGGCACGGCTACGTCGGTGCGCCCGAAATGATAAACAACGTGAAGCAGAAATTTCCGGATGTGGAAATGCATTGGACCGAAGGCGGTGACGAGTACACGGTCTCCGACTATTTGACGAACTGGAGCAAGTGGGGAGCGACGTTCAGCGGCATCCTGGCCAATGGTCCGCAGAGCGTCACCATGTGGAATGTGGCTCTCGATGAGCGGGGACGGCCGAATATTGGCCCGTTCGATTGTGGCGGCCTGGTGCAGATCCATTCGGTGACGAAAGAAATCACGCTGACCGGATTGTATTGGGCGCTCGTGCAACACGCGCGGGCGTTTCGTCGCGGGGCGGTGATTGTCGCGTCGCATGACGCTAATGGTGATGCTCCAGCAGTCAACGGCGCGCTGATCGCCCAGCCGGGGTCCTCATCGACGGTGACGGCCACTCCGAATAGCGCCGTAACCTCGCGCGTGTATCACACCGCGGCGAAAAACCCCGATGGTTCAGTGGTTCTAGTCTTGACGAATCCCGGCGACGCAAGGGACCTGACCGTCGCGTGCGGCAGCCAAATCGCAAAAGCATCGCTGACCGCGGATTCGATCACCACTTTGCGCTGGAGTTAATCCCGGAACTACCTTGTTGCGTGCCGCGATTCGTTGCTCCGGTGTGACCTGAGGCGTAGAATCAAGCTTGATTGCTCCGATCCTCGCCGGCTACGGGAGAGACATCCTAGGGCGACGGGGACGATGTTTGTGCGGGTTTTGTGACGTCACTGCATAGACTCAGGGAATTGGCGGAAACGCTGGTTCCTCCCGCGTGGCGCACTCGTGACACAAGCCACGGTTTGGAAAGGAAAGCATCCAGCGTCGCCAATTTTTGCGTGGCGTGAAGCTGGCGCCCTTGCCCAAATCGGAATCGGTTTGGGCCTTTTCATTTTTTGGCGGCATCTAAAGATATGGCTAAACAATAGCCCAGATAAAAGTGCCACTCATCGACAAATTCGGGCGCCAGATTTACGACTTGCGCGTTTCGGTGACGGACCGCTGTAACTTCCGGTGCGTCTATTGCCGTTCGGCGAATCCCGAAAACAACATGGCGGAGCATGCGCTGCTCGAGTGGGACGAGTACGAGCGGCTGGTGCGGATTCTCGTGGGCATGGGAATTCGTAAGGTCCGCGTGACGGGCGGCGAACCGCTGGTGCGTCCGGGAGTGGAAGACTTTATCGGGCGGCTGAAAAAACTCGGGGTGCAGGATCTTTCCATGACCACCAACGGTCACCTGCTCGTCGACCGCCTGGATGCCCTGGTTGCCGCCGGGCTCGATCGCATCAACATCAGTCTCGATTCGCTGAACAAGGAAAAATTCGAGCAGGTCACGCGGACCAAAACATTCGATCAGGTGATTGCCGGGATCGAAGCGGCGCAGGCTTCGCCGTTGCGTCCGGTGAAAGTGAATGCTGTCCTGGTGCGCGGGATCAACGACGACGAAGTGGAAGCATTCGCTGAATTTGCGCGCGAAAAAGATATCGTGATGCGCTTCATCGAATTTATGCCGTTGGACGCGGACCGTGCGTGGACGCGCGATTTGATGGTGCCGGCCGCGGAGGTCTACAAGCGCATCTCCGCGAAGTGGCCGCTGATTCCGGTGGTGCACGAGCGCAGCGAGACAGCCCGAAAATACCGATTTGCGGACGGTCGCGGCGAAATTGGATTGATCGCGCCGGTAACGCAGCCATTCTGCGGGCACTGTTCGCGGATTCGCCTCACCGCGGATGGAAAACTGCGGACATGTTTATTCAGCAAGGACGATCACGATTTGAAAGGTTTGCTGCGCAATGGTGCGACGGATCGCGAGATTGGCGACGCGATTCATGCGATCGTCGATCAGAAGGAAAAAGGCCATCGCATCAACGAGCCGGACTTTGTAGCGCCTTCGCGAACGATGGTATTTATCGGCGGATGATTTTTCGTTGAGATGAATGCCTTATCATGGCAGGGCGCTATCCTGGAGTGAAGGTACATGGCGGATGAAGAATCCAAATATTTCTCGTTGACGGAAGCTGAACGGCTGCGCGTCCAGCTGGAACCCGTGCTGATCGAAGCGATGGAATCGCGCCGCAAAATGTCGGATGTTGACGATAAAATCAGCGCGCTTGCGGAAAAGATTACGCGTTCGGGTGGGCTTTCCGTGTCTTATGAAAAAGCGGCGCGCCGGCGGCTGGAGCGCAACCAATTGGAGCAGGGAATTCAGTCCGCGCTCGAACGGATTATAGAAACGGGTTGCGTAGTGAAGGATCTCGATGTGGGCCTGCTCGATTTTCCGGCGCGCATCGACGACCAGGATGT
>Ga0209838_1000113_pt1 | contig 9625 bp, 7 predicted proteins | sample OrgsoiDNA2013047_FD_185797 | JGI IMG/M metagenome (GOLD analysis project Ga0209838, IMG submission 185797) | Permafrost soil microbial communities from the Arctic, to analyse light accelerated degradation of dissolved organic matter (DOM) -... | ecosystem: Environmental > Terrestrial > Soil >... | reverse complement strand
TTTTTTGCAACACTGCTGATGATAAATCCAAATCCCATAAACACAACAAGACCCAGAAAACTTAGTACCAGCATTTCCAGGAATGTCACTATCCCATTGACCAGCGTAAAATGAAAGAGGAAATGTCCGGTCAGGATAATCACAACGGAAGTAAGCAGTTGAAAACACACGCGGCTGAGTGCTTCGCCCAAAACGATGTTTTTCCGGTTGATGGGTGTGGCGTAAAATCTTTTCAGCACCAGTGTTTGCCTCAGATTAAAAAACACAAATGCCACTCCGAATACAGCGGCGCTTAGGAGAGAAAACCCCAGCATGCCGGGTAAGATAAAATCGATCATGGTATATTCCCGTCCGGGTAACTGCGGTAGTTCCTGTACGCTGATCGTTTTGAACTGATCAGGAATCCTTCTTTCTTCGATGTTCTGAATCGTTTGCGCCAAAGCCATGCGCAGGATCGGATACTGGTCGGCCGACGCGGACGAGGTCTGGGTTTTTATTTTATATTGCGTAAAGCCAGCGGGCGACTGGGACGAATCAAGCGTAACAATCGCTGCAATTCTCCCTTTTACCAATTCGTTGTTTATGATGCTGCTGTCTTTCTCGTCTTTTATTTTGACTATACCGGAAGCTTTTAATGCCCGTATTACATAGTTTGATGAGTCTGATGGATTTCTAAGTGCTATGGATACCGAGGTACCGCCTCCGCCAATAAAACCAAATACCAATATAAAAACCAGTGGGAAACCCAGGCTGAATATAACTGCCGACGGGCTCCTGAATATCGCCCGGAAGCTGGCTCTCGAAATGGCCATCATGGCCCGGAACTGACTATACGATCGGTTCATAAATAATTTTTAGGAACTAAGGAACCAGGCTAAACTGGAACGGCAGCCTGGTTTGCGGTATACCTGAAACAGACCTGTAATTCTGCATCATGCTATACCAGTAGGCACCTTGATCACCCAAATCTTCACGAATGGCTTTTTCTTTTGCAGACTGCTTGTAATTATTCAGTAACAGATCGAAGATGTTTTCCGGTTCAGGATATTCAGCAACACGATATGATTTTAGCTTGGCTAATCGGGCAGCACAATCCAACGCATCCTGCATACCACCAATTCTGTCAACCAATCCAAGCTGCAGGGCCTGATCTCCGCTCCAGATCCTTCCCTGAGCGATGCTGTCAATATAGGGAATTTCTTTTTTTCTTCCGTCCGCTACCCTCGTGAGAAAAGACTGGTAAAAGCTGTCCACTCCGTTCTGAATAAATTTTTTCTGCATGTCTGTTAACGGCTGGACCAGGGTAATGGCATCTGGCTCTTTTGCAGTATGCACTGCATCGAATGTTATACCCAGTTTATTCTTGAAAAAGGATTGCGTATTAAATAACATAGTGAATACACCAATAGAACCGGTAATCGTCATCGGATCCGAAAAAATGCTATCCGCATTGCACGTTAGATAGTAAGCACCAGATGCAGACACGTCTCCAAAACTGACCACGACCGGTTTGTCCGCCTTTGCCAGAGTAAGTTCCCTCCATAGATTTTCACTCACGAGTCCGGAACCGCCACCGGAATTAATCCTGACCACAATAGCCTTAACATCATTGTCCAGCCTCACTTTGCGGATGATCTGCCGGTAAACATCCTGGCCAATTTCTTTCTGGCTGTTTTTTCCACCCACTACTTCCCCTTCGGCATATATGATGGCAATACTTTCCGAACCGGTGCCCTTTAGTTTTGACTTAACAGATTCAAAATATTTTCCAAGTGGAATAAAATTGATATTTGAAATAGAAGTGGCTTTGACCTTTCCGGCAACTTCCTCCAGTACCTGGTCATTATATTTTAAGCCATCCACCAGTTTAAATTTCACCGCATCGGAGCCTGTTTGAATCAGGTGTTCGTCAACACAACGGCGTAAAACCGCTGAATCCTGCTGACGCGCTATAGCGGTCTGATTCAGTATATGATTAAAAATACCACCCAAGATCACGGTCAGTTGCAGGCGGTTCGCATCAGACATTTTATTGGCCCGGAAGGGCTCCGTATAACTTTTGAATTTGCCGGCATAAAAAATTTCAGGTTGGATCTCGAGTTTATCAAGCCCCCCTTTAAAAAACTCCATGACGCTGGTAAGTCCCTTCCATTCCACGCCACCTTTAGGACTGCAATAGAACCTGTCAGAGATACTCGCCGCATAAAATGCTTTCAGCGAAATCACATCGCCATAAGCATAAATGAACTTGCCCGATTTTTTAAAATCAAGAAGTTCATTCCGGATCTCTTCCGTTGTTCCAAGCCCGTTGTTGTTGGCATTTGACTTGATATAGATGCCCTTGATCGCGCTGTCTTTTTTTGCATAATGGATCATCCGGATCACGTCAAAAACACCCGGTGTGTTATAGCGGGTGTCGCTGAAACCGGCCAGGAGATCGGATGTTGATTTTTCACCAAAAGATTCGCCCAGATCCAAAACCAAAACCCCCCTGGAGCCAACCTCGTCATTATGCGCGCTGCCAATCCCCTGCACGACACCGCTTATATAACCGATGCTAAAAAAGAAGAAAACGATTACAAAAACGACAAGGGCAAGAAAGCTGGCCAAAAATATTTTTAAAAAGCTGCGCATGCGCTTTCTGTTTTCATGATTTTAAAATTAAAGATATTTGAACCGGATAAAACGATTATTCATGAACAAAACTTATCTGCTGACAGGAGGTAATGAAGGTGACAGAAACCTGAATATGCAACTGGCACGCGCAAATATAGAACTAATTTGCGGTCGGATTTTACTCTTTTCGTCCATATACGAAACCGCTCCCTGGGGGAAAACGGACCAGCCCGATTTCCTTAACCAGGTACTACTCCTTGAAACCATACTCGAGCCACTGGCATTGCTACAGGCAGTGCTTGATATCGAAGAAAAGGGAGGAAGAAAACGAACCGTTAAGAATGCGCCCCGGACCATCGACATCGATATTCTCTTTTACAATAACCTGGTAATGGATGAACCGGGACTTCATATTCCACACCCCCGGATCGCCGCCCGGCGGTTCGTACTGGAGCCACTGGATGAAATTTCCCCGGGACTTCTGCATCCTGTTCTCGGGAAAACCATTCACCAGCTTTTGCTGGAATGTACCGATGAATTGGCTGTAAAAAAAATCATATGAGACATTTATAACAGGAGGGGATTCCGGATATTTACATTTTATGAATTATCATTTTATTGCGGTGGAAGGAAATATCGGGGCAGGAAAGACCACACTTGCCCATCTGCTGGCAAGGCATTTCAATTCCCGCCTGATCCTCGAAGCATTCGCCGAAAATCCCTTTCTGCCCAAGTTTTACGAGAATCCAAAACAGTATGCTTTTCCACTGGAACTTTTTTTCATGGCGGAACGCTACAAACAACTAAAAGAACTGGTTCATACGAAGGATCTTTTTCAACGGGTTACAATCGCTGACTATGTATTCTCCAAATGCCTGCTCTTTGCCAAAGTCAATTTACCGGATGAAGAATTTCATCTTTACCAGAAACTGTTCGATATCATTTACCAGCAGCTTGTTCAGCCCGATCTACTGATCTACCTGCATACCCCGGTTCAGCAACTACAGAAAAATATCAGGAAAAGAAACCGATCGTACGAACAATCTATTTCCGACGACTATCTGTTCAAATTACAGGAAACCTACACTAGTTATATCAAACAACATGGTATAAAAACACTTTTTATTGATGCAGGCAATGCTGACTTCCTGGGAAATGAAAAACATTTCCAGGTCATACTCGATGCGCTCGATAAAGACTATGATTCGGGGCAACATTATTTTACTTTACCCTGATGCGCTTTAATAACTTTGTCATTCATGACAGCTCCACCCGTTCGCCCCTCTCCTTTTGAAGCACTGAAAATCCCCCAATTCAGAAATCTGGTCATCGGTCGCTTCATTTTTATTATGGGACTTCGCATGATGAGTACCCTGGTTGGCTGGTGGATCTACAATCTGACCAATGCGCCGATAGCGATTGGCATAGTCGGACTATCAGAGTTCATTCCTGCTGTTTCGCTGGCCCTATATGCCGGCCATGTGATCGACATGAGTGAAAAAAGAAAAATGATGCTGATGGGGGTCGGCCTGTATGGCCTGGCTGCCCTGCTCCTTTTGATTCTTTCAACACCCTTGGGAACCAATCATCTGCACCCGCATTATATAGCGGCGACTATCTACCTGATCATATTCGGTACAGGCGTCATACGGTCTTTTACCGGTCCGATTTTTAATGTGATGCTGGCTCAGATCGTTCCAAAATCAAAATTGCAGAATGCCATCACATGGAACACAGGCGTTTTTCTTTCTGCTTCCGTCATGGGGCACGCAATGGGCGGTTTTTTTATTGCCGGGTTGGGTAATACCGGCACGTTGGTGGCAGTATTGATTTTCGTCTGTCTGGCTTTTCTGATACTGACGTCATTAAAACGCATACAACCACTCAATGAACGAGGTGAGAAAAAAACCTGGGACAGTGTGAAAGAAGGATTATCCTTTGTATTTAAAACCAAGGAATTACTCGGCGCCGTTTCCCTCGATCTTTTTGCCGTACTTTTTGGTGGCGCCACTGCCCTGATTCCCGTGTACGCACGCGATATCCTGAAAGTGGGTGCCAAAGGTTTCGGATTCCTGAACGGCGCTTCCGACATGGGCGCCATCTGCATCGTGATTTTGCTGACTGTCTTTCCGCCCAGGCGAAAACAGGGAAAGAAACTGCTGCTCGCCGTAGCGGGGTTCGGCACCTGTATTATCATTTTTGGATTGTCTAAACTTTTCTGGCTGTCCTTTGGTATCCTGCTACTTAGCGGCGTGATGGATGGCATCAGCGTGGTTACCCGCGGTACCATCATGCAACTAAAAACACCTGACCATATGCGTGGCCGTGTACTCAGTGTCAATTCCATGTTTATCAATTCCAGTAATGAGCTCGGACAGTTTGAAAGCGGTATCATGGCACGTCTGCTCGGCGTCGTTCCCTCTGTAGTTTTTGGCGGTTGTATGACGCTGCTTGTTGTAGCATTCACCTGGTTCAAAGCACCCACACTAAGGAAGATGGAATATTAGAAATGGCTAACTTTAATAAAAATCTCCGGATATGAATCGCAGATCTTTTGTAAAAAATGCCGGTTTCGGTTTCGGCGCTCTCCCTCTACTGAAAAAAGACTGGTTAACCCAATTCATGCAGGACAATCCTTACAAAATGAAAATGTTGCGCAACGATGTTGGGATATTTACTGAAAAAGGAGGCACCATCGCATACTATCTGTCAAAGAAAAATATTGCCGTGGTAGACGCAGAATTTCCGGAACAATCCAAACACCTGATAGACGCTTTGCAAAAGGATCCGGGTAAGCCTTTCGAAATACTGATCAATACACATCATCATGGTGATCATACATCCGGAAATATTTCTTTCAAGGGTATTGTGGATCATGTGGCCGCCCATTATAATTCCATGTTGAACCAGCAAAGAGTGGCAAAGGAACAAAACAAGGAAAATGAACAACTCTATCCAAATATTACGTATGGCGATACCTGGGAATACAAAAAAATGAAAGAACCCATCCACACGTACTATTTCGGTCCGGCGCATACCAACGGGGATAGTATCATTTTTTTTCCGCACGCCAATATTGCCCATGTCGGCGATCTCGTTTTCAACCGCCGTTGGGCTTTTATTGACAGGACTGCGGGAGCTTCGGTGAAAAACTGGATACTCGTGCTGGAAAAGATCCAGCAGCAGTTTGATAACGATACGCTGTTTGTTTTCGGACATGCGTTTGATCCCGAAAAAGTAACCGGGAATAAGGCTGACGTAAAGGCCATGCAGGATTATTTAACAAACCTGCAGGCATTTGTGAACAGTCAGATCAAGGCTGGCAAGACCAGGGATGAAATTATGAAATCCACATCCATTCCGGGTGTAACAGAATGGCAGGGAGATGGCATTGACCGTGGATTACAGGCTGCTTATGATGAAGCCGTTCAGGACGTTATTTAATTTTTTCCATCAGGCCTTCCAATACCGAAACAACGATCGGACAAAAACTGCTGTTCTTCATGGTGAGTTGCGGTCTTTTCAGGATGATGTCCTCATCTGTATAAGGAAATCGTTTGCAGTCCGACGGCCTGTCTTCATAAATGGAACACTTGTTATCATCTCCGAGAAAAGGGCAGGGAGTGGAGACCACTACATAGTCGCCGTCCTCATCCATACGCAGATACTTATCAATAAAAGCGCCTTCTTTTAACTGAAGTACTTTAGATACTCTCTTTATATCCGGTATTTTAAACCTGGGTGAATAACGCTTGCAACAACGCGCACACTGCAGGCAATCGATTTGTTCAAATGCTTTTTCATGCAGTTCCGGGAGATTTTTTAATACATCTTTCTTCCCGGCTTTTGCCAGAAAATTTTTATACGCTTTCTGGTGTTCACCTGAAATCTTTTCCCAATTCTGAATCGTAACAGTCAATGGTCCGGCCATGTTCTCCAAGTTAATTAATTTTGCTCATGGCCGGTTCGCTCCATGAACAGTTGCTCATTTTAATCAGCACGCCGTTCTACATTATCATCATAGGACTCGAGTTACTGCTCAGCCATCTTCAGCACCGCAAGTTATACACCTGGAAAGATACGGCCGGGAATATTTACCTGATGTTGTTAAACGCAGGTATCGATCTTTCTTTCCGTTTATTTTACGTGGCGGTTTTTCTTTATTTGTATAATCACCGGCTGGTGAACTGGACAACGGGAATCAGCTATTGGGTGATTCTTGTTCTTGGGGAAGATTTTCTCTATTATTGGTTGCATCGTTTTGATCATGAGATCCGCTTTTTCTGGGCTGTACACGTAACCCATCACTCCTCCGAACTCATGAATTTCACCGTCGGATTCAGGTCTTCTCTTTTCCAGCCATTATACCGGTTCATCTATTTTATTCCTCTCGCATGGCTGGGATTTCGCCCACTCGATATCGTTTTTATTTATTCTGCCACACAGATCTGGGGGATTTTTGTTCATACCGAACTCATCCGTAAAATGGGCTGGCTGGAATATTTCCTCGTGACTCCTTCCCATCACCGGGTTCATCATGCATCGAATCCCAAATACCTTGACAAGAATATGGGCATGTTCCTGATCATATGGGATCAATTGTTTGGAACATTTCAGCCCGAGTTGCCAGACGAGGCTTACCAGGAAAAAAAATATGGTCTTACAAAAAACATCGACAACAAATCGCCCGTGAACCTTGTCTTTCACGAATGGAAAGAAATCTGGAACGATATCCGCCGCAGGGATATCGGTTGGAAAACAAGGTGGTATTATCTGGTTGGCCCGCCCGGCTGGAGCCACGACGGCAGCAAGCAAACGAGCCGGCAGCTTTTAAAGCGGGAGGAAGGCACTGACCCTGAAACCAGCCCTGTTCAGGGGCCTTAAATTGACCGATTCGCATTACCTTTGCGCATCTTTTGATCCACACATCCCTGATATGAATTTATTTGAGAAGCAGGCTACTGAATTTTCGCGCAGACATATTGGTTCCAATGAAAGTGAAACCCGGCAGATGCTTAACAGCATCGGCATGAAAAGTCTGGATGAACTGGTTGACAAAGCTATCCCCGCGTCTATACGGAATCCAGCAGCATTTGAGGTAACCAATGCGGTAAGCGAGGCTGAATATCTCCATTTGATCCGTGATGTTGCCAACCAAAATAAGGTTTTTAAAAACTATATCGGCCAGGGTTATTATGATACCCTGACACCCAGCGTCATACTCAGGAATGTTTTTGAAAATCCGGGATGGTATACACAATACACGCCATACCAGGCCGAAATTTCACAGGGCAGACTGGAATCCCTGCTAAATTTTCAAACCATGGTGAGTGACCTGACAGGTCTTCCCCTCGCCAATGCATCCCTCCTCGATGAGGGCACGGCAGCTGCAGAAGCGATGATCATGTTTTTTAATCTTAAAAACAGGGATCATCAACACTTGAGCGTTCCGAAATTTTTTGTAGACGAAGCCATTTTTACACAAACGAAGGATCTGCTGATTACCCGTGCGGAGCCGTTGGGAATTGAGATCATAGCCGGAGACTATACGAGGGCGAATATCGATGCCTCCTACTTTGGGGCGATTGTTCAGTACCCGGACGCGAATGGAAATATAAAGGATTACAGAAGTTTTATTGAAAAAGTTCAGGCAGCTGCCGGGTATGTTGCCATGGCAACCGACCTCATGGCGCTCGCCCTGCTAACTTCACCCGGAGAGCTCGGTGCCGATGTAGCGATCGGATCGGCACAGCGTTTTGGAGTTCCCATTGGTTTCGGCGGTCCCCATGCAGCTTTTTTTGCAGCAAAAGAAGATTTTAAAAGAGCGATTCCGGGAAGAATTATTGGCGTGAGCGTGGACGCACAGGGCAACCGTGCGCTCAGAATGGCTTTACAAACACGGGAGCAACATATTAAAAGAGAAAAAGCAACTTCCAATATTTGTACAGCCCAGGCACTTCTTGCCAACATGGCTGCTATGTATTCTGTTTATCATGGTCCCAAAGGTTTGAAAGATATAGCTAACCGCATCCATATTCTGACCAGGGCGCTTTCAGACGGCCTTGCCGGCCAGGGGTTCGATAATCTGAATGAATACTATTTTGATACGATCCGGGTGCGTTTCAAAGATATCAGTTTGCTGAAGAGGATTTCAGAAACCAGATCGATGAATTTCTTTTATCCAGGTGATTCCATTGTTTCCATTTCGATTGGTGAACCTACCACTAAACAGGATATTTTTGATATCCTTTCAGTATTTTCAGAAGCCTCCGGGAACGATGAAGTAAAAATGTTTCTGGATCATGAAGATCTGGCGGATAACCTGCCGGTTACCCTTAAGCGGAGTTCCGGATACCTCGCACATCCCGTTTTTAACTCGCACCATAGCGAAACGGAAATGATGCGCTACCTGAAAAGCCTGGAGAACCAGGATCTCTCCTTAAATACATCGATGATTCCACTGGGTTCCTGTACCATGAAACTCAATGCCGCCAGTGAACTGATACCTGTCAGCTGGCCGGCTTTCAGCCGGATACATCCGTTTGCTCCTGAATCACAGTGGAAAGGATATGAGCTGATGACCACCGAACTGGAACGGTGGCTGAGTACCATTACGGGATTTGCCGCCACTTCTCTGCAGCCCAATAGCGGCGCTCAGGGAGAATATGCCGGACTGTTGTCTATCCGGTCGTATCATGCTGCGAGGGGTGAGCAACATCGTCAGGTGATGCTGATACCCATTTCTGCCCATGGAACAAATCCCGCAAGCGCCGTGATGGCAGGTATGAGGGTTGTTGTTGTGAAAAGCGATGAGGGCGGTCATATCGATATCCGGGACCTGGAAGAAAAAGCGGTGTTGCATAAAAATGAACTTGCCGGTCTTATGGTAACATACCCGTCCACGCATGGTGTTTTTGAAGAAGGCATAAAAGATATCTGCCGCCTCATCCATGACAATGGCGGGCTGGTTTATATGGACGGTGCAAATATGAATGCACAGGTTGGATTA
>Ga0209838_1000111_pt1 | contig 9657 bp, 9 predicted proteins | sample OrgsoiDNA2013047_FD_185797 | JGI IMG/M metagenome (GOLD analysis project Ga0209838, IMG submission 185797) | Permafrost soil microbial communities from the Arctic, to analyse light accelerated degradation of dissolved organic matter (DOM) -... | ecosystem: Environmental > Terrestrial > Soil >... | reverse complement strand
TTTCACCGGATGGGATCAGTATTCCTTTTGAAGCGCTGATATCAAAAAAGGATCCGGATCCTCATTATATGCTGTACGACTACAGTATCAGTTATACATATTCGGCCAGGTATCTAATGAACCGGTTTACCAATAGCACGGATGAATCGGCCGCCGATTTCATGGGAATGGCTCCCGTTGACTATGCACCTTATTTACACCTGGTTTCACTAACGGGCAGCGATATCTCCCTGGGCAAGATCCAAACGCATTTTAACCATGCGTATTCGATTGTCGGTTCAGCGGCATCCAAAAATAATTTTCTCCGGAACTTTACAAAATATAAGATCATACAATTGTATTCGCATGCCGTCTACGATACTACAACCGGGAAGCCGTTGATCTATTTTGCCGACTCTTCGCTGGATTTATCGGAACTTTTTTCTGCAGAACGACCGGCGGCCCGTCTGGTCCTGTTATCTGCCTGTGAAACCGCCCTGGGAACAGATTATAAGGGTGAAGGTGTTTTCAGCTTTAACCGGGAATTTGCCGCCCTCGGCATTCCTGCTTCCATCAGCAATATATGGTCGGTCGACAACGATGCCACGTACCGCATCACGGAATTATTCTACGGGTTTATTTCCGGGGGCATGCCGACGGATATGGCGCTTCAGCGGGCCAAACTACAGTTTATAAAAGAGGCGGCCGGGGAAAAATCACTGCCTTTTTACTGGGCATCGCCTATCCTGACGGGCAAAACGGAAACCATAAAAACAAAAGAAACTTTCTCCTCTCAATATGTAGTTTTGCTGATATTTAGCGCAGGACTGGTTTTCTGGATCCTGTATAAACGAAAAAAACTTATTGAACCAAAATGAAGCCATCATGAAAAAGTATTTATCCATACTCACCGTTGCTGTTATTTGCTGCTGCCTCAGTTGCAATAATAAAAATGAAAGCGGCCTGTCGGCGACCACTCAAAAAAACCTGGATGCCATGCATGCCATTTCTCATTCTTTTGAAACCAAGGATTTCAGTAAGCTGGGCGATTATATTGCCACAGACGCGGTGGATCATACGGGTGACAAGGGAGACATCAAAGGGCTCGACAGTATGAAAGCAGCGTTTATAAAAGAAGAAGCGCAAATGAGTGACCAGAAATCTGAGACCATCAAAGAACTTGCCGATGACCAATACGTGATGTCCTGGATGCGTTATACAACCGTTATGAAGACGGATGGTATGGGCCATAAGGCAGGTGATACCGTAAACATGAAAGCGCTGGAAGTTGCTAAATTTGCCGACGGTAAGGCCGTTGAACACTGGACGTTTATGGAACCAGTCGATGTCGTGAAAATGATGGGCGCTATGGGACAGGCACCGATGTCAATGCCCGCCGATTCGACAAAGATGAAAAAATAACAAGCACAAGAGACGTCTGACTTATGAAGAAATCCGTGTCACTCATATTCGTATTCATTTTACTGGTGTTGCTGTCCGTTTTTATTTATCGCAACCAGAAAAAGAAACAGGCTGAAAAAGACAGGCTGGCGCTTTTGTATAAGAATGGGATGAATGTGATATATGACAAGGATAATTTCTTTTGCGCGGAAGCACAGTTTGCCCATTGGGATTCGGTATATAAAAATTCTCCCGCGGAACCTGAAAAACAAGTGGCAGAAAGATTTAAGTCAGTCCTTTTACTAAGGATGGGCCAGGAAAAAAAAGCCATTGACCTGTTGGAGGATCTTGTCGAAAAAACAAAAACAGATCCCTCAGGCAGGGTAGGGAAGGACGCACGGAGCTACCTGGCTCTTGCTTATTTGAGGCTTGGTGAAAGGAATAATTGTATTGCCAATCACTCGATGGAGTCCTGCATCTTTCCCATCCGGGGGTCCGGCATATACATGGACCCCTCCGCATCCAGAAAAAGCATCGCATTGTACTCGGATATCTTAACGCAATTTCCGGATGACCTGGATGCGCGGTGGCTGATAAACCTCGCTTATATGACCATTGGTGAATACCCGGCAAAAGTACCAACCGCCTGGCTCATACCGGGGCTCGACACAGACACATCATCATTCAAAGTAAAACCATTCGAGGATATCGCAGGCAGTCTGCATTTGAATAGTTTCAGAAATATGTCCGGCGGAAGCATCGTGGATGATTTTAACAATGACGGATACCTCGATATCGTGACTTCTTCCATGGGCCTTGATGAAAGCATTCATTATTTTCAAAATAATAAGGACGGCACATTCAAAGATGTATCCGAAGCATCCGGCCTGAGCAAGATCAAAGGCGGATTGAATATCATGCAGGCGGATTATAACAATGACGGATATGTTGACATACTGGTGCTGAGAGGCGCCTGGATGCAGGAGTTTGGCAAACAGCCCTCGAGTCTGCTCAGGAACAACGGGAACGGTACGTTTACGGATGTCACGCTGGAAAGCGGGCTGGTTACATTCTCTCCGACACAAACGGGCACCTGGGCCGATTTCAATAATGACGGATGGCTGGACCTGTTTATCGGCAACGAAACAACGTCGCCGGATCATCCACATCCTTCGGAACTATTTATAAACAACCGCGATGGCAGCTTTACGGAAGTGGCAAAAAAAGCCGGCTGCGATATCGTTGGATTTGTAAAAGGGGTCACATCCGCAGACTATAACAACGATGGATGGCCGGATATTTTTATTTCAGGTCTTGATGGCAAAAAAGTACTGCTGAAAAACAAAGGAGCGACTTCAAAAATTCCACAGTTTGAAAATGCCACACACGAAGCCGGACTCGATCTGGATGAAACATTTACATTTCCAACCTGGTTCTGGGATTATGATAACGACGGCTGGCCTGATATCTTCGTGTGCGGTTACCTGTTTGATGGATCACTCGCAAAAACGTCGGCAGCGGAAGCGCTCGACAAACCACTGGCCGGAGTGAGTAAAATGTATCTTTATCACAACAACCACGACGGTACGTTCAGGGAAGTGTCGAGGGAAGTAGGTCTCGACAGGCCTGTGTTCGCCATGGGTTCAAACTTTGGAGATATCGACAACGACGGCTGGCTGGATATGTATCTCGGCACGGGCAATCCCGACCTGAAATCCCTTGTTCCAAACAGGCTGTTTAAAAATATAGGCGGAAAACATTTTGCAGATGTTACAAACTCTTCGCGTCTGGGCAATCTGCAAAAAGGACATGGCGTTGCATTTGCCGATCTCGACAATGATGGTGATCAGGATATATTTATTGAAGTTGGCGGACCGTTCAAGGGTGATGCTTATTATAATGCCTTTTATTTAAATCCCGGCCAGAATAATAATAACTGGATCAGCATTTTGCTGGAAGGCGTTCATGCAACCCGCTCCGGTGTCGGCGCAAAACTGGCCGTGACATTTACGGAGAATGGTGTAAAGCGTACCGTATACCGCGATGTAAATTCAGGCGGCAGTTTTGGCGCCAATCCCCTGCGTCAGCAGATCGGCATCGGCAGTGCGACTATGGTCGATGAATTGTCCGTGCAATGGCCCGCGCAGGGCAATACACAGATATTTAAAAATCTGGCGCCCCGCCAGTTTATCCGGATAAAGGAAGGAGACGATCAGCCGGTCGTCATGAATCTCAAAACCCTGAAATTCGACACCGTACATTCATCCATGGACATGAACATGCCGATGATGGACATGCCTGCGAAGTAAATGATCCAGGCTGTATTTTCCACCACCATCGACAATAAAGATCACGGCGAATAATGTGTATGAAATCGTGAAACCGCCGTCGAGGTTAAAATCCTTGCCCAGATTGGCCGTCAGCGTGGCGATCGACATGGTGAAGGCAATCAGGATGGCCGCCGGCCTGGTAAAAAGACCGATCAGTACAAAAAATCCACCGGTTAACTCAGTTCCCTTTGCCAGGAATGCCATGAGGAGCGGAAAAGGGTAATGCAGTTCCTCGCCAAACCATTTGATAAAAAAGGGCCTTTGTTCGGGATGAAAAATAATACCGGTGACAGAGGAAAAACTGGCTGTGATCATTCGGTATCCCAGCCAGATCCGGATGACCAGGAGAACGATGTCCCAGGCTTTCGTTTTATTGTAATTCATATGCGAAGGTTATCCGAGAAAGTTAATTTTTTTTCTATGAGAACGCTGGGGCAATATTGACTTTTACACGGATCACCTAAAAGAACGGCCATTGACACTCAGAAAAAGCATTACCAAAAAAACTGCTCGAAAATAATCTTCCCGTCCTTTACTTCGTACACGCAGATTTCTTCGTTAAGATTTCTTTTCCCGTCCTTAAATGTGGCGTCCAGGGTCATGGCAACGGAAAAATATTTCCCGCAGACGATGGGGTCGGAGAAGGACCCGCCATGGCGCTCCTGTATCATGGATGCAAATTGCTTACCCCTTTCGGTCACGGCCTTTTTGCCCTTGGCCGAAGGGAGAGGTCCATGTTTTGGTTCGATGCTTTCGATCTCGACGCCATAGAGTTCATCCTGTGCTTCCTGGATCTTTCCCTGGCGGCATAATGCGACCAGCCGGTCTGCTACCTGTTTAGTTGTCATTTTTCAATTTTTTTGTTTATGGTATATGACACTATAACGAGCTGGGAACAAAGAAAGGGACAATCGTATACGTTTACTGCGAGACCGGAAGATCCATATTGTGCATCACGGTGATGAACCATTTGTTATCGCCACGCGTCATGATAAAATTCAAAAGCCCTTTTCTGAGTGGTATGTCTTTACCGTCCGGGCTCTGGGCGCCGGTCATTTCCCACCAGGCATCCACGGATGTGATATCTGCTGTGATGAACCTGATTTTCTTACTCGTTATTTTCAGGTTGCTGTTCTTAAACCAGGTTGAAAACGGTTGTTCGTGAAACTTCTCGATATCGGTTCTGCCATGCGCGCTCATTCCCCGCACATTCGTGAAGTCGGCGTCTTCAGAAAACGACAGAGAAAATGCTTTGGCATCATGTTTATTCCACGCGGCCGAGAGATCATCCAACACGGTTTGCATGCTTTGTGCATCCTTAACCATCTGAGCGGTCTGTGCCGTGGCAAAGCCAAAATAGAAAAGAAGGGCAATGACGGATAAAATATTTTTCATCTGTGGTCCATTTGAATATATTTCTCAATTTGGATAAAGATATCAACAGAATGGATGCGATGATGAATTTGTGACTAAGTAGAAACCCTTAGCTGATAAAATAAAAAAACCGCTGCGCTTCTTCGCTTCAAGCATCTTGGACGTTCTGCTTATCGGACATTCACGGCACGCAGCCGGATTTAGTTCAAGGGGAACCAGATCAATCCGGTGATGAATTGTTTTTGTTCATACATAAGCTGCAAAAGAAGTGCCATGCCTATTCAGGCTTCCCTTTTCCCTCATTGATAAAAGCCGCCAGACCAATTGTCAAATGTTTGGTCCATCCCACTTCGCAATCCTTATAGCATTCCACACCCGGAACCAATCCCACATGCGTGAAATCAATTTTAGTCTTGTTATTTTCAGAGGAAAGTTCAAACACGACCTGGGTGCCGTTCCACTCTTTTTTTGCTTTTATCCATTCCAGATAGCAATCAGTTACTTTCCACACCACTTTTTTATCCGGAACCAGTTCACTGATTGTGAAATCGACAAATGTTTCCCCAAAACGGACAGTGAACTGATCGTTTAGTTTTTCTGCACTGCCGGAAAAATTCTTTGCCCACCAGAGATTTACCTGGCTGATTTTTTTCATTGCTTCTGCTGCGGAAGCATTTACTGTGACCGTCCTGTGAAAATTTTTCTTTTCCGTTTTTGTCTGATGTAATGTCTTTTCCATTGTGTTTTATTTAATTGTTTATATTAATTAACCGTCTCTCATGTAACTATTTGTTCGACTTATTGTTTAGGAGTGTTTCTAATTTTTTGAGTTTACCCGTCCAGAACTTATCAAAATAATCAATGAAATCCTGCAATTCCTTAAAGCCGTCCTGTTTCAACGTGCAATAGCGTTCTCTGCCAATATCTTTGATAGAAATAAACCCCGCATTGTACATTATTTTTATATGTTTTGATACGGCGGGACGGCTCATATCAAAATTTCCTGCCAGCGCATTGATCGTCATACTGTCTTTGGAAAGCAGCTGCATCATCTGCCGGCGGCTGGGATCGGCAATTACCTGAAACACATCGGGGGTTTGAGCTGTCATACTTTAATGCTGTTTAGTAGTTTTGCATAATGGGTAATTTAAAAGTTACACAAATATAGGTAACTTTAAAGTTACTAAACAAATAAATCTTATCGGGGAGAAAGTTGCGCTTGTTGCGCCATAATCAGCGTGTGATTCAATGATTCGGTATTTGTCCAGTCCTGGTGACCGGGGATGATGTATTTGGGATGAAGGAATCTTTTTTGAACATGTTCGATAGTGGTCGCGTACTCTTTTACATTAGCATCTTTCAGGTTTCCCAGATCATCATATACGGTGCTTTTTACAAGGCAACCGCCATAGAGAACTTTTTCTTTGTCAAACCAGATGACAATATTATCCTTGGTATGACCCTGCCCGGGATAAAAGGTTTGAAATGAATATTGCCCGAGGGTGAACACCGTGTCTTTGTTCATTAGAAATTCGGCTCTTTTCATGCCTCTTTTTTTAGAAAGCTCATCGGTCTGTCTTGTCGTGTATGTTTTAATACCTTGTTTCCGGTAATATTCCAGACCACCGGTTCTGTCCTCATGAAAATGTGTCGCCACACAAAGCACCACGTTTTTATGGTGTTTTACTTGTATACTGTCCAGCAGTGGCTGAAACTGCGTTGTGTCCCAGGGCGTATCAATCATGATGACCCCGCTGTTTGTTACAACATACATGCCGTTGGCCGGTATGCGCATGTTGTTATACATATTATATGTTGTAAAAATATAAAAGTCACCGGTCAGATGAGAGATTTTCAGGGAACTATCTGTAATTTGTCCAGAGAGGGTTGTAAAGAAGAATAAGGAAAGGATTGATATAGTGATTGTCCGCATGTTTCTGCCCATAAAAATGATCGCCGGTCTAATGTATGCATAAAATATACTCATTCAGTTTGTCGATCAGAATTTCTTCCGAAGATATTCGAAGAAGATATACCCTAAAAAAGAAGATATGAGAGCTATGATGAAATTAGGAAATGTAAGTATGTCTCTCAATACCCATCTGTAATTTTGTTTTTGTCCCGCACCTGATCTTTCATATTCTCCCATGAGCAGGTTGGCATAAAACAGGAACATAATAAATCCCATCTCGATGAGAGCCCTAAAGATCTTTTTCTTCATATAGGAAATTATAACTGATTGACGGGAGTTATCCTGTCTCTTAAAACCTGAAACCAAGATTGACCATAAAGTTACGCAGAGCCCCCGGCCATTTATTAACGTTGTCGTAAGCACCCATCCAGTAGGTTGTATTCGTAATATTATTCATGATCACAGCTGCCGTTATATTTTTAAATCCATAACTAACGCCACCATTCAGCAGGAAATAGGACGGCAGATTGATATCAGGATCCAGCGTGGTACGCTTTCCTACATAGGAATGCCCGATGGAAATGCCAAACCCCTTTATATTATTCTTATTAAAAGAATATTTGGTCCAGCTGGCGCTTGAATTCCTCGGCGCATTGGCCACGGTTGTACCGACAAGGGTCTTGTCGTTATCCGCCGTCACCGTTGCCACATCATACGCATACGAGAGCAACACACTCAGGTTTGGAAGAATATTCCCGGTCACTTCAGCTTCTATGCCCTTCGATCTGTTCTGACCCTGTTGAACAAAAAGATTTGGATTGGAGGGATTGCCTGCACTGGTCGCTACATTTTCAACCGTCAGCTGATAAAATGAAAGCGAGGCTGCCAGTTTATTCTGAAGGAAATTACCCTTCAGCCCGGCTTCATATAACTCGCTGATGATCGGTTTGAAGGGCTGGTTGAATACCTGCGCCTCCGTGGAAGCTTCGAATGGATCAAACCCCTTGTTGTATGTGGCATACACATTCAGATTGGGTGTGAGCGTATAGACGATACCCAGCCGGGGAAGAAATACATTTTCACTCAATCTGTCCGCGCTGTCGGTATTGTCTCCTTTGTAAAACTCTTCGCGCAGACTGACCAGTATTTTCCAGCGGTTAAAACTTAGTTCGTCCTGGATATATGCACCCTGTGTATGATATATATCCGGATCCACATTAGATGCGTCATTGTCATAGTCGGAAAGCTGGTAAGTGCCCGGGGACTGTTGGTTATACACCGGGTTCGTCAGGCTGAATGTACCGACAATGCCACTTCCCACACCGAATTCATCCGGGTTTTCATAATACTGTTGATTCAGTTTTACACTGCTTTTTACATAGTCATATCCAAGCAGGAGTTTATGACTGACCTTACCGGTATTCGCGGTATACGTGAAATAATTGGTCAGTGTATTGGTCGTGGTGCGATAATTCCAGGTTGAATACAAAAGTGAAATGGAATCGGGCGTGATATAATCATTGAATCCATGTTCTGCCACATTTTGATTCGTATTGTAATTCAGATACCCGAAATTAAAACTCAGGCGTTTGTTTATTTTATAGGAAAATGTCAGGATGGATGCGATATCTGTTTCTTTTAAATAATTTCCAGGCTGCGACATAGACAGACTGGTGGGCGTTGCTTTCAGGTTATTGTTGCTGTCCAGGCCCGGCTGGCCATTATCCAGCACGGTCCTGATATGCGATATGGAAAAGTCGACATTGACTTTGATCTTATCATTCGGCGCAAACGTCAGGGAAGGAGCGACCTGCCATGACTTGTTGCCATTGATCTGATCTCTGAATGAATTTTTCTGGTCATAGCCAGCATCCAGACGGTATAATAATGTTTTGCTGTTATTGAGCGCACCGGTAACGTCTCCTGCCGCCCGGAAATGATCCCAGCTGCCGCCGAAGATGTTTAGTTCCCCTTCGGTATGATCGAGCGGCTTTTTGGTTACCAGGTTAATGGTCCCGCCCGGATCGCAGTTTCCGTAGAGGGTGGCGGTCGGTCCTTTGATCACTTCCACACGTTCAATATTGACGAGCATGCTGCTGGTATAGGTAGTATTGTATCCGCGCAGTCCATTGATATCTCTTGCATTTTCTGCCCGAAAACCACGGATGGTATATTCGTCATATTCTGAAAACTGGTTTACACCAGCCACATCACACACTGCATCTTTCAGGGTGAACTCCATTTTATCATGGATCAGCTCCTTGGTAATCGCAGAGATACTCTGCGGAATATCTTTGGCCGGTGTTTCTGTCTTTGCCCCAAAAAAAGAATAATCACTTTTATATGATTTTGCTGAACGGCCATTGATTTCTACTGTCTGAAGAACGGCAATACTTATTGTGAGATGAATGATGCCCAGGTCGATGACGTCACCACGACTCAGATTCACTTTCTGCCGGTACAGGTTGGTACCTACGGAAGAAATAATCAGACTATCACTCAGAGCGGGCAGTCTCTGTAGTGAAAAATAACCTTTGGAATCAGACACGGCTATCCTTTTCAGCTGTTTCAGTTCGATGGTAACGCCGGTTGCCGGCGCGCCATCCGATGAAACAATTTTTCCTTTAATGGAGGCAGTTGGCTTTTGAGAAAAAAGCAGGA
>Ga0209838_1000108_pt1 | contig 9702 bp, 2 predicted proteins | sample OrgsoiDNA2013047_FD_185797 | JGI IMG/M metagenome (GOLD analysis project Ga0209838, IMG submission 185797) | Permafrost soil microbial communities from the Arctic, to analyse light accelerated degradation of dissolved organic matter (DOM) -... | ecosystem: Environmental > Terrestrial > Soil >... | reverse complement strand
GTGAAGCGAAGTGTATCGCTGTTGAAATAATAGGGATGAAGGGAACCGTCTGGATACCTTAGCTGAACTTTTAAAACAGAAGTATCGGAAAGCAGCAGAAATTTAGATTCATCCTTTAATTTGATCAGGATATGGGGTTTTGCTGAAACGATATCCTCATTCAGGATATGCACATTGTCGAAGGTGACGTCCAACAATGGATTGGTCTGATCTACTTTTACATAGAAATTTTTAAACAGGAAATTATTGAAATGATATTGTTCCGGCTGATCATTCGCAGGATTAACATCCACATTGATGGTATTTAACCCGGGATAATCTTTCGTATCAATATTATACACGATTTTAATCGTATCACCGCTGATCAGTGGTTTTGTTTTTGAAAAAGGTATGACATGAGTGACATTGTTCTTGTCGATGATCTTAAAAGATATCTTCAGACTATCAAATGATGACAGGCTGATATTCTTGAATGCAATACCGAACTGAATTTGCTCTCCCAGTTCCACAGAGTCCTTGCCACTAAGGAAAATATTGGGGGCCAAGGCGCCTTCCGGTACAGGAACATAGTTGAGCCTCCAGTAGGATAACTGATAGGGTGTTGCATTAATAGAGTCGGTACTGATTAATTTTAGTTGGATGTAAGGGTATTGATTGACATTTACCGCTGAAATGTCAAAATCCTGTGTAGAGGCGTTAAGACTATAAAGAGTGCTCTGATTTCCTGACGTATCAACGCCGATGACCTGAACTCCTATACTATCAGTGGAAGGAGATTCAGTACTGCGACCTCTCCAGTGTAATTGTTTCCATTGTTTTGCAGGGCCAAAAACAGGAGATTCCATACTAGCGGATAGGTTGGGAACCGGCACGTCTGTGGTCAAAATTATTTTATCAAACAGACCCTGAGAATATTTGAATTGAGGGATAAAAACATTGTTCTGACCCTTTTTATAAATCAACACCCAACAGCGCGGCTGATTTATAGAATCAATCTGTATAAATCCTGCAGCCAGCAGATAGTGATACAACGATTTATTTGATCCGTAAAGACTGGTATCAGCTTCCCACGTTTGTGTAAAAGATTGATTGTAGTTGTAGTCGAAACTTCTTACGATAACATAGGACCCGATAGGAATGGAATCCATGAAGTCCATCATCTGTTTTCGGCTTGCCGGTGATGTGTAGGAAAATTCGAAATTGTAATTTCTGCTTGGCTTACAATTAGCACTACCGCTTCCATAACGGTATAGATTGTTACCAAGTGCATCCACGTTTTTCCATGGCAGGAAAGTGTTTGGATCAAATACATTGTATACAAGGGATTGTCCAACGCAGGCACTAGACGCGAGGATAGTTCCGTTAACAGATAGCGCGAAGTCCGCGTCACCGACACCACTGGTTGGATACATGCTTTGGGTGATATAAAAATTATTTGTATGCGTTCCAAAATGCCAAAGCCTGTCGGCCAGCAGATTCATTCCGTTAGGTGTTGAATTAAGTTGTTGAAAATAGTGCGATTGGTTAAATCCAACGGTGCTCTTAAGCGAGTCTATGTAAATGAATGAAAATTCGTTCCAATGATATTGAGAGCTTTGAGTGGGTACAATGGAAGTTCTCCAGTAGTATACCGTACTATCCATATATTTTATACCGGGATCGAACTCAAATATTCCACCTATTGAATTAATATTCTTAGAGACTTTCGCCGAAGAATTAAATAAACTCGTTGTGTCTAGTTCCATTACGTATTGCGTCTGCGGAGCAAATGGATTGGCCGTAGATGCATATAGTTTCTGGAATGGTGTGGTTATAATCGCGTAGTTATATGGATAAACCGGTGTGAGTTCGTCCTGGTAAATAAAAATTGGTGAAGTCACCGTATTATTTGCTGTCGTTACTTCGGCTACATTATTGTCTGAGTTTATGGTTATCGTAATGTAATTCTGCCCTTTATCGCGCGTGGCTATTATGGGGACCTGAATACGGATCGAATCAGCAAACCGGATGCCTGGAATTCTTTTTTTCAGCAGAATTCCTGTGGTGCCATCGGGATATTTTCTCGTAATTAAAACAGTAATTGAATCAGAAACAGCCTTTCCAAGGTTGTAAAACGTTGCCGCGACCTGGAAACTATTGTCGGCTACTGAGATAAATGAGGGAGTGATATTGACGGTTGAGGTTTCAACATCGTAGTCCGGTAATTTTTCATCGCTGATCGTTATAGCCGGATCTCCATGGATATTCATTTCTTCAGTCTGGCAGCGGGCAATAAAATCTGTCGGAAGCAGGGCGAGCAGACCGGAACCAGCGTCAGATTCAATGGCTCCGATACTCTTGCCATAATCGGCGTGGCCCATGAGGCTATACATCGATGTCAGTAGAAGATTCAAATAATTGACTACCCCAAAATGCGAGCTGGCGATAAAGGCAATGGCTCCTTTATCTTTGATGAATACATAGTTCTCAGACAGGGTTTTTCCTGCGCCGAGGCGGCCCGGGTCATTAAAATAATAGTTACCGGCGTAACATCCGTTTACATACATTACCGGATATTTCGACTGGTTGGTATATAGACTCGGGTCGTCCAGATTAAAGCCAAGTGTCGAACTGGAAGAGTGGCCAAAATAGGTGAGTACTCCAATACCATTGCTGAACAACTGCGGAAAAGAAGCATCAGATGACTGGTTGGACTGATCAATCGATGAGCTGCAAAATCGTAAAACATTGGCACCGAACAGCGTGTCAGAAATGACTTGCGCATAATATGCCATATAATCGCAAAGGACCGCTTCCAGGAACACATCCGTAGCGCCGGTTACATGCATGATATTTTTACGCCAGCCTCTGGCTGCCACAGTATTGGCAGCCGTCTGCTGAACAGATTCATAATCTTTTAACTTAGCCAGATAGTCTTCTACCTCCGATCCGTGTACGGCACCCAGTCGCCCGATAGGTATCAGATTCACGGAGCCGGATCCGTTTGCAGACGCAAGCATAACGTCCGACGCCGGATAACCAAAAGTCGGAACCAGGTTGAGTAATTCATTATCGGGATTTCCCTGGTTTGCCCGGTATTCCAGATAGGTCATGGCGCGGCCGATCAGCAGCACGAATTGTGGTTTCTGGCCAAAATTGTTCCTGGCGTAGTTTATAAAATTCTTGACCGCCAGGGGATGTTTTTGAATTCCAAATGCAAACTGATCTGTCAACTCATTGATATCCATGATCTGCGCACTGAAAGAACCACCGGCTGCAGATGACCGGTAACCCGCGTAGTCTGCAATGGGATTGTTTCCATGACTTCCGGTATATAATACCGGATTGCTGATGATAAGATAATTTCCCTGATTCAACGGATCGGCATATGCAATGAAATTCTTTGCTGCCAGGGAATTGATGATCGTAATATTAGAAGGATCCTGGCTTACAAGTACCAGGTTTCTGACTGAAGCAGATCCCGGTAATGCGAACGTCAAAATACCTGCATTTGAAATGGCAACAAATCTTTGTCCCGTGTTCCGGTCATACAACACGGGTGTCGCACCACCCTGATTAAAATTGGTAATTTTTAAAAAATAGCCGGTGGCCCTCGCGGGCAGATCAAACTGAAAATCTGCCTGCGATCCGAAATTAAACTGACGGGGATATGTCAATTCATAAAATGAAATCACCAGCCGGTCCTGGTAGGTCTGCGCCTGCGACCTGTTGATAAACTGAAAATTATTGGTATTGGTATTTAATGTTCCAAGCGGAACCGTAACATTGGTAACAAGATCATTAAAATTATTCAGTGCCGTATCCTTAATCACGATATTATTCAGTTTTACCTGTACGTTACGCAGAGTATCTGAACAACCGACTGCACCGAATTTGAAATTTGCCGAAGGCCCTCCGTTAAAAATAAAAAGATTGTTTTGATTGTCGACAACGATCGAATCCGGAAGTCCCAGAGAAGGCAAAGGCTGAATTGCAGAACCCGAACTCCAGAATTCTCCCAGATCATACGAAGAGGAATATATATATTGTTCCAGCACAACTGCGAGTCCCGGGTTGATCTGTGTCTGGAAATATGTTCCGGTCGTAAACATGAAATAAGGCTCGACAGGAAGAACGTTTGTACTGGTATCGTTGGAAACCGTATTGTAATGAATGGGTAAGCCGGACGGATTTAGTGTTAAAAAATATACGGAAGTATCTGACTGAAGGCTCACTTTGTCCGTATGCTGATATGCGGGATTGCGATAAAGTGGCTTATCTGCTTTTCCATCATTCTTTTGTCCCCAGAATTCGATATAGTCGGAAGGCCCCATCGGACCACTGGCAACCGAAGTATAAACCGGAACTTCAACGCCATTATGGAATAACTGAAAATCTTTTGCATCAGCCGCAGACAGACCGGCAGTGGTGAGAACAGAAGAAGGAATGCGGTACAATCCATCGGCTGTGACCTTGAATTTATAGTATGTTTTACTGAAGTCAATCCACTCGTTATTGTACGGCTGCGCGAATGCGCGGCCGGTCACGAGGATTAAAAGCAGTGTAAAAATTTTTCTCATAGTCAGTGTGGTTTTTCAGGGGCGGACTATTTCTTTGCCTTCTTTTTTATATCCGTCAGATCAACTTTTAACGAGAACACATTTGTATACAAGGGATTCGACTGATTGGCCAAGTTTGTAAAGGCATAATCGATTTGCACATCCCCTACTTTGAAACCGGCACCGATCGACGGCTGATAAATCCAGATTTTTTTCTGGTTGGTCGTGTCCCTGTCATCCAGTGTCTGCTGAAAATTATTGATGCCGGCGCGTACAAAAAAAACATTGTTATATGATAATTCCAGCCCAACTTTTGGATCAATACTGATCGGGTTTGAACTGATCACCGTATTCCGTTTACCGTCAAATGTGATATCAAAATCCGCTTCTGCAAGAAGATTTACTTTCTTGTTAATCGGAAAATTATAACTGAAACCCGGAATTAATTGTGGCGCTGTTAATTCAACAGAATTGGAAGGAATGTCGTTCGAAGTGGCATAAAATACTTCCCGCCATTCCTGACTTATATTATACGACCAGGCATTGAAAGTGGTTGTCACATCTTTGGCAACAATACCCAGTTTCCAGCGTTCGCCGACCACCTGAACGGCGGCATCAAAGCCAAATCCCCAGGACGTTGTAAAATCACCGGCTATCCGGTGAATGATTTTGGCGTTAATGCCAAAATTCATTTTTGTGTTTTTTATCCAGTTCACCTGTTGAGCAAGTGAAATCAGGAGCGCATAATCCGCAGATGAAAATGTGGTGATATTGCTGAAATCGATACTGCCATCGGGTTGCACAAGAAATACGGTGTTGGGAATATCATCTACCGCAAAACGCAACAGCGTAAGACCCAGGGTTCGTTTATTATCTTTCAGGGGGAGAACGAGGCTGGCATAATCGTATTTACCAACGCCGGCGAAATATTCAGCATGCATGAGGTTTAGCTGAGGACTTGTTCTGATATCAGCCAATGCTGCAGGATTCCAGTAACCGGCTGTTCCGTCTGAAACAGAGGCGACCTGGGCATTGCCCATGGCCATGCCACGCGCACCCGCGCCGATATTCAAAAATTCGTTGGAATATTTGGCAAACTGGCCCATAGACCGGTTGCAGAAAAACAGGAGCAACAGCAGGGGCAGGGGGCAGCAGGTTCTGATTCTTCGGACTACTGAAGTCAATACCATAAACTATTCTAACGCGTTTTTATTCAGAATATTGCAACTGATTCAGGATGCGAATATCCCTTACTTTTGCCAAAATTCCCGAGATCAATGATACCGCTTATCGCTGAACTGACCTGGCGGGGCATGCTGCAGGATATCATGCCCGGTACGGAGGAACAACTTTCCAGGGAAATGACCTCCGGATATATAGGTTTTGACCCTACTGCAGACAGCCTTCACATCGGAAGCCTGGTGCCTATTCTGCTCCTGGTTCATCTCCAAAGAGCCGGTCATAAACCCTTCGCGCTTATAGGTGGAGCCACGGGTATGGTCGGCGATCCGAGTGGAAAAAATGAGGAAAGGAACCTGCTGAGTGAAACGGAATTGAACCATAACCTGAAGGGTATCCGTGTACAGCTTGAAAAATATCTTGATTTCAATCAAGAAAATCCGAATGCAGCGGAACTGGTAAATAATTTCGACTGGTTCCGGGAAATGCATTTCCTGGATTTTATCCGGGACGTTGGCAAGCACCTTACGGTCAATTATATGATGGCCAAAGACAGCGTAAAGAAAAGGCTTGATGGTGTATCGGGTATGAGTTTTACAGAATTTTCCTACCAGCTGGTACAGGGTTATGATTTTTACTGGTTGTACAATAACAGGAACTGCAAACTTCAGATGGGTGGCAGTGATCAGTGGGGAAATATTACGACCGGCTCTGAGCTGATCCGACGAAAATCAGGCGGCGAGGCATTCGCATTTACCTGTCCGCTGATGACCAAATCGGATGGCAGCAAATTTGGCAAAACGGAAAAGGGGAATATCTGGCTGGATCCGGAGAAAACATCTCCTTACCAGTTTTACCAGTTCTGGCTAAACGCAGCCGATGAAGATGCGATGAAATGGATCAGAATTTTTACTTTTCTGAGTAAAGAAGAAATTCAAAAACTCGTTGATGAGCATCAAAAAGATCCATCTTGGCGTTTGCTTCAGAAAGCCCTGGCACGGGCGGTGACTGTTTTTATTCACGGGCAGGCGGAATACGAACTCGCCATAGCAACAACTGCAAAATTATTTGATCAGGCGGGCGATGTTGAGAACCTGGGCGAATCGGATCTGCACGCATTGGAAGGAATTGTGAAATCAACCTATCCGATAAGCGAAATAAACAGTGGGGTAGACCTGGTGCGGTTTCTTGCAGAAACGGGAATTCTGTCAAGCAGGGGAGAAGCCAGAAAAATGGTATTAAACGGAGGCATCCGTATCAACCGGAATAAAGTGGAAAATCTGCAATTTAGTGTAGATGCAAAATTGCTACTCCATGAAAAATATATCCTCGTGCAAAAGGGGAAAAAGAACTTTTATCTCGTGGAAGTGAAATAGAAAGGAATTGCCGGATTCCTTCGGGACTTTTTTAAAATACCTTATTTTTGCGGCGGCTCACACGTTTTATTGCCCGATAGTATAAAGGTAGTACGACAGATTTTGATTCTGTTTGTCGAGGTTCGAATCCTCGTCGGGCAACTAGGAACTTACTGCAAAATGACAAATCCGGCTTCATTTACCGCTGCCCGTTCTTGGCCCCAATCCAATTCTGTTCATCACTGGCGCCATTGATTTTTCTTTGCGACTGGCCTCCGTTGGTCTTACCAAAACGATAAACCAGCGTAAGAATCATCCTTCGGTTATTCCATACAAAATGACTGCGTGTTGTTCCCTTGTCAAGATCCATATGGCCGGTAGGGGGAAGTCATTTCTTTTTTGCGATCCGGATACAATGTAGGACAATGTCATTTAGTACGAATTGATTCGTAATTAAATTATATGACCGGCAAAATTGATCGGTTTTTCGCGGTATTATATGCTAAGGCTGGTACATGATCCAATTCATAAAATATCCCGAGTCACGTTTATCTAAGGGTTTTTATGTAGGAAATTCGATTACGTGAAAACGCTTATCCATACAGGATTTGAGTAATATATTCCCCTTTCATTATTTGCCTGCAATCCCAAAATGGGAATCCTTTTTTGCTAAAATATATCCCTGCATTTAACGTTTAGTTTGTTTAGGCGAGCGTTTCAAAAATCCCATATCCAAAAACCCAGGTTTGTGTTCTTAAACCGTATTTCAGGAAGACTAACAATGAGTCTGTTGGCAATTATTATTTTGCTGACGGCTGCATCTTCCGTCAGTGCACAGTTGGTTGCCGATTTTACTGCCAGTAAAACATCCGGATGTTCGCCACTAACAGTAAGCTTTGTAAACACATCGACCGGAACAAGTGCTTCATCATCTTACACGTGGTCATTTGGAAATGGAAATGGAATTACAACGGGTGTGAAGAACAACCCGGTTTCTGCTACCTATTTTGTTGGCCAGGTTTACACAGTTACACTTACAGTACACGACGGTGCCCAAACTTCAACCAAGTCGATCACACTAACAGTATTTAAAACACCAGCCATATCATTCACCGCCTCGAGTACAGTGGGATGTGCGCCTTTAAAAGTAAATTTCAACAGTACAATTAATCCCGGAGACGGAACGATTACCAATTACTTCTGGGATTTCGGTGACGGTAATACGCTTGCCAATAGTTCCGGTTCGGTTTCCAACACGTATCTTTTTCCCGGTACCTATTCTGTCAGTCTCACCGTAACCAATAGTTTTGGTTGTACGAGTACACTCAAGAACGTGGGTATGATTACTATCTATCCTGCGCTAAGCCCTTCTTTTAATGTTGACTCCACAGCCATATGCAGTGTTGCGCAGCCGGTTGCATTTCATAACACATCTACCGGAGACGGATCGCTGAGTTATACCTGGGCTTTTGGTGACGGAGATTCAAGCACGCTGTTAAATCCTACTCATCAATATGCCGCGAAGGGAACATACAATATCAGCCTGGTGGTTTCCAATACTTATGGTTGTTCTTCCAGTCTGAATAAAACAGCTTTTATAAATCTGGCCAATTTCAGCGCGGATTTTTCGACAGCGTCCGCACTTTGTACCGGAAACACCATATTATTTATCAATAAGAGCACGCCCGCGCCAACAGGAACTCCGATATGGTCGTTTGGTGATGGTGGAAGTGGTATCGGATTTACATACGGTCATAGTTTTGCTGCCCCGGGTGTATATCCTGTAACGGTGTATGAAAACTTTGGAACCTGTCCGGATACAGTTACAAAAAATGTAACCGTTTTATCATCACCGGTCATCAGTCCCTTTATCATAAACAAAGGGGCGAGTTGTTCATCCCCTATGACAGTCAACTTTACTGATACGAGTGCCGGCGCCGTTTCATGGCATTGGAACTTTTCGTCGAATCCCGGAGACACATCAGACCTGCAGGCACCGCAATTCACGTACCTGACGAACAATTTATTTTCTCCAACGCTGACGATTGCCAATGCAAATGGCTGTACGTCCACGATTTCTGAAACGTTTAATACTGCGCAGCCAACCGCAACCATTCACGCCGACACCGTCCTGATTCCATCAGCCATTTATTGTGCGGATGTTCAGGCAACATTCACGGCACTATCGGCAGACACACTGGCTACTTATTTATGGTCATTCGGAGACGGTACAACATCCACCGCACAAAATCCGGTACACGTTTTTTCGACGCCGGGGACCTATATCATTAACCTGAGTTTTACGACGATACATGGATGTTCCGGCGGAGCATTTCCTTCCGATACGATCACTGTATATCCGAAACCCCACGCCATATTTACCGCGCTGGACTCTTTACCCTGCACAACCAATCAGCTGGAAACATTTACCAACCTGGATGACAGTGCGGCCATGTTCCGATGGATATATGGCGACGGCAATTCGGACATAAACAATAATGTTTATCACACGCATCTCTATCTTGATTCAGGATCTTATAATATGACCCTGATCGCATCGAGTCCCGGTTGTAAAAGTGATACATCTACCATTACACGATATGTGAAAACGACACCCATACCGCTGGCAA
>Ga0209838_1000103_pt1 | contig 9910 bp, 8 predicted proteins | sample OrgsoiDNA2013047_FD_185797 | JGI IMG/M metagenome (GOLD analysis project Ga0209838, IMG submission 185797) | Permafrost soil microbial communities from the Arctic, to analyse light accelerated degradation of dissolved organic matter (DOM) -... | ecosystem: Environmental > Terrestrial > Soil >... | reverse complement strand
GACGGTTGACGGATGACGGTAAGCGATAACAGCATTAACAATTAACCATTAACCATTATCCATTACTAAGGGGCTGTTTCCTTCAAAGGAGCAGCCTCTTTTATTTATTAACATCTGTCATCCGTCATCCGTCATCCTTCATCCATTAACAATTAACCATTAATTTCGTGTCCAGACATGTCTCTATTCATTGCCTCACTTAATTCAGGTAGCAACGGAAACTGTTATTATATCGGTAACGGAGAAGAGGCCGTCTTCATCGATGCGGGCCTGTCCTGCAGGGAAACGGAATTCCGGATGAAACGACTGGGTCTGGAGATGTCGAGGATCAAGGCCATTTTTATTTCCCATGAACACAGCGATCATATCTGTGGTATTTCCACGCTGGTGGCAAAATACCAGATCCCTGTTTATTTTAGTCAGCCCACTTTGAAAGTAGCGGGGTTTGGAAGAATACGAAAATTCGCTTTTCATTTCACGGCGCAACAGGCAGTGATGATCGGAAACCTGCGCATTACCGCATTCCGGAAAAAACATGATGCCTGTGATCCGCATAGTTTCATCGTAAGCGAGGCAAAAACAAATATTGGCGTCTTCACAGATATCGGGGAACCCTGCGACCAGCTGATCCACTATTTTAAACAGTGCCACGCGGCCTTCCTGGAATCAAACTATGATGAAGAAATGCTGGAGAAAGGACGTTACCCGGTCTTTCTGAAGAACCGTATCCGCGGAGGTAGCGGACATCTCTCAAACAAACAGGCGCTGGATCTTTATATAAAACACAGACCGGCTTTTATGAGCCACCTGCTTCTTTCCCATCTGTCCAAAGAAAATAATTCTCCCGAACTGGTGGAAAACCTCTTTACTTCAGTAGCCACAGACACCCGGGTCATCATCGCCAGCCGCTACCAGGAATCGGCGCTCTATCAGATTTCCGTAAGGGAAAATCTGTTCCGGACGCTTTTACCCAAGCGGGTCACTTCCAAACAAATACAACTGTTTTAATGGAGAATGGAGAATTGAAAATTGATAATAGAGTTCTGAGGGCCTCTAATTAACCATTATCAATTATCAATTCTCAATTCTCCATTAAAAATAAAGACCTCCCTGAGAACAGGGAGGCCTAACGATTGCTAGTCCACGAGATAAATTCTAAAATGTTTTCACGAAATACAGTTGTTTACATCGAAATACGGATTAGGATCAGGTAATGGTTAATTTGTTTTTGGTACGGGGCCTCATGAACAAACATACAACAGACCGGCACCCCATAACAAGGGGGTAAAGCAGGTTTCTGATCCGGGTATTTCTCCCGGTATGCCGGGGAGAAAGCCCGTTTCTTCGCACATATGTGAAATGAATTCAGATTCTCCGTATTTTAAAGTCAGAATCAAAAACCAGTTATATGATGAATAAAACGATTACCCTTCGTCTCCCACTAATCCTTTCGATTTTTCTATGTTCCTTCAGCAATACAACAAAGGCAGGTGCTGCTTTATTTAATACCAGTAGGGAAATAAAATCAGATACCGGCGGCCGCAGCGTGAGCCTCGATTCCGCGCAGCTTTGCATCGCCCGGTTTACTACCGTAATGAAAGATCATGGGTTTTCAGATGTAGCCGGACAGTCCGTAAACATTCATATCAAAAAAACCAGCATGATCACCACCGGTGAGTCGTTCAGCGGAAAAAACCTGCAGGACTGGCTGGATGCTACGATGGCGCAATATGCTTCGGCCGGCAAGACCCTGGTGATCAATGTGCAGCTTGGCATCTACGATGCGAACTACCTGAATACCTATCAGCCGAATGCCTCGTTACGATCCGCGAACAACAACCGGATTGCCATTTTTTTAATCCCTGCAGATGCATCCACGGGTCAGCCTGTACATGCTTTGGCAGCACAACCTGGTAACAATCCTCCTCCTCCCGGAGGTACCGGTTTTGATCTCGGAGGAGTCCAACCATAGCCTATGCATATTGCCTGGTATGAATATTTTCAGATCATCTGCCTTTGCGTTGCCATATATTGCTGGAAGGGTTTGAAAGCCTGTTCGCTCCTGGCTTTTATTCCCCTTCTGATTATCGTGAACGCCACGGAACTGACGGCCATGAATTTCCGCGCCTTCGGCTGGTCATCAAACTATCTCATTTATAATTTATACCTGGTAGTATCCACACCGTTCTTTTTCTATTTAGCGGGCAAAATGTTATTTTTAACAAGGAAGGAGTCCGTTATTTATACTATCGTCTGCATTTTATGCATGCTCCTCGTGGTCGTCAACTTTGGATTTATCCAGGGCAGCGGACAGTTTAATACCTATTCCCTGGGACTGGTTGAAATCATGATCATTGTTTTTTCAGGTCTCTGTCTCGTGCGGCTGACCGTGCTTGACGAGAAAGAATTGAATTTTATGAAAGAACCCTATTTCTGGATCAATTCTTTAAATCTTTTATTCGGACTGATCACCCTCGTGGTGTTGAGTCTTCATTCCTATATACTGATCAATCATATCGAAATTGCGCACCGGGCGCTTTACTATGCCATTTTACCGGCTATCAATGCAATTGTGTACGTGGGGTATAGTTATGCTTTTATATTATGCAGGACGCAAAGGACCAGGTAATCTTCACCATTATCGCAGTTATTATCATACTGCTTTTCCTGGGCGTTTTGTTCCTGGTCATGCTTTTTTATTATAACAATAAAAAGGGACAGATGAGTAAGGAAAAACAACTTATGCGTGCCACGTTCGACAAACAATTGCTGGAATCCAAACTGGAAATACAGGAACAGACCTTTGATATGATCAGCCAGGAAATTCACGACAACGTAGGGCAGATCCTGAGTCTTGCCAAAGTGCAGCTGGGCATCATGGAACAAAAACAATCGGTGGAAGGAGAATTACTCGGCAATGTAAAAGAAAGCATCAGCCTGGCGATGACCGAACTGCGCGATATCGCAAAAAGCCTCAACAGCGAGCGTGTTCAGAAACTGAGTTTGCAGGAAAGCATCACCCAGGAAATCCGGCGCATCAACCGGAGCGGATTTATAAAAATAGGTGCAGACATCCAGGGAACCGAAAAGAATATTCCGGATCAGCACAAGCTGATTGCCTACCGGATCGTCCAGGAGGGATTTCAGAATATTATAAAACACGCCGGCGCATCTGAGGTGAAAGTGACCATCCGCTATATGGAAGACAGCATGTTTATCACCATCCAGGACAATGGCATTGGCTTTGAACCGGAAACAGCACTAAAAAAAAGAGACGGCCTGGGACTGCAGAATATTCTGCAGAGAGCAACGCTGGTGGGCGGTAAGGCTGAAATCACGAGCAGGCCCGGTGAAGGAACAAAACTTCAAATAAAAATGACCTATGTCTGATCCAAAATATATTGCCCTGGTGGATGATCATACCATGTTCCGCAAAGGACTGGCTGTACTCATCGATTTATTTCCCAATTACAAAGTGTTGATGGATGTGGCCAATGGCAGGGAATTTATCGACCAGCTGGATCCGGATCGGCTGCCGGATATCGTTCTGCTGGACATACACATGCCCATCATGGATGGATATGCCACTGCGGCATGGCTGCATGCCAATCACCCGCAGATCCGTGTGCTCGCCCTGAGCACCATGGATTCCGACACGACGATCATCAAAATGATCCGCCAGGGTGCGCGGGGATATATCCTGAAAGATGCTGATCCAAAAGAATTGCAGGTGGCCTTCGAGGAAATCCTGGCCAAAGGCTATTATTATAATGAAATACTGACCAGAAAAGTGATCCAGTCCATCCACCAGGGCGGACAGGATTTCGCCAATGCTTTTCCACGTCTGACGGACCGGGAGATGGAATTTCTCAAACATGCCTGCAGTGAAAAGAACTATCAGCAGATCGCCAACGAGATGTTCGTCAGTGAGCGCACGGTGGATGGATATCGCGAATCGTTGTTTAAGAAATTTAATGTAACGAATCGGGTGGGACTTGTGTTGTATGCGATAAAGAATCAGCTGGTGCAGCTTAATTGATAATTGAGAATTGAGAATTGATAGTTGATATGCAGTTATTATCAATTTTAAATTATCAATTATCAATTTTCATCGAAACCTAAACTTCATACTCACACCATAAACATACGGATCGCCGAGACGGGAGGCGCCGAAATCGTAAGCATACGCGATATATTTTGTACCGGTAATATTATGCAGCCATGCCGAAATAGTAAAAACTGAAAAAGTAACTCCCGCGCTGGCGTTGAGCAGCTGATACGATGTCTGTTCCAACTGATTCGCCAGATCAAAATACTGTTTGCCGAAATAATACCATTCCCCTCTGATAAATAAACTGATGCCCACATGTTTTGGAAATGTACGCGTGTACTGCAGCGCCGTCATCGACGTAACTTCCGGTGTAAAAACCTGGTGCTTGCCATCCAGGCTAACAGTATTACCATTGGAAGAAAGATTGCCGTTAGAATAGGTGGCATGCGTATACCCCGCGTGATAGGTCAGTTCAAGACCGGGTAATACCAGTCCCTGTAATTCTGCTTCTACGCCTTTGCTGGTTAATGCGCCGGCATTTTTGACCACCGTGATCGCATCGGGCAATATTAAAGTAGGTACCTGCACATCTTTCACATTGTTATAAAACAACGCAAAATTTGCCTGTAACCGGTCAGAGAAGAAATTATTCTTCATCCCAACTTCATAATTGTCGCTGTACTCCGGCTTGTACGGATATAATGGCGGCTGGGAAGGATCCGATGATAGCTGGGTGAGGCCGCCTGTCCGGTATCCACGGCTATAACTGGCATATATATGCGCATGTTCACTGGGATGAAACGACAAGGACGCCATAGGAGAAATGGCGCTGTAAGAAGTTTTTCCCGATGTATCGGCTTGAGTGGGAAATCCGTTTGGCGATCCGTCTGGTATCAACAACCCCGATACTTCCGCGCTGGACTGCTGGTAGTCGTACCGGATACCGGCTGCGGCGGAAAATTTCCGGAGAAAAGAATATTCCACGCGTCCGTAAAAAGCAACTCCCTGATTTTTTATCTGGCTCGTGCTCACAATCGTATAGTTGCTGTCGGGCGAACCGGCCAGCGCCGCATCGGCTCCGAAATGCACGCCCTGTTTATTGGGCGACTTCTGCAAAAAAAGATAAGAACCCACCGTCCATTTCAATGGTGAAACAGACGCGGTGGCAGATGAGAGCCGGAGGTCTTCGGTCCATGCATTCACATTGTTCCATTTATTACCATAATCGTTTACGATACTGATGATATCGAGCGGAGAAAAATCTCCGTCGACCGGTGACTTATAGTACCGGTAGTTTGACTGATAGGCGGTGAGCGAACTGAAATCCATTTTCTGCCCGGTATGGCGGATCACGAGGGAAGTATTCAGACTATTGTCGACCATTTCACCGATCGCATTCTGATCCAGGTGATAGGGTTTTGCAAAGGCCGATTCGATGGTCGGATTGAGTGTAAAGGCACCCTTATTCCGGTTCCAGAGATTCTTCATGTTCATCGTAAATGACCAGTTCGCATTCATCAGATATTTGAGGTAAATATTATCGGCGCTCCGGTGTTGCAGATCAAAATTGCTGTTGTTGAAATCATTTATATAGTATCCAAACGACGCTTCATACATGACGGCTGCCCCGAGATACAATTTCCCTTTTATCAGCGGCGCACTGAAAATAAATGTATAACGTTCGAGACCATCATTCCCCGAGCTCAGTTCAAACGACGCGCGGATCTGATCGTCCGGCTGTTTCGTGTGAATATTGATCACGCCACCCATAGCATTCCTTCCATACAATGTTCCCTGCGGCCCTTTCAGAATGTCGATATGATCCACGTCAAATAATTGCGGAATATAAGTATCCAGCGTAAACTGCGGAACGCCGTCGATATACGTGACCACGGCAGGATCATAGGAAGTGGATGTGATACCCCGGATAGAAAAAACATTCCGGCCATCGCCGGGATTTGACGCATACAGATTTGATGCGATTCCTTTCAGATCCTTGCTCTCCCAAAGCCGGTAGGCTTCAATATCTTTTGTGGAAAGGGATGTGATGCTGACCGGAACATTCTGCATGTTCGATTCTTTTTTCTCTGCAGTAACCACCACCACATCAAGGCGCCTGCTGGAAGGAACAAGCTTTATGACCAGCGAATCTCCTGTCACGGGTAAACTGATTTGCCTTTCAATTTTCGCAAAATCAACCGCTGAAATTTCCAGTGTGTACTGGCCCGCGGGAAGATCCGGAATCGTAAACCGCCCCGACTCGTTACTCAATACCGATACTTCGGTATTCAGTACGTGAATGGTCGCGCCAACCACTGATACACCCTTCTCATCCGCAATCCGGATAAATGATTTCACCTGGGCAAAGCAGCATGTGGTGAACAGGGAGAAAACTATAATTGAAATGAACCTCATAAGCAGTTGACAGTGGTTGGTTGACGGTTGACGGTTGACGGATGACGGTTAATTGATAATTGATAATTAAAAATGGATAATGGTGGATGGTTTGCAGTTAATGGTTACGATTTCGGCTTTACGCTTTTACCCTTATTCAAAGACAGGATATATGATACAATCTGATTCAATTCTTTTTGCGCGAGATCCGGATGGGCCGACATCGCCACATCTCCCCATACGCCGGCGCCTCCTTTTATAATTTTCTGACTCAGATAGTCCATCGCTTTTTTGTCGTGGGAATATTTCTCTGCTACCCTTACAAAAGATGGCCCAATGGACATGCCGTCTTCTTTATGACAGCTTTTGCAGTCGAGCACCTGTGTCAGTGCATACCCAGCCGCAAATGGCCCATGCGCGGATGCCGATGTATCGGCTGCCTCCACAGGCACCGTTGCCCGGGCGGTTTCACTATAATCGACACGAGACAGTCCGGCATCGGGATTTTTTAAAAACCAGCCCGTTCCATATTCCAGCAGATATAATTTTCCATCCGGCCCCGCTTCCATATCAATACAATTATGCAATACCGTATGCTGCATGAATGGCTCCATCTGATCGAAATCCCCATTGGGCTGAAGCGTCACCGCTTTGATCCATCCGCGGATCCAGTCGTAGATAAATAATTTTCCATTGTAATAATCCGGGTAGCGCGTAGCGGCCGGATACATGTCAGTATAATACACCGGGCCGGCCATCGCGTTACGTCCACCGGTACCCAGCTCCGGGAATTCGGGTGAAGTCGCATAGGGATACCAGATAAATGCAGGTTGTGCGGGCGAAAGATCTTTGATGCCCGTATTATTGGGGGAAATATTTTCGGGTTTCGCAGGATCAAAAGCAGCGCCGGAAATACCGGTCAGATAATTATATTGGCGGTATGGATAATTATTGCCGACAAAAAACGGCCATCCAAAATATCCGGCCTTTCTCGCCTGGTTGATTTCATCATATCCGCGCGGACCTCTTGTCGCGAAACTGTCCTTCGGTGCATCGGGTCCGACCTCGCCCCAGTAAAGAAAACTGTTTTTCTGGTCCACCGTAATCCGGTATGGATTCCTGTTTCCCATGACGTAAATCTCGGGACGGGTTTTTGCCGTTCCCTTCGGGAAAAGATTACCGGCCGGGATTTCATAACTGCCATCGTCTCGCACACGGATACGCATGATCTTTCCACGAAGATCATTGCTGTTCCCGGCAGATCTTTCCGCATCATACTGCCAATGCCCTGGCGCACTGTTCAATGGCGCGAACCCATGATTGGCAAAGGGCTGACCGGCTTCGTCAAACGGCGTTGAATTATCTCCCGCAGAAAAATACAGGAGGCTGTCCGGCCCGAATGCAACAGACCCGCCGGTATGACAGCAGATCTCCCGCTGTGACTTTACTTCAAGAACAACTTTTTCAGAAGCATTGAGAATCGTATCATTTTCCAGCGTAAATCTCGAAAGACGATTCACGGAACTGTCGGCCGGACTGTAATAAATATATACCCAATGATTATTTTTAAAACCGGGATCCTTTGCCAGCCCCAGCATACCCTCTTCCACATTCACGCCCTTGATCTGTGATTTAAAGTACACATTCAGAAATCCTGCCTGTTTTACCTTGCCGGTCGATTGTTTATACAACATGATCTCGCCACGTCGCTGGATGACCAGTATATCGAGATTCGGAAGAATGGTCATCTCCGTCGGCTCATAAAATGTTCCGGTTACGAGTGGGTATTTTGTAAAATGATTTTCCGAAGGCGGATACACAGCAGTCGACTTTGTATAATCCAGCGGTTCGAAATGTCCGATGGCATGCATCACGGCATTCAATGCATTTTTCAACGTGGCATCATCTGACACGCTCTTCGCATCCAGGGTTTCGTCGATATAAGTGACCCGTCCGCCATCATATTTTTTATGGACAAACGACACACCGGAGTCACCGTCTGATTCTATCATCTGCCCGTACCATCGCCAGTTAAATGTTTTTGCCGCCGAATGAATGCCCGCGAATCCACCACCGGCCTGGATAAATCTTTCCAGTGCTATTCTTTCCGGGTAACCCAGATTGACTCCGGAACGATTCAAAAATAAAACGGCTGCATAGGTTGACAAAGAATCATCCGTGAACAAGCCGCTGGTATCGGTGACGTGTACCGTAAACCCGTTTATAATGCCCAGCCGCTCGATCGCTGAGGAGGCTGCCATGCCATCCGTATCGGACACATTTTTTGTATAGATCAATACCCGCGGATTACCCGGGCGTCGCTGTCTGCAGGAAATAAAAAGTAAAAAAGAGAAAGAAAAAAGGAAAAAGCAAACGTACTTCATTACACCGTTATATTGATAACAGCAAACTTACATATTAAGCATTAAGATTTGCGTTAATAAAGCATTAAGAACCAAATTAATAGATCGCCGTTTTACCATTTTTTAAAAATAAAAAACACAGCGGCAACGAGGAATCCGAACCCGACCAGGTGGTTCCAGGCGAGTTTTTCTTCTTTAAAAAAAATAAATGTAAAAGCCATGAACACCGTCAGCGTGATGGCTTCCTGTATGGTTTTTAACTGCACGAGACTATAGGGTCCGCCGTCTTCTTTGAACCCGGCGCGGTTGGCCGGGACCTGGAACAGGTATTCAAAAAAAGCAAGTCCCCAGCTGATCAGGATGACGGTAAACAAGCCAAGATTTTTTCCCCAGGAAAAATCCTTGAAGCGAAGATGTCCGTACCAGGCGAACGTCATAAATGTATTGGAGATGATCAGAAATAAAATCGTTTTTATTCCCCGCATAGTCAGCATACAATTTTTATTATTTCACCGGAGCCAGGTCGTGCATGTAGGTATAGCTTTTCTGTATGCTGTCCCAGGCATCTTTTGGCATATCGTGTTCTACAAAATAAAATTTCAAACCCGCTGTTTCAGATTCCGCAAATATTCTTTTGAAATCAATCGTTCCGCCACCGACGGGAAGAATCGTTTCGTGCGTATTGTCGAGATCTTTTACATGCCACAATGGGAACCTGCCCGGGTGCTGTTTAAATAATTCGACAGGATCCTGACCGCCTTTTATTGCCCATGCCAGATCCAGCTCCATTTTCATAGTGGTCCCTGCGAGCAACATCTGGTAAGGAATTTTTCCTTCCACTTCTTTGAATTCCATATCGTGGTTGTGATAGCAAAAATGAAGACCCGCTTTTTTAGCGGCCTCATCGGTTTTATTGAGTACTTCTATGGAGGATTTTATTTCATCCAGCGTATTGGTGGGCGTGTTTGCACAAACCAGGAATTCAATACCACCTTCGGCGGCTTCATCGATGATCACCTGCATATTATCGCGCAGATTGCGCATCGGCGCCATCTTGGAAAAATCCATCGGTTTGCCGTCTGCGTCCAGTGGCATTTTTGCA
>Ga0209838_1000098_pt1 | contig 10136 bp, 11 predicted proteins | sample OrgsoiDNA2013047_FD_185797 | JGI IMG/M metagenome (GOLD analysis project Ga0209838, IMG submission 185797) | Permafrost soil microbial communities from the Arctic, to analyse light accelerated degradation of dissolved organic matter (DOM) -... | ecosystem: Environmental > Terrestrial > Soil >... | reverse complement strand
TTTGCAAAAAAATTATGCGCAATCACAAAGGATTTATTTCGGCAACCGGGGAGGACGGTACAGGTGCCGTTTTTTCTATGTATTTTCCGTCTTTATAAGAAAACTGGCCGGTCATACACTTTATAACTGATTACAACTGAATGCAATGGAAGTTTCTAAAAGAATCATGTTGATAGACGACGATCCCGACGACCAGCTTTTTTTCAGGGATGCCGTGCAGATAGTCCATCCGGACCTCAGCTGTGAGCTCGCGTCCAGCTGCAAGGAGGCTATCCAGCAACTGGAAACGCCACCCCCGCCCGACCTGATATTTATGGATCTGAATATGCCTGTGATGAACGGGTTTGACTGCCTGGTTTATCTGAAAAAAGAAAATAGATACAAGGATATTCCGGTGGTCATCTTCACCACATCCCAGAATGTAAATGACATCAGCAGAACGCAAAAACTGGGTGCAAAATGGTTTATGACGAAACCAGACGACTTCAGGGTTTTGTGCGATAAACTGGACAGGATTCTCCAAAAGGATATGATGGAGGGACTATATACTATTTAAATAAAAAAGGTAAACAGCATGACTGTTTACCTCAATAAATGTTTTTACGGGTTCAGGATCAGAGTTGCTTGAAAAACTTTTCAATCACAACCAAATTGCCATCAACCGACCCTTTAACGGTCATCCATTCCTTACCATCTTCCAGTTTTATATAGTAATATGTTTCAGCGTCTGTATTGGTCTCCGTAATTCCAAATACCGTTTTATCAGGGAATTTCTTACGGAGCTCCCAGGACAGATGAAGAGGCAGCAAACTGACGGATTTAGAGTACCGTTCTGATTTCACGAAGTTCCCCTCGTGATCATACTCGATTTCGGAGAGCACGGCGTTTTCCCTAAAATGAACAAAATAATGTTCGCCATTGTCCTTCCAGTCAACTTTTTCCGCCAGTGGGAAGGCGTCCCTGAAAGCTTTCAGGAGTTTTTCATTAACGGCAAAGGGCCCATTATCTGCAAGCACATGCATTTGTGCAGAAAGCACAAACAGGCAAATGAGACCTGCAAGTTTTGTTTTCATAAATAATCGTTTTTGAGTTGGATAATCTGATGCCGTACTAAATATATACACGATCATACCTGAATTCAAGCAGTTATTTATCAGCGGTGTTGCATGACAAAAAAAATTTAAAGAAACTATAACAGCCCCTGATAAACTGCCTATTTTGTATACCTGAAACATAAAAAAAGCCGCTGAATAAGAAAGTTTTCGTATTTGCTTTTTAGCCTCCTGAGAATCCTTCAGGATCAACGGTAAACGGGGTTGAATAATAGATGTGTCCGGAGGATATCTTTTTATACTAAATGCTGTATCTTAAATTTTTAAAACTACCTGCCTGACATATGAAATGGAATACGATTTTCCCCCTGCTATTCATGGTTTGCCTGTCCCTGTTCTCAAAAGCCCAGTTTTCCCAAGCCGATACACTGGCCATGGGGAAGATTCAGATGGCATTTACGCTTGACGGGAGCGGGAACCCTTCCTATCAGGTGTTATATGATAAAAAACCCGTCATACGCCCTTCCCGGCTCGGATTTAAGCTGAATGTGGACAGCCTGTTTTTTACGGATTTCATGGTCATTGGAAAAGAAAGGAAATCATTTGATGAAACCTGGCAGACAGTCTGGGGCGAAACAAAAGATATCCGGAATCATTATGTGGAACTAACCGTCCGTTTGCTGTCACAAAAATCTCCCGCTTACCGGGTCAATATTATTTTCCGTGTTTTTGAAGATGGCGTAGGTTTCCGATATGAATTTCCGCTTCAGCCAACATTAAAATATTTTATTGTCACCGATGAACTGACCCAGTTTAACCTAACAGGGAACCACAAGGTTTTTTGGATACCCGGAGACTTTGATACAAACGAATACCTGTATACGACATCGCTGATCAGCGAGATTGACAACCGGAAAATGGTGGCGGCTTCTACTGATATTGCCGTTCGCGTGGCGCCGGATCCGTACGCTGTGCAGACCCCATTGATGATGAAGACCGGTGATGGCCTATATATTAATATCCACGAAGCCGCACTGATCAATTATTCCTCCATGCAACTACACGTGGACCGGGAAAATTATTCTTTACAGGCCAGCCTGGTGCCGGATGCGTATGGAAACAAAGCTTACCTGCACGCGCCATTCAAAACGCCCTGGAGAACGATTATTATCAGCGACAAAGCCGCGGGCATTCTTTCTTCCAAAATAATCCTGAACCTGAACGATCCATCCGTGATCACCAATACGTCCTGGATAAAACCGATGAAATTCGCCGGCGTCTGGTGGGAAATGCAAACCGGTAAAAGCACCTGGAGCTATTCGGATTTTCCGGATAGCCTGTCGGCCGCCGGGCAGTTGATTCCCAATGGTCATCATGGTGCAAACACAGCCAACGTAAAACGGTATATCGATTTTGCCGCGGCCAACAATATCCAAGGCGTGTTGGTGGAAGGCTGGAATCTTGGGTGGGAAAGCTGGTTTGGCAACTGGAAAGAAAAGGTATTTGATTTTACAAAACCCTACCCCGATTTTGACGTCGTTGAGCTTAGCCGGTATGCCGCTTCAAAAAACATAAACCTGATCATGCACAATGAAACGTCGGGATCGGCGACCGATTACGAGCGACAGATGGACACTGCCTTCCGGTATATGAACCTCTTTGGATATACTTCCGTAAAAACGGGATATGTTGGAAGGATCATTCCAAGAGGCGAGCACCACGACGGACAGTGGATGATTGATCACTACCTGCGTGTGGCTCAGAAAGCGGCCGATCATCATGTGATGCTGGATTCCCATGAACCAGTGCGGCCAACCGGTCTGCAACGCACCTGGCCCAACTGGATGGCCTCAGAAGCCGGTCGCGGAAATGAATACAACGCTTTCAGTACAGGCAGTCCCCCGGAACATGAAACCATCATGCCTTTTACGAGGCTGATGGGCGGGCCGATGGACTATACTCCCGGCATTTTTAAAATGAAGGGATACGCATCCTATGCCCCTACGCGGCAGATGCATACCACGCTCTGTAAACAGCTCGCGCTTTATGTTACGATGTACAGTCCCTTGCAGATGGCGGCCGATCTTCCCGAGAATTATGAAGCGCATAAAGACGCATTTCAATTTATAAGGGACGTGCCCACCGATTGGGACGACACAAAAATTATTGATGCGGAACCCGGTGACTTTGTATATATCGCGCGAAAGGAAAGAGGAAAAGCCAACTGGTTTGTCGGCGCGATTACGGATGAGAACAGTCGCAAGGCCAGTCTCCCGCTGACTTTCCTGGATAAAGGAAATAAGTATACAGCAACCATTTACAGGGACGCAGCGAATGCCGACTGGAATAACAACCCGGAAGATTATACGATTGAAAAGTTTATTGTCGATAAGGATACCAATCTGAATATTATGCTGGCGCCTGGTGGCGGCGCAGCCGTTAGTATCTATCCCGCCACAGCGGAGGACCGCAATAAATTTAAAATGTATAAATAATTTTATCCTCTCAGGAACCAGTGAAATCCTACGCCGAACGTGACACCATTGGTAGCGGTGTTCAATGTATAGTTGTTGGTACTGACTGTTACCGTTCCGGACGTCTTGTTTGTTGAATACGTATTGTTGGTATCGTAATTATGTACATGGCTGTAGTTATAACCAAGCGCCACATCCAGCCCGATTCTCCTGTAAAAGAAATGTGTGAGTCCAACGCTCGCGCCCGCATTCCAGGTGAAGATATCCGATACTTTACCATTTGTATTTCCAGTGGAATTGGTTGCATAACTGTTTCCTGAACTGGTTCCGGTACCTGTACCCATGGCACCATTTGCCTGCATATAAAACCAATTGTTGCCAGGCAATCCTGCAAAATAATAACGAATGAAGGGTCCGATCGTAACCGTGGTGGTTGTTGTGCTTGTCGTACTACCCGTCTTCGTATCATTGGTATTCGTCGTGGTAGTAGACACATGAGAATTGCTGATATTAAAAGAAGGCGTCGCTCCTATCACCAGGTGCGGTGATAAGAAAACACCTACCTGAGGTCCGACGCTAAAAGTAAACGTATTGGTGCCGGTATTTTTAAGTGTTCCGACATCGTATCCATAGTCACTGTTCGCGGAACTGTACCCCGTGGTCCCAATGGTGGTTCCCAGCATGAGTGTTCCTTTTGCGAACTGCGCGTCTGCATGAAAACAAATAAACACTGCTGCGATGGTTGTAAAAAGGATTAATTTCTTCATAACATTTATTTTAAAATCTGTGCGACCCTGATAGGATGTAATAATAATGCCAGTTTCAGGTAACGGGTCGTTAAGCAGATATTACAAAGCGGTTAACCGATTGTTATTCCAATAACAGGACTGCAATTTTTTTGCGTTTCAGGAGTTAGCATAAAAAACTTAAAACTATGCGATTCGCTTTTTTAGCCGGACTGGTATTTTTATCTATGACAAACGGTTCATGCAAGCCAACCGTTAAAGTAAACGGAGGCGGACATCCCTATTACCTGCATGCCCTGTCGGATCTTCGCGCTGCACGATGGATGATTGAACATCGTCCGGGTAACTGGGAACAAACAACAGATGAAGTGGAGGCGGTCAAACATATTGATGCCGCGATTGGAGAAATAAAAAAAGCAGCTATTGATGACGGCAAGAATATTGCGGATCATCCAGCTGTTGACGAACGCAATGAACATGACGGGCGTTTACATGTATCGCTGGATTTTTTAAGGAAAGCGCGGCAGGACGTGGGACAGGACGAAGACAATCATTTTGCGCAGGGGCTACAGGACCGCGCCTATCTTCATATTGATGCCGCCATCAACGCCGTGAAGAAAGCCATACACGCATGATAGTTTCTTCGTGACAGATTTCATTTAATCCTTTCTTGTTTGCAGGAAAGGATTTTTTACGTGAGCCAATTATTTGGCTTTTGAGCCAATTATTTTCGGGATGAGCCAATTATTTGGGGCGGTGAGCCGATCAGGCGCTAAAAATGTCCTGGCTTCTGATGTATACGTAATTTAAGATCGGTTCTTGTTTGCCATATCTTGATTATCAAATATTTGCGCACATAGCCATTTCAGTAAACCCGATTTTGGCTTATTTTTTGCGCGAATTCCTTTGATGAGGACCTGGTGAATCAATTATATTTGATTATCAGTTGTTTATTACGGTTATTAGAAAATTCTATCTTCCGCGGCTTCCGGATTTCAAAATGTCTCGGCGCTATTAAATCCACGTAAAAAAATATTGGTTCGTTATTTCTTCGTTATTTGTGCGTCTATCCAATAGCTGAGATAGAGCTGAGATCCAATGGGGCTTCATCTAAAACAGTTTAATCGCAGGAATTATTGGTTTTCTGGTCCTTCCATAGATCCTAGCTTAATAGAATTTACAGTCAACATTATTGACAATAGGGAAAAGTGCCCGGAACAGGAATCGAACCTGCACATCGTTGCCAATACCAGATTTTGAGTCTGACGCGTCTACCAATTCCGCCATCCGGGCATGATGATGAGATTATCGGGACGCAAATGTAAGGATTTGAGTCATATTTTTTGCAGGAAAACGAAGTCATCTCAACAGTTTCTCTCCCAGTATCGCACTGATCTCTCCTGCTTTACTATACACCATCAAGTGTTCACCGCCTTTCACCTTTATGGCTTCCATGTTTCGATGATAAGGCAAAATTTTGTCAGCCGTTCCATGAATATGGAGAAAGGATGCGGGCTTCCAATGATTGTCCCAGGAAAACAATTGCCGGACCGCCCATCGAAAAAACGCAGGATCTGTTTCTGATAAAATTTCTGCCAGCAGCTTTTTTCCTTCCGGATTATACAGCCCAAACAGTCTGAATATAATCGTGTTTGGTTTAAGCAAAACCGACATTGGGAACAACGAAAATATCCTGATCTTTCCCAGGAAGATATATAGTTTCGAAACTTCTTTCTTAAAACAAAAACTCGATATGATCACCGTTTGTACTGGAGACAAAAATCTGGACAGTTCGATGGCAATCACACCGCCGAAAGAAACGCCGGCGAGAATAAACGGAACGCTCTGATCAATCTGACTGCTTAGTCGGGTGCAATAATTTTTTATGGATTCACCGGGAAAAACGGGAACCCAATCCAGGTAATGAATCTGAAATTCAGCAGGCAATTTCAGTTTTTGAAAAATTCTTTTATCCGCTCCCAGTCCGCTGATGAAATAAATATTCATAAGTAAAAATGATCCCCCGAAGCAAAAATATCGGTTAAACCTTTTCAAAACTTAATTAACTTAGAACCACCGAGTAATTCAACGCATATGCAATTACCTCCTGACATTATTGAGAAACTCCTGCTTTCCGTATTGGTTGGCGGCGCGATTGGCGCGGAGAGAGAATACCGTACGAAATCTGCGGGGTTTCGCACGCTGACACTCATCTGTATCGGTTCTTCATTATTTACTATTTTTTCTATCCTGATCGGAGGCTCCGGCAATCCGGATCGCATTGCGTCCAATATAGCAACGGGAATCGGATTTGTGGGTGCGGGCGTGATATTCAAAGGGGATTTCGGAGTGAATGGTATCACCACGGCCGCCATGATCTGGGTAACGGCAGCCATGGGTATGGGTATTGGTGCGGGTTATGAATGGGTATCCATTTTGGGTTGTGTGACGATCCTGCTGATGCTTTTCGTATTCGGTTTAATGGAGAACTGGATCGACAGGCTGAACCAGATGAGGAACTATAAAATAGTTACCGAGTTCAGGGAAGAATCCATGCGCCGTTTTGAAAAATGTTTTGAAGCCAACCACCTGAAATATAAAAGGGGCAGGGAAATAAAGGATGGTATGATCATTACCGGCGAGTGGATTGTCCGTGGAACCCAAAAAAATCATTTCGCATTTATCAATCAAATGCTGACCGATCCGGAAATAAAACGTTTTGAATATTGAACTTCTCTGTTATTCAAAAAAAGCATTGTGCCTTACCGGGTCGCTGATCTGAATGACCTGGAAGCCCTGAAAGCATTGGGTCTTGCGTCTTATGGTCGTCTTAAAAAAGAAATGTCGCCCGAGAACTGGTTGAAAATGGAAGACATTTTAGACGCCGATGAAAACTTACCTGCGATGGTTCGCTCTTGCCACAGTTTTGTATATGAAGAAGATAGCCGGCTCCTGGGCATGGCCTTCCTGGTACCAAATGGGCATCCGACAAATATTTATCCCGCAGAAACAAGTTATATCCGCATGGTGGGTGTTCACCCCGATGCCGACGGCAGAGGAGTCGCTCAAACCCTCGCCCGGCTTTGTGTAGACAAGGCGAAGGAAACCGGCGAAAAAATGATCATGCTTCACACTTCTGAGATCATGTATGCCGCGCGCCACATCTATGAGAAGTTGGGTTTTCAAAAAATCAAACAGCTCGAAGAAAAATATGGATTTGAGTACTGGCTCTACCAGCTTGATCTATAAAATTAAAGCGCCGGTGTACGGCCCCCGTCCACAGCGATGTTCACCCCGTTCACATACGACGCGGCAGGGGAAGCAAGGAAGGCAATCATATTGGCGATTTCTTCCGGTTTCCCAAAACGTTTCATCGGGATACTGTCTCTCATCTGGTCACTGACATATTGCGGTTCTTTATTGATTGATGATGCCGTGTGTTTCACCAGTTCATCCAGTCGCTGCGTTTCGGTTAGCCCCGGTAGAATATTATTGACAGTGATATTATACTGCCCGATCTCGTTGGCGAGTGTTTTTGACCAGGCCGCAACAGCCAGCCGGATGGTATTGGAAACGCCCAGGTTGGGTAAGGGCGTTTTGACCGAAGTGGAAATGATATTGATGATCCTGCCATATCCTGCTTCCCGCATGCCAGTCACCACGGCCTGTACCAGGATCTGGTTACAAATAAGATGCTGACGAAAAGCCTTTTCAAATGCGTCCGGCGGGGCATCCAGGATGGATCCGCCTTTTGGTCCGCCGCTGTTGTTGATCAAAATCTCTACTCTTCTCTCCCCTATTATTTTTTTTATTGCTTTTTCCACGGTGACAGGATCGGAAAAATCTGCCGTTATCCATTGATGGTGCTGGCCCTGTTTTGTTGTCAACTGTTTTACCGCATTCACCAGCGCATCCTGGTTACGGGCTATCAGTGTGCAACTCGCTCCGTTCAATGCCAGCTCCTTTGCGGCTGCGAGTCCGATACCCTGTGAGCTGCCGCATATCACGGCATATTTTCCGGTCAGAGAGAGGTTCATGATGAAAAATAAAAAGGTAAATGTAAAATATTTTTCTCTTTTCCCTGTTTACTTTCTATATTTATATCTGATATCACTTTAATATCATTTTAATAATTACATCATGGAAAAGTTAACCAACGCCATATCCGGATTTGCCATCCTCCTTATTTGTATCGCACTTTTGGGTGGAGCCGCCTATTTCTTTATTACCGGCTCGCATCTGGAAGATTCGACACAGAACAGCCTGCTGGGCGGTTTATGCATGCTGGGATTCGTGTTTCTCGCAAAAGGCCTGATCATCGTAAACCCAAACCAGGCAAGGGTGCTGACGTTTTTTGGTAAATATATCGGCACGGTGAAAGCAAACGGCCTTCTGTGGGTAAACCCTTTTTATAAATCCTACGCGATATCACAGCGTTCACAAAACCTCGAAGGAAGTCCGCTAAAAGTAAATGATAAAATGGGCAATCCCATTGAGATCGCCGCCGTGATCGTCTGGCAGGTCAATGATACATACCGGGCGACATTCGAAGTGGCAGACTATACACAATATGTAAGGATACAAAGCGAAGCAGCCGTAAGACACCTCGCGACAACCTGTCCGTATGATCATATGGAAGATGAACATGCTGACATCACGCTAAGGGATGGCGGCGACCAGGTAAATGCATTGCTGGAAAAAGAATTGCTTGAACGACTGACTCCGGCGGGCATCATTATAAAAGAGGCGCGAATCAGCCACCTGGCTTATTCACCGGAAATTGCGGGTGCGATGTTACAACGTCAACAGGCAACCGCTATCGTGGCTGCGCGTTTTAAAATCGTGGAAGGAGCCGTCGGCATGGTGGAACTGGCCCTGCAGATGTTGTCAAAAAAAGGAATTGTACAGTTAGACGAAGAGAAGAAAGCGGCCATGGTCAGCAACCTGATGGTGGTGCTTTGCGGTGAAAAAGCGGCCACGCCGGTATTGAATACCGGAACCCTCTATCAATAAAATCCAACGAATGGCGGATAAGAAAGCATTTGTGTTGCGAATCGATGAAACCGTTTTCAAAAGCCTGGAGAAATGGGCCGCGGATGAATTCCGCAGTGTCAATGGCCAGATCGAATGGTTATTGCAGACACAGTTGAAAGCCATTGGGAGACTGAAAGCAGATCCAGGTGATAAGAAGAAGCCAAAGGCCTAAAGCATTTTAGCAGCGGCCTTTTTTATATCACTCACTTCAAGAATATTTTTATCATATCCGTTCTTCGCTACCTGGATCATCGCCTGTCCCAATTGCGCGATGCTGCCGATTGAGTTTGGAAAAAAAGTTTCCAATACGGGTACGAGCCATCTGAGCCATTTATAAATTGCGGGGGTATTTTTTGAACCTTCGGTTGCTTTCAGCACTCCCGGGCGGAAGAGAAAGACCTGTCTGAATCCGAGTTTTTGTAAATCGTTCTCTGTTTTCCCCTTTACGCGGGCCCAGTGCAGACGGCTTTTTTCCGCCGAATCAGTGCCTCTGCCGGAGACATAACAAAACGTCATTCCGGCATTCAATTTCACAAGGGATTTTGCAAAACCCAGGGTAAGGTCATAGGTTATTTTTTCGTAGTCCGCTTTCTTTGTACCTACGGATGTTATTCCCAGGCAAAAGAAACAGGCGTCATATCCACGGAGCCTGTCTTCCACGGCATCCAGGTTGAAAAAATCAGCAACGATCACCTCTGACAGTTTCGGATGGGCAATGCCACTGGGCCGGCGGTTTACCACCAGTACTTTTTCGATTTCGGGAGATAAAAGACATTCGTGTAAAACGCCTTCACCAACCATGCCGGTTACACCGGTTACAATAACATACA
>Ga0209838_1000097_pt1 | contig 10191 bp, 10 predicted proteins | sample OrgsoiDNA2013047_FD_185797 | JGI IMG/M metagenome (GOLD analysis project Ga0209838, IMG submission 185797) | Permafrost soil microbial communities from the Arctic, to analyse light accelerated degradation of dissolved organic matter (DOM) -... | ecosystem: Environmental > Terrestrial > Soil >... | reverse complement strand
GACGGAGAAAAAACCGGTATTGCCCTGCAGCATGAGTTGCGTGTAGATAATCTGAAAGCCATGAGAAGTCTGCCGGCAGATAGTATACTGTCTGCAAATTCAGGTATGAATGCAGCTGGTCGATTTCAGTCAGACCTGCATTTCGCGCCGGTACGTGACGGCGTTTTCCTGCCGGCAGATTTTTATACAGCATTTAACGAGGGAAAAATGAATGCCGTGGATTTTCTGGGAGGATGGGTAACGGGTGAGATGTCGATGTTCGGAACAGAAAAAATAAGCAAAGGAAAATTTATACAAACTGTTCAGGAAGAATATGGCGGTAAAGCAGAAAAACTGATTGCCTTACTTCCGCACGCAGATTCTGCGGAAGCTTCGGCATCCCTGCAGGAACTTCATCTCATTTCTTTCGGCATAACCAGTCCTCACCTGATGTCCAGGTACAACTCCAGGCCGGTTTATATCTATGAGTTTTCTCATGTGCCGGTTGACAAACCCGGGTTTCCCAATTATGGTGCATTCCATACGGCCGATGTTCCTTTTGCTCTCGGCAATTTGCATACATGGGACCGTCCATGGCGGGAATCGGATTATACCACGGAAAAAAACATGAGCGCGTACTGGGTTCAATTTATCCGGACTGGTAATCCCAATGTTACCGGCCTGCCCCGATGGGAGCCCTACAAAACGGGCATGACACTGGAGTTTGGCGATTCTGTTTCACAGAAACTTTTTTTATATAAGCAACTGCTGGAAACTATTACAGCTGATTAATGAATTGCCCGTAAGATTTTTCGGATCTCTATGCCTGTCGCGTCCGGCGCATAAAATAGCCGTAATGAAGCATGATCCCGATGATTAAATTCAATATGGCAAATATTGTCATCCAGGGATTCTCATGATTGAATCCTGCTATGAAAAACCAGACGAAAAAATATCCGTGAAACCATGCTGGTACGATCCAGTCAGCCAGGGATAATAGGGAAGCGACCGGCTTTGTGCGCCTGTTCCATCTGTAAACAACAATCGCGATAATAAAACACAAAAAAGTGAGTAACCGGGTGAGCGATAACACGCCGATGGACTGTAATGCGTCAGAAATATACTTAAAGTAAGAAAAAAGAATAATTTCTGAAATGAATATGCTCAATAGCATGACACCAATATAGTACAGCAGTTGCACGAGGGTATTGCCCCGAATCCGTTTTTCAAAAAGCCGGCTGAACCAGGAATATGAAAAAACAACCATCAGCCATCCGAAATAATTATTGTAAGGAATTCCAAACCATTGGGAGTTTAAGGGATCCTTCTGCAAGGATACCCAACCCCAGTCCCACATATGCAACCGGTATGCGGTCACATCCATTGTCAGATCGATATTCAAGGCCAGCAGGGAATCAATCGCAGCCGCCACCAGTATACTAAAACCAAGTCTTTCGGTATACAGTCGTGATGAATAAATAATCACTCCCCATCCCACGCCGATCCAAAACGGAATATCTAATGGCGGAGCGCCAATCATGATGTTGAATCGTCCATACGTATATCCCTTCAGAAAATAGACGTCTACAAATTCAAGAAGCAACCCAAATAATAATCCGCCGATCAGATAGGTAACATAGGGAATACCTTTTCGGACAGCATGCATCAGACAGATAACGAAAAGTACATAAACTGTATATTCCGTTAACGGAAAACAATAAGCGGGTGCAGCGCCATATGGCATAACGACCGGGGGCATACTGTTAAGATAAACAATCATCGGTTTAACAAGGTTGTTTAGCATCTAAATTCAACCCCCAACCGCCATCGCTCAGCAAACTACTGTCCCAAAACGGTGATCTGGCAGTTAAAACCGTTAGTTACTCATTCCCACTTCCCGGAGATTGAAACAGAAGATAGCTTTATTTTAATTTTCATCAACTCTAACAATTATTTTATGAAACAATTTTTATTTTGGCCGAAAGGCAGACCAGGAGTTTACAGTCTGATGTACTTGATCATGGCGGTTGTTTGTTTTACAGGTTGCAGAAAAGAGCCGGGCTTCCATGTGGATTTTCCTCCCTCTTTGTATTCGGCTGACGTAATTGACAAATGGATGACGCTGGAAACAAGAATTTATAAGAGTGCAACAGGCTTTGGCAATGGAGGATTTGCGCGGCCATTTGCCTATTCCGGCATCAGCGCTTATGAATCCATTGATCCCGGATTACTTTCCTGGAAGCATAAATACAATGGTCTTTCAGGACTGCCGGAAACAGATCAGTTTAAAAAATACAACTGGCCCGCCAGCGTCAACGCATCCCTGGCTGAAATCAACAGAGGTTTTTTTACAACTGCCAATCTGGATGCGACCGATCTGGCCGCGATTGATTCACTCGAAAACGCCCTATACCTTGGTTTCAGTGGAGAGAAAGCCGAAGTACTCAGTCGCTCGGTGGCTTTCGGCAAATCCATTGCCGATGCCATTTTTGCCTGGGCTCAGACGGATGGGTTTACTCAAAATAATGCAATGCCATATACGCCTCCTGTGGGTTTTGGTCTCTGGGTTCCGACTTCGCCTACGCCACCAGTGGCTCCTTTTTGGGGAAATGACCGGCGCATCATTGCAAATAGCGGAGACAACGATGCTCCGGGTACACCGATTCCATATTCTATAGATCCGGGTTCTGATTTTTACAAGCAGGTTAATGATCTCTACCAAGCATCCAAAGTGCTCACCACCGATCAGAAGAATCAGGCGCTGTTCTGGAGAGATGTGCCCGGCGTTTCTACACCTGGTCACTGGATGAGCATCACTCAGCAGGCCATCAGACAATCGCACAGCCGGCTCGATAAAGCCGCCGGCGCTTATGCCCTTACAGGAATATGCCTGAACGATGCGGTGATCAGCGTGTTCCATTACAAATACATATACCTGAATGTCAGGCCGATCACGTATATCCACAATGTGATTGGCGATGCTACCTGGGCTGCTCAATTCACAACACCCAATCATCCGGAATATCCGGCTGCCCATGCCTACATTTCCGCAGCTGCTGCCGAAGGACTGACCGCCGCTTTCGGGAATATCGGGCCCCTGACGGATCATACCTGGGATTATCTGGGATTCCCGGCCCGTACGTTCAACACATTTCGGGAATTCGCATTGGACGCGGGCAATTCCAGATTTTATGCCGGCATACATTACCAGCCGTCCATCAATGCAGGCCTCAAATCCGGAACAGTCGTCGGGAATAATGTCGTGAACAGTTTGTCCCGATCTAATCCCGGAGAAAAATAATACTGAACCCCTCCTATAAAAAAACCCGGATACAAATGTAACCGGGTATTTTTTTTAAGTTAACCGTCATCCGTGAACCGTCATCCGTCATCCATTAACCATTAACCATTAACAATTATCAATTATCAATTATCAATTAATCCGGTATTTCCAAAATCTTCATCAACGAGTCCTTACGACCCCTTGATACACTTACGGTAGAGCCATCCGTCATAACCAGGTAACCTCCATCTCCCCGGATGTATTTGTTTACTTCATTCAGGTTCACCAGGTAGGAATTATGCACTCGGAGAAAGGATTTGAAATCCAGCAATTGCTCTTCCATTTCTTTCAAACATCTGCAGGCTAATATCCTGGATTTATCCCTGAGGAAAAGATGGGTGTAATTATTTTTGGCCTCACAGTAAACGATCTGGTCGGCAGGAATCAGTTCAAATCCTTCTACGGTAGGGATCCCGATTTTCGTAATGCCCTTGTTCTTGTTCTGTATCTGCTCAATCATGGAACGAAATTGCTCTGCGAGCGGTCTGGATTTTTGTTCTTCTATTTTATGTACGGCTGCAATCAATTCTTCGGGATCGATGGGTTTTAAAAGATAGTCCAGTGCACTGATCCGGAATGCTTTGACGGCATATTGATCATAACTGGTCGTAAAGATCACGGAGAATGGGATCTGTTTGCATTGTTCCAGAAATTCAAACCCGTTCATGGTTGGCATTTCAATATCCAGGAATACCAGTTCCGGATTCATTTTTTCAACCGCCTCAAGAGCCTTTGCTCCAGACATGCATTTGGCCATGACTTCTACGCCCGGGCAATGTTCCTGTAACTGAATGCTGAGTGAATTCAGGCAATGAACCTCGTCGTCGATGAGAATGGATTTAATCATATTTGACAGGAATTTTAATCTGGACCTCCGTTCCCGCAGCACTGCCATCCGCGTGTACAAGATCGTTTATGATCACGGCTGATTCATTTCCATTGTCGCTTTGGATCATGGCGATCCGGTCGGCAGTAATCAACAAGCCCATGGATTTATGTTTGGTGGCCGACTTGCTGGCAATTTTCGCAGCCCGTTCACGGCCAATGCCATTGTCCGTAATTTTTATAAGCAGAGAATTTGCTTCCTGCACCACTTCAATTTCCAATTCACCCTTTTCCTCCTTATGCATCAATCCATGCCAGACGGCATTTTCCACATAAGGCTGGATGATGAGCGGAGGCAGTTTAAGCCGCGAGGTGTTCAGCTCCGGTGAAACGATAATTTTATGTGTAAAATGATTATCAAACCGCATGGCCTCCATGTCCAGATATAGTTCGAGGGACTCAATTTCACTTTTCAGGGATATGAATGAACTCTGTGAATTTTGTAAAATCATCCGGATTAATCTCGAAAATTTTGTAAGATACCTCGAGGAATCCGGTTTATTATTCTCCAGAATAAAACGATTGATGGAATTCAGGGAATTGAAAATGAAATGAGGATTCATTTGGGCTCGGAGGGTTTGCATTTTTAATTCGGCGGCCTGTTGATGGAACTCGGCTTCTTTCCGCTTATTTTGCAATAGGTCGTTGTTCCTCTTAAGGGAAGAATTTCTGAATATAATGAGTCCTATAAAAGCAAAAACTAAAATGCTTCCAATCAGTATTTTGTTAACGAGGGACTGCTGTTTGAGCTGTACTTCTTTGATTTTATTATCCTTGTCCAATAAGTTCAGGGTGGCCTGTTTCTTATCGTCCTCAGACAGCGTTGCGTAATAGTTTAACCTCGACAGGAACTTGTGCGTTAGCACAGAATCCTTCAAAACGGTATATTTATTCGAATAGAAGAAGGCGCTGTCGTAATGCCCGGTTTGGGAATATATCGTAGACAACAGCTGGTATCCTTCGATCATGGATTGTTGCGCGTGGCCGGCTTTAGCGATGGCGAGACCTTCTGTGGTGTATTTTAAAGCGGCTTTAAAATTATTCTTGCCCACATAACTTTTTCCCACATTCATAAGGGCTGTCGTCAAATGAATCCGATCGTCGCTGTTTTTGAAAATATTTGTGAGGTTAGAGGAAATTTTCAGGGAAGAATCATAGTCTTTTCCCGCCAGATAGGTTTCGCTCAGGCTCTGCAAAACGAGCGGATCATCAGGCGTTTTTTTCAATGACTGGAAAAGATAATAATAGGATGAATCGTATTTGTTCAGGCGACAATATATTGATCCCAAAGATTCATTCTGATCCCACGGTATATTGTTTGCCCTTGCATATTGCAGACTTTTTTGATAACAGTCAAGCGCCCCTTCATAATCTCCTGCTGCTTTAAACAGATTTCCGAAATTGTTATACGAAGAGAGAACACAAAGGTTATCATTCAATTTGGTTCTGATCATCAAACTCTTCTGGCAATATTCAAACCCTTTTATATAATTGCCCATGGCTGTATAGAGTACACACTGAAATGCACATAACTTTCCTTTGCCTTCTTCATCACCTGTTTCATCAAAATAAACGGTTACTTTGTCATAGTCTCTTTCGGCATTTGTATTTTCATTTTTTAGATAATGAATAGACCCCAGGTAGAGGTAGCCATACCCAAGGATTTTTGCGCTATGGTTTTTATCAGACATGCGAATGCATTCCAGTATATCCTTTTCAGCCTGGGGATAATTTCTCCGGTAATATTCACTTATGCCCAGATTCAGTTTTGCCATCGCCAGGCCGTAGCCATCGCTGGTATTTTTGGATAACAGGAATGACTGATTGGCATAGAAAAAAATGGAATCGGGGTTGGGGCGTGGAGACCACCAGTATTGTTCACTCAGGGAGTTCAAACAATCGATCCTGAGATTGCCAACTGTGTGAGGCAATTCAGTTAACAGTGCGTCAATCGCTTTGCGATTTGGATGTTGTGCGAAAGATGGCTGGGAAATCAGGGTAAGTACAAGAAAAATAGTACAAATGCTCCTTAAAAGGAATGGGGTCCTTTTATTATAAGTAAACGGTTCAAAATGACAAATGAAGGTCATATTGGTGTTTGCTAAACGAAAGTAGTTTTTATTTTACCAGTGATTCCCGAAATTTAGCAGTTGCCGCTCCTGGCTGGTGGTTTACAGAACGATGATTGGAAATCTTTACAAACCAGCCGTCTTAAATCATACATTTGGCAGTAAGCGGCATTCTTAAACCGCCTTATGAACTGATAGAACTTGACCAATAAACGATAAAATGAAAAAAATCCTGCAACTTTTTGTTCTTGTAATCAGCCTATGTTTGTTTGTGAACCGCAACTGTGTACAGGCGCAATCCGGAAAAATCGATTATGAAAAAGCCAGACAATACATTACGGAATCTGAAAAACAATGGGCCGAAGCGGTGGCGTCCGGCGACTCAACAATCGTCCTGCGAATTTTAGCAGATGACTTTATTGGCGTCGATACAAAAGGTTTTCAGTACAACAAAGAGCATGAAGTTCATAGTACGCCCGAGGGTCCAAAATACTTTAAGTCAAATCACCTCAATAATATAAAGATTCGTTTCTATGGCAACATGGCTGTGGTGCAGGGCGATGAAATATGGGTTCGTTATTCCGGAGAACAGCTTACGGGTCGTTTTGTCTGGACAGACACATGGCTGTTACGAGATGATAAATGGCAAATTGTTGCTGCAGAAGATCTGATTGCCCCATTATAACCCTGGCATTAATCAACCGGTATCATATTTGGATTGAAGACCACTTCCCAAAGATGCCCATCAGGATCCTGAAAGTACCCGCTGTAACCACCCCAAAATCTGTCACGCGCATGATCCGTTATTTTTGCCCCGGCCTTTTTCGCCAATTCCATAATGGAATCAACTTCCGCCTTGCTTCTTACATTATGGCCGATGGAAAATTCGGTCGGACTGGGAGCCGACACAGGAATGCTGGCATCCAGGGCAAGGGACTTGCGTGGATATAATGCAAGTACTATCCCATTTTGCAAATCAAAAAAAGCAATGGCGCCATGTTCAAACTCTGTTCCGACGATTCCTTTGGACGCAAAACCCAATCCGTTATGATAGAATTCATACGACTTTTCCAGATTGTCAACACCAATCGTAAGTACGTTCATTCGTGGTTTCATAGTAATGTCTGATGTATGGTGGATGCCACTATTTGATAAAGTTGTCACCAAAAATAATGAGGCGGCCCATATTCTTGTAATCATTTTTTGATTTCAAATCTATAACCGGCTTCTCAATCAATCTGTGGAAAAATGCGACAAATTATAACTGGGAGGGGGAAACTCCGCTGTATTTTTTAATCTCGTTGGCCAAATGGGCGTGGTCATAATATCCACAGTCAAATGATAAATCAACCAAACTTTGAGCCGGGTAATTCTCCCGAATGTTTTGAATGGCAGACTGATAACGAACAAAATTAATGAATGCCTTTGGAGAGATACCAATATGCTGGATAAAAATTCTTTCGAGCTGCCTGACAATCATAAAATTATTTTTGGCCAATTCCACTACGTTTATCTGACCTCTTCTTTCATATACCTGTTCAAGAATATGAAAAATGGATTGCCTGAGTGGTGATAATTTCTTAAAGAAAAAATGATTTAAACTCCCGGTGAAATCATGGGAGATTGAATGGAACGGAGGAATATAACTTTTTTCAAATTCAACCATCTTGTCCGTAAATTCCTGTAAAGGACCATACTTAAAAAAATGAACAAAACCTGCAGGCTTAAAACGTATACCGATGAGACGTGTGCCCGGTTCCCGGATGGTATCTTTGTAACGCGTCATGGTACCTATCAGGTAAGCCCGCTCATTTTTCATGATAACGCCGCTGTCATCTGCAACAACATCGGTTCCCAGGTTAATAATAATATCTATGCAGCAATCCGGCATAATTCGTTCTGTGAATGATGTTGTTTCATCACTGGTCACCTCCCAAAAAGCGTCAATATAGGACGACAATGCAGGATCGGGTTTAAATTGTTTGTAAGGCATACTAATGGAAATTCGGTTCGCACATTTTTAATTTGTTTTTCGCGAATGGTAAATCATATTTGAACCCGGTCCTAAGTTAAATACTAAGCCCGTTTATTTCAAGAGAAATATGATGGGGGCCGGGATCCTATCCATCGCCGGCAGACGTTTATCTGAATGCTGATTGCTTGATTTTATTTGATAAATTTATCAAATGAAGGACATGATTTTAATTTTGATTCCAGAATGAAAGCACAATCCTTAAAAATAGAAGTGTCCCCTTCGGTGGGCCTGGTTTCAGCCAGATATTTAGTTCCTGACAAACCTACATGCATCTTCACGCTGGCACATGGCGCCGGGGCGGGTATGGACCATTCATTTATGGAAACGCTGGCAGACGCTCTTTCAAAAGTCGGGATCGCCACGGTACGGTTTAATTTCCCTTTTGCGGAACACAAAAAGGGCAGACCCGATTCTCCGGCCATTGCTCATCTTACGATCGAAGCGGCAATTAAAAAGGCACGCGAATTAAACCCCAAACTTCCACTATTTGTCTCCGGTAAATCTTTCGGAGGAAGAATGAGTTCACAGTATCTGGCAGGTCATCCGGACAGTGACGTGAAAGGCATTGTTTTCTATGGGTTTCCGCTTCATCCATCCGGCAAGCCATCCACCGAACGTGCCGACCATCTGAAATCGTTGAAAATACCCATGCTTTTTTTACAGGGCTCAAAAGATACGCTGGCAGACTGGACACTCATCAAAACAGTATCCGACTCTTTGCGTAAAGCCACCCTGGTAAAACTGGAAGGCGCAGATCATTCTTTCAAAGCAGGTAAAATGGATGTGATGTCTTTGCTGGTGAATGAAACAAAGAAATGGGTGGAGAAAATACTGAAGTAGCACGGTGCGGTTAACGTTTTGTATTTGCTGACTAAAACCAAAGTTTCATTTACTCTCCATATGTTCCTCAATCAGTTTTCCAACGACCAGATAAATATCATTGGTCGATCCGATAAAGTCAACCCACTTCGCGCCGACTTTATGGATATGACCTAAAAAAACCGAATTGATCGATATCGTGAAGTAGCCAATGTCTTTTCTGAGTGGCCTGATTTCAATCTTCAGAAGCTGACTGTTCATTTCAACTTCCCTGAAAATAGAAGGTAGATATTTATCCTCTTCCGACGGGCTGGCCGAAGGGTATTTGTGAAAGGATTTATCGGGTTTCATGAGTACTAAATTATTTAGCAAACCTAAACAGATTGTGAAGGATGGCAAAGAGGAAAGTATCTATGTATTTGCAAATTATTCCAGCCTGATTCGCCATTCCGACAATCAAAAACTCTTCGACGAATTGAATGTCATTATGGGTCGTCCAGATAACGCTGCCTTGCCCATGAAGTAAAATTGTATCTTAAATATTATTATATTCTTTTTTCTGGGTTAAAATGGAAAACTCATAGCTTGCTGGACTTACATTCAAAGGATAAACATTCATTATAATATGCAAAATGATTACTTATGGGGAGTATGGTTTTATAGGGTGACCGAGTATGTAAATGCTTATAACGAGAAAAACGAATTTGTTCAGGACTATGAACATGTCCTGGATTTTACGGATTCGGACTGGCCCGCGCAACGCAATGCAGCCATGGCGTATTTCGAAGAGCGGGGAGCGAAACTGCCGGAAAGAATTATTTACCCATATCTGTCGCCGGATCAGCACAGCGGCAATTCCGGTGTGCCATATTCCACCTATTCGGCCAATATCTCCTTTGTATTTTGGAAAAGCGAAGATGATTTTGACGAGTATATCGTAGCTGGAAACGATGAGGCTGAAAACGAAGACGGACAGTTAAAGGAAAAATTAGTGTGGGAAGAACATGAATTGGCAGCACCGGAAAAGCCAATATAAAGTCATGTTTTCCCGCCAGTAAGCG
>Ga0209838_1000093_pt1 | contig 10397 bp, 12 predicted proteins | sample OrgsoiDNA2013047_FD_185797 | JGI IMG/M metagenome (GOLD analysis project Ga0209838, IMG submission 185797) | Permafrost soil microbial communities from the Arctic, to analyse light accelerated degradation of dissolved organic matter (DOM) -... | ecosystem: Environmental > Terrestrial > Soil >... | reverse complement strand
GTTGTCCTCCCCAGCATCATTTCTTCCCACAGGGAGCAGTGCTTCACCATCTGATGGACATTCATTTTGCCCCATCGTGCGGTAGCGTTTTCATTCAGCCACTGTATCCTGTGAATCAATTCGTCCCGGGTGGTTTTGTCTGCTGTTATTTTCATCATATTTCATTTTTCAACCAGTTGCGCAAGGGAAAACCAGTTCCCCGAATCATCTTTAAACAGCGCTTCCGTTCCATAAAATTCTTTCGTGGGTGCTTTGGTAAATTCGACTCCCTTTGCTTTTAGTTCTTCGTAGGTTGCATAAATATCCACGCAGGTAAAAACACCTACGCCAAAAGTTCCTTTTTTGACCAGATCGCGCAATGCGGCGGCCGTTTCTTTCGTGAAGTACATACCTGCGCCAATGGGTGTGAGGTTGATTTCAAATCCCGGTTGTCCGGGCATGCCGACGGTGAGCCATCGGGCCTCGGCATTCATGGGTACGTCGGTAATCACTTTTAACCCGAGTTTTTTGGTATAAAAGTCAAATGCGCTGTTCTGGTCAAGCACATAGATGTTGACATGTGTCATTCGTGTAAACATATTCGCTGAAGTTTAAATGCTGGTGCAAAGAACAGGAATAAAGCGATACTTTATTTGTCCAAAATTGCTGTTTTCCTTGTCCATCCGTTTTTGTAGGCAAAACAAGCGGGTATAAAGGACAGGGGCAGGCGCGCCCGCTTGGTTCTTAGTTCCTGTTGTTGTATAGCATAGGCAGAGGGCGTCAGGCCGGTGATCCGCTTAAACAGCCGGCTGAAAGAAGCTAAACTTTCGAATCCAACCGCATAACAGGTGTCGGCGACGGAATTGTTACTCTTTAAAAGTTCGATGGATTTTTCTATTCTCAGCGAAATCAGGTACTGATGCGGTGTTTTGTCATAGCTGTTTCTGAACATTCTGATGAAGTGAAATTTAGAAAAGCAGGCTTCATCGGAGATATTATCCAGGTCTATCGGCTCGGAGAAATGGCTATCAATAAACATCTTGGCCCTGACAAGCCTGCTGTAGAAATATAATTTCGGGTATTGCCCGTTGAGCATAGTTCAGATGCGGATGAATAACAAAATTATAAAAAAAATTTAGGATTGGAGTATTGGACCGTTGACGGTTGACGGTTGACGGTGTACGTTACGCTATTCCTGAACCACTACGGCACCTACCGGCGAATCTCCTCTGGCCTTGGCTACCAGCGCTAAATCAATGCAGGATTTCATGTAATAATCATGACCACGTTCCATGGTTTTATTTTCTTTTATCATTACCTGATAGTGTTTAAATGTGCTTTTGCAATGTACGATTCGAAAAGAATAAGTTATGCTATTATGCTTGCGGTCACCTTTTTAGTAACAAAAAGATGTATATTCAAATAAAAGTCACAATAACATAGTCCGTAATGAACACGGGTATTAAAACAGATATTATTGGGATGTTCAGACATCTCATATACGCATTGAAGGCTTTTGCAAAAATTCATGAAGTAGACCTTAGGTTTCATTCCGAAAAAAAGCAATTAATGCTTTCTTACGACCCTGAAGAAATAATCTATGTGGTTAGTAAGCTGATTTGCAGCCTTGTGACTTACACCCCCGCCAATCAGTCTATATTGCTGAAAGTATCATTAGCAAGCGAATCTGATAGAAGGTTTCTTACTATATTCCTTCATGTCACGGGAATAAATTTGTCCCGGATTGGTCAATTAACGAAGGACATAAAGCAGCAAGTCTATGTTCGATCAGAGGTAAATGGCGGAACTCTATACGAATTGCAATGGCAATTGCATCATTCGTTATCGTCTATTGAAGATACAAACGGCAAAACGCGAACGATCTTTCCTCAAAGTCTTCCAAACTTTTATGCACAGGTTCGCAAACATTTGCAATCACATTTTACAAAAACAGATAATCTGATTGATTCACTTAATTCCCGACATCCGAAGAACGCCGCATTTCTTAAGAAAGTCAATACGTTGATACTCACGAATATTGATAAGGATGGATTCAATACGAATCATCTTAGTTCTGAGATGGGGATGAGCCGTACACAACTTTACCGCAAACTACAGCCGATTATCCGGCAGGCTCCTGGTTGTTACATTCAAACCATTCGCATACAAAAGGCAAAAGAATTGCTGGAAACCACAGATATGCGTGTTGGCGAAGTTGCATTTAAAACGGGTTTTCAAACACCCAGTCATTTTACCCGCGTATTCGTTAAACATTACGGAGTCAGGCCTTCTATATTCTGCAGAAACACAAAAATGTAACAAATAGACAAAAGATTGCAACAACTGGATTAACGTCCGTTTGAATACGCTTGTAATTTTATGAAAAAATAATAGTTATGGACCAGCTTAAAAAAAACAAAGAGTTCGTTGTAGAATATTTCAATGCGATCAGTGGCGTTATAAAAACACACGCAATAGTCGACAGATACAATAACGACCCTGAACTGTACCAACATATCGAATTTTTTGACACCGTATTCCCCCGCTATGAATTATTTGCAGATGAAATGACCGCTGAAGGGAATCGCATTGTCGTTCGTGCTCGTTTCAAGGGCAAACATGAAGGAGAATTTAAGGGCATTCCTCCAACTTACAAAAACGTGGAGTTTTCATTTGCCATAAGCTATGAAATTGAAAACGGCAAAATTATTCATCACTGGATGATAGCTGATCAAATCTCGTTAATGGAACAATTGGGTGTTGCGGAAGTCGAATCGGTTTAAGGGTCACCGGCCAGGATCGTCTCACATACCTTAAACCCTCAGATTTATGAAGCACTTATACTATATGCTGCTACCGTATATCCTTCGAATGGAGTTAGCCCGAGCGGAGATTCAACAGTCGTCTGGACTTCGGACAAAACCGGAATTACAGATATCATAAGCGCAATTGGATTTGTTTCTGACACTACACCCGGCAGGAAGTATGTTGTAATCTCTCTGGTCAATTCCCCCCAGACAGTCGGCCGACATGGGTAGTGACCGATCAAAATGGAAACAAGAGTACAATAAATGGAGAGCAGACTGACTTCCCCGAAGCATTCCTGTTTCTTTATGACGCGGCAACTGCAACAATGACTGAGTTTATAGATCCACTCTGCGATATTGCACAAATATCAAATTCCGGATAGGTTCGCGGTTTTTTTCTCCCTGATTTTACCCTTCTGAATACCAGTTGTTTGCCGATTGCGCCGGACATGTTTTTCATGACGATATTATCATCTATCCTTGCCATTGTTGAAATGCGTTTGGAATATAACGAAGAAAGCTCCGCTTTATGATTTCTCACGTCTCTTTACGTTTCTTTACGTCTCTTTACGTCTTTTGAGGAAGGTATGTAATGGATCTGCCTGGTGGGGGAAACTTCTCGTTCGTGAACAGGGAAACTCGTCGTTCGTGAACAAAAAAGAGCAAATCTGATGCCGTAAGGGCTGTTTTTTTTGAAAATGTAATCGTGATAGTCAATAGCATTGAAAAGTTATAATCGAACTTTCCAGCTTAAATTGCTTCAGTTTTTAGGGAGAAGGTCACTCGTCTGTATAGAGAAAGTAACAGGAACCCTATACTGATTAATTGATTCTCCAGATTATTTTTGTTGTTGGCTTTCCTGGCTAATGGAAAGTCATTTTTAGTTATCCTCATATTCATTTCCATTTGAAGCATTGGCCGGCTTCTTTTTCCACATAAATATTTCTTTCCCGTTGAAAACAATCACAGCCGAAAATATGATGCAGTAAGCTACAACCTGCAATGGGCTGTTTGACTCATGAAAAACCCAGGTAGCCAGTGCGAATCCGATTATTGGATTGATGTTTAGTAACATCCCCACAACAGATGAATTAATTCCTGTTAAGGCATATAAATTCAGAAACAATGGCAGTATGGTAAGAAATACGGCAATAATTGCGATATAAATATAGAATGTGAATTCTGCGGGCGATCCTCCCCCGTATATAAAATAAAATGGAAGAAGGAAAAGTGAAGACAGTATGATATGAAAAGTAAGTACAATAAAAGTGTCCAAACCTGAATTCATGCGCTGGCTGACCAGATAACAGGCATAACTGAAACCAATAATCAGGCTGAATAACATATCTTTTAAGTCACCATACCCTAATAACAGGCATCCTATAATGCTCATGGCTACAGCCAGCCATTGAAGTCTGTGCAATTTTTCGTGTAAAATAAAAAAAGCCAGCAGTGTGGTGAGTATCGGACAAACCAGATACGCCAGCGATGTAGCTTTTATACTGATATGGATCATCGCGTAGATAAACGAAAACCAATTGCTCGTTAAAAAAACGCTGCCTGCAATATTCAACCATATCGTCCTGATCCTCTTTTTTGGCGGCATTGTCCCGATTAGCCGAAATGTATTTCTTAGTTTATTTCTTCTAAACAGAAATACAATAATTAACATCAGAATTGCGCAGGTGAAAACACGATGGAATAAAATATCGTATGCCGCATACTCATGTATGGGCTCGAGGGCGAGACTAAAAAAACCCCAAAGAGTATACGCAGTTATCGCTGCTATATAATATTTCGCTTTATTCAATGGTTAACCCATTTTGTATTTTAATGAAATTACATCACCATAACTTGGAGATCTGCCGCGTCGCCATCAGTTAAACTTACGGATGTTTATGGTTCATTTGATTTAAGACGCATCCTCAATCCGCTTGACTTGTTTGGACTCTTTTTCCGTTTGTTGCTTTGACGCATGACCAAAATGATAAGAAAAAGTAAACGTAGCCCTGGAGCTTACTCTGCGAACTTCTAAATCGATTAAGACATCATCGCTGCTTCTTAAAAGTGACACCTTCCGGCCGTTGAAAATGTTATTGGCATTAAAGCTCAGCGAAGCCCTGTTTCCGGTGAAGTCATACTTTGCAGCTGCGTCCATGTCAAAAGCCGCGTGGTCTTTGTCCTGCAAAAACATATACGGAGCGCGGTAATCTGCGCGGATTTGAATTGACAGCCTTTTTACAGGTGTTACATTACTGGTGACATTTGCATTCCAGCTGATCCCGTTGTTGGCCGTTATACCATATTGCGGTGCCGCAGCATTTTCCCGGTCAAAAATATTGGCATTGGCGGTAAAGTCCCATCCTTTTACAATGTTAAAACGGCCGATCAACTCCAGCCCGGTGGTAATTGAGTATTTTAAATTTTCAGGCATCGTGGTTGTTTCATCATTAACCGGGTCGGTTTGAATATATTTAATTACATTCTTGATCGTGTTATTATAGATGCCGGCGGTAAAGGATATATTTTGCCACGTTTTATTATAATCTAATTCCAGGTCAGTAACGCTTTCCGGTATTAAACCCGGGTTACCTTTGGTGTAATTTGTCGGGTCGGAAAAGTCCGTTGTGGAATTGAATTGCCTTACCGATGGCTTCGAAAGCCGGTTGGTAAAGGTTAATTGCAATTGGCTGTTGTTTTTAAGCTTTTCGGTGAGCAGCACACTTGGGTATATTCCTTTGACGGGTACTTTTACCGGGGCGGCAAATAACATATTATCTGCATTATAACTCGTAAAGGTAGCGTCGAGGTGACTATCTTCTCCTCTTACACCTGCCTGGTAGCTGAAATTGCCGATCTTGTCCTTATAGTTCAAATAAACAGCGTTAACCTGGTTATTGCTGCTAAAAAAATCGGTAAATGTATAAAACGGGGTTTTGCCCGTACTTAAAATGTTATAGGCATATTGGTCATTATTGCCGAGGGTGATCTGGCTGCGGTAACCGGCCGAGAATTGACCCGATTTACCGACTGGTAAAACATAATCAGCCTGTATATTATAATTAGTGGCCTTATGCCTGGTATCACTTATCAACGGTGTATCAATATTGGGTGATTGCACGCCATTAACAGCGTTATAACGGGTTGTATATTGCTGGTAATCCCTGAAACTGCCGTACGCGTAGGAGAAGTTGAGCGCAAGCTCCTCTTTAGGTTTCTTAAAATGCAGGTTGTAGTCGAGGTCAAATTCATAACTGCTGCCATCATTATCTACGGTATTATAGCGGTTGTAGTACTCAATAAGGGCGTCAGCGGCAGAATAATTAGTAAACGTTAAAAACTCATTGCGGTGCCTGTTACGCGAATTAAAACTGGCGGATATACCTAATGTGCTCCCGGGCGCAAGTGAATAATCAATGCCGGCTTTTACAAACTGTATTTTGTCTCGAGTATCGTATGGAAAGGTTTCATTCGTATACACAACCGAGTTAGTCGGTTGTAAAAAAGTGTAGCGCTGATACCCAGTGGTGAGCGTATTTCCATCCTTTAGACTATAGTTCCCGTATATGTTTACCTTGTCACTTTGGTAACTAAGGCTGGCATCGCCGTTATAGTTACCGTTCGTACCGCCGGCAATATCTGCGGAGCCGTTTAATCCTGGCCTGCTGTTCTTTTTTAGAATAATGTTGATAATACCTTCGCCATTGGCGTCATAATTAGCCGGTGGATTGGGAATCACTTCTATGCTTTCGATTGCGCTGGCCGGTATCGATTGGAGTATCTGGGTAATGTCGCCATTTGCAATAATGGAAGGTTTTCCATCAACAAGGACTTTAACATTGGTAGATCCGCGGAGACTTACATTGCCGTAACCATCAATTTGCAGGGTGGGCACGTTCTGCAGTAAATCGGCCGCATTGCCACCTTTGCTGACAAGGCTCTGGTCAACTGCAAATACCTTTTTACCGTCTATATTTCGTAATGCCTCTTTTTTGCCAGTGATGACAACCTCCGTCAGTAACTTGTTCCTTGATGCGGTCATCGGCAGCGTGCCTACATTCAAATTTCTGGTTTCGGAATTGATCAGTATATTTTCTTTAAAGATATCGTTGTAGCCAACATACGTTATCCGCAGGCTAAACGTCCCGGCAGGCATATTATCCAGCACGAAATGACCGCTTGTATCGGTTTGGATTGCTTTAACAGGGGCTTTGGTTTGCTGATTTATTAAAGCCACCGTCGCAAACCCGATAGGCTGATGCGTAAGCGAATCGGTTAGCATGCCGGATATTTTTATATTGTGCTGCCCGTATCCGCTAACAGTTATGAGCATTATTGATGCGATCGCCGCTATTTTTAAATGAAGGAATTTCATGATTTGATTCTTGATGGTCAAAGATGCTTTCAAAAGACTGGCTTCAATAATCTTTTCGACCATACTACTTTTATTTCCAACGGGGAATGCTATTTATTCGACTTATGGGTTTTGCGGTTTTTTTATCCCGATTATCGTGACTTTTGACGCAATTGCAGAGATTAGTAGGCTAACGGTGTAAAACCGCGAGGTCAGGTGTACTCATTTGACTTAAAATGTTAAAAGCCCGGCGCTATAAAAAAGGCCCCCCGACTTTCGCTGAGGGGCTTTCCCATCATGAGCGTTTCGCTCACGATTCACTCCAAAAACTATTGGCAATAACTCCGGTTAATAAAAAATCGGCATTATTAAACCGATTGCCGTTTCGTGAAAACTAACCATAATGTTGTTAATGGTTAATTTATAACTGAGATTTTAATAAAGTCAACTGGCCCAGCAAACGGGTTTGGATAACAGCCTGTTCCGTTGAGGCCATTCCGGCAATGGCCAGATTGAGCGTCGCTATTTCGGTAGGCCGGTGGTTCCGGATGTCTTGCAAGGTGGAGATAAATTGCCCGTCCGAAGAGCGGCTGATCAGCAAGAGGCTATCCATCACTTCTGCCCGGTTAAGATTAACACCTTGTTGTTCCGCTACGCACAAACATTCGGCCACTAAACTTTCCGCGATTTGCAAAGCCTGCGGGTTCCGGTGAAAGATGCCGTTGTCTGTGTCAAGCAGGGGGCAAACGGAATTGAACACACTATTGACGATAGCCTTTTTCCAGATGACAGGCTGAATATCAGGCTCAGCTCTAAAGCCAAAATACCGGGTATTAAGTAAACTGGCGATATGGCCAAGGGAAGTTTCATCACCGCCGCTGATCCTTCCGATGGGCGATACAGCTACCGGCTTAAAGTTCAGCTTCGTATCTGAGACCGGTTGGCTGGTGGCAAAAAGTACACAACGGTAAACAGAAGGAAAGTCCATAAACACTTGCTCCACACCTAAGCCATTTTGCAGGAGTACAACCGGGGAACAGCCAATTTTGTCTTTCAAAGCATCAGCTAAAGCCGCATTGCCGTAGGATTTATTACATAGCACTATCAATCCTTCCAAACTGCGGTAGTTGCTAAGCGTATCAATCGTTACTTCAGCCTCAATTATTTCCTGTGAAGGAAGCGTCACACGGATGTTTTCCCTGTGTGTTTCGCCATTGTCCACGCTGCCTCGCAGTAAGACGACTTTCTTTCCGTCGTTACTCAAACAAACGGCCAGTACCTTGCCGATAGCGCCGGCGCCAATAATATAGACGGGTTCCATGATGAGATTTAATTAGTACTCTTTTTTATATTGATTTGGATAATGCAAACCTGGCGGCGGCTTTGGCATGAATCCGCGTTGTATCGAAAACCGGGACCGTGCAATCTTCGGGCTTGATCAGCAGCGGGATTTCTGTACAGCCTAAAATGACGGCTTCGGCGCCCTTTGCGATCAGGTTTTGGATAATGGCGAGGTAACGGACTTTTGTTTCCGTTAGCAGTAAGCCCCTATCCAGTTCGTCAAATATTGTTTGATGAATGAACTGCCGCTCATCTGCATCAGGGATCATTACCTCAATACCCTGCTGTAAAAGTTTATCGTTAAAAAATGCCGCTTCCATCGTAAATTTAGTTCCCAGCAATGCGGTCTTGCGGATGTCCTGTGAGCGCAGTTCGCTGACCGTCGCGTCAGCGACATGGATAATGGGAATTTGTACAAGTTGTTCCAGTTCAGTAACGATCAGGTGTAGCGTATTGGCGCAAAGCACGATCGCTTCTGCCCCGGAGAACTGCAGCTGTTGCGCAATGCCTGCAAACCACTCCGTTACCTTCCGCCATTCGCCTGCATCAGCCAGGGTTTTGAATTCATCAAAGTCAATTGAATAGAGTAATAGTTTAGCGGAATGCAGGTCTCCCAGTTCGCGGTTCACTTCCTGGTTAATGATGCGGTAATAATCTATCGTGGAAAGCCAGGTCGTTCCGCCGATCAGTCCGATTGTTTTCATTATTTTTAACTATTTATGAAGTATGTGCCCATTGGCAAACGACCAATTTTCCCAGGCCGTTTCCTGAAAACTAACCATGATGTCGTTTGAAGATATACCAGCAGTCTGCAACTGTTCAAGCATATCACACAGTATCTTTTGTTTAATTTTAACACTTCTCCCGACTGAAAAAAGTATTTCGATCAGGACAAAACGATCTGTGCGCGGCTCTGCCAGGTCCGGATAATGAAGGTCATAGCTGAAATTTTCCCTATCCAGTTCCAGGAATCTCTGAAATCTGTCAGCCTTGGGAACGCCGGCATTTTCCAGCGCGAGATGGACAGAGTGACCAAGTTTGGTCTTCAAGGCAGCTGGCTGACCTTTCAGCAAAGTAAATGTAACTAAAGGCATAATCAGTTTTCGGTTAAGGCGGTAATAGTCATTTCAACATTAGCTTTTAACGGCAGTTCTAAGACCGCGATACAGGTCCTTGACGGATAATAGTCGTTAAAGTAAGTTCTATAAATATCGTTAAGGCGTTTAAACTTCTGCATGTCCTTTAGATATACCGTAACGCTCACGATGTTGTCGAACGTCAGCTTTTGTTCCGACAGTACAGAATCAATATTTTTAAATATCTGCCTTACCTCAAGATCAAAATCATCGGCTAGTTTACCGCCCTGGTCAATGCCCACCTGACCTGATAAGAATAGAAAACCGTTGGCTTTTACGCCTGTGCTGAAAGGCCCCGGTGAAACAGCTAAATTAGCTGATTGTATAGGTTCAATTTTTTTCATTTGCATGTGTTTTTTCGCGGGCAATTAGGAAACAGACGAGTAGCGCCAGCTTTGTGATTTTCATTTTATAGTACCTCAATAATTTTTTGATTCCATTCACTATCGGGATGAAGGACGTGTTTGTTTTCCTTTAAAAACCGCAGGCCCCACTCGCGTAACATGGCTAAACCCGGTAATAGGGTCCTACCGTAATCAGTTAATTCATACTCCACCCTCGGAGGTGTTTCGTTGTAGGCTCTGCGACTAATCAGGTTATCCTCTTCCATTTCATTAAGTTGTTCTGTAAGGACCCTGGTCGAGATGTCTGGGATACGTGACAGAATATCTTTAAAACGCAACGGTTTTGTTTGTAAATGCCAAAGAAGTAGCGGTTTCCAATGACCGTCTATTACACTTAAATAAGCCGTAACAGGGCACCTTATAGGATATTTTTTCA
>Ga0209838_1000092_pt1 | contig 10411 bp, 9 predicted proteins | sample OrgsoiDNA2013047_FD_185797 | JGI IMG/M metagenome (GOLD analysis project Ga0209838, IMG submission 185797) | Permafrost soil microbial communities from the Arctic, to analyse light accelerated degradation of dissolved organic matter (DOM) -... | ecosystem: Environmental > Terrestrial > Soil >... | reverse complement strand
AAAGACACCCCCGCGGTTGATTTTTCAACGGTTGGAACCATTATTGAAATCCTGCCTCCGAATGGCGGAGGACTTGAAAATTTTGATGCGGCTGGATTGGAATTCGATCCCACGGATGCAAAAGACAGTGCCGATATCGATCTGAATATCGCGTCTCCAAAACCATTAAATAAAGCACTGACGATTACGGTCGGCGTTACCGATGCGCTCCGGACTTCTTATAACAGTGCCTATGGAGCAGCTTATGAGGCGATGCCTGATTCTGTTTATTCACTGCCCGTTACCACGGGAAACATTGCCGCCGGCGACCGGCTTGATACGGTACGTGTTATTTTTTATCCTTCGAAAATAGATACGACGAAAAGCTATATGCTGCCCGTCAGTATTACCGACGCGCAGGGTGAAACGATCAGCGGGAATTTCGGTACTATATATTTTCATACAGATGCCAGATAATGTGATGATGAAAATACTCCGGCTCTATATGATTGCCTGTTTTTTTTGTTGTGCTGGATTTGCACAAAATAAATCCAACCGTTACACGGAATTTCCCGATTCCGTGGCAACCCATAAAGTGGTCCTGGATCATTCGTCCAGAATCATATCGTGGGTCAGCCCGCAATCCATGGCCTATGATCATTTTCTCCGCGGACGCTGGGATTTTATTTTCCGTGGGATTCCCAACTGTCCCGGGCCTCCCCCAAGATCTGATTACCCGCAGTATTATTTTTATTGTGCGTATAAGGACCAGAAAATGATTCCGGATACCTGGATGAATGATGTGGGAGAAAAAATTCCGAACTGGTTTGAATCTGCCAGGCTTTACTATCAATACACCGGCGACATCCGTTCCATGGATATCGTTACGAAACTGATTAGTTATACACTGGAACATGGAACGAGTCCTTCTGATTTTGCGTGGCCCGATTTTCCATACACGACCACCAATGCAGGCGATACTATTTTCCAGGGCTTTACGAATTCAAAAAGACTGGTCCTTCACGAAGTGCAGGTGGATCACGCCGGCGATATCGGGTTCACCTATTACAAACTGTATTTGTTTACCGGCGATAAAAAATTTAAAGATGCCGCCATTCATGTCGCGGATGCACTGGCTGCACATGCGCGCGTCGGTTCCGCTGCCCAATCTGTGTGGCCCTATCGCGTTGTGATGAAGGACGGAAAAATTACTGCTGAATACGGGGCGAACTGGATGGGTTCCTACTCGTTGCTGGATCACCTGGTAAAAGCGAAACTGGGTAACGTGGCCGCCTATCAATCCGCAATGAACAAGGTAAGAAATTTTGTGCTTGGATTTCCCATGAGAACCGGTTACTGGACCGACGGTCATACGGATACGGATGTCAACAGTACAACATACAAAAGCAATATGAGCGCCAGCAATACAACACTGTACATGTTGGATTATCCCGAATTTGATCCTGCCTACAAAACAGATATTCCGAAGTTGATTCAATGGACGGAAAAAAACTTTGTGTTTCATTGTGCGCCTGGAGAACCACCCGTACAATGGGGCGCAAACATAGTGGGTGAACAGGATTCTTTTCTTCCGAAAATGGATTACCAGACGGCAAGATACGCTGCTGAATGTTCCAGGTTTTTTGCGATTTCGGGAGACAGTTCTTTGAGGGAAAAGGCGTACAGGTCGTTAAATTGGGTTACCTATTGCAGCGATTCTAACGGTATGGCATTTGAAAGTCCCCTGAGTAATGGTGTCACCAGCTGGTGGTCGGATTGTTATGGAGAAGGGCCCAGAATGTTTTACCATGCATTGGCAGCGATACCCGAATGGGCACCGCCGCGGGAAGATCATATTTTGTATTCCAGTGAAATGCTGAAGAATGTGTCTTACGAAAAAAACAAGTTGTCTTATATGGCGCCCCTGGAAACCGGTACCGAATACATAAAAATTTCATTTAAACCGTCTTCAGTGAAACTGGATGGGAGGAATATTCGTTATACCCTCAGGCCGCTCGGGAACGGTGATTATTACTTAAAAATTAAAAGAGCCTCGGCGGGAAAAATAATCGTTGAATAAAACTGACCTTGTAAGGGTTAGTATGCATTTAAATTTAAAGCCTAGTGAATATGAAATTTCAGAATAAGACGGTTGTTGTTACAGGAGCAGGATCGGGCATCGGCAGGGCCACGGCTTCCTGTTTTGCAGCAGAAGGCGCACAAGTGGTTATAGCCGATATTAATATAAACGCAGCAGTAGAAACAGAAAAAATAATCAGAGAAGCGAAAGGGAAAGCGACCGCTTACCAGGCAGATGTCTCCGATCCATCGTCCGTGCAGGAACTGGTCGCCTTTACGATCGATAAATTTTCCGCTGTTCATGCCATCGTGAACAATGCGGCCATCCAGATTAATAAGACTGCCGAGGACACCAGCTTTGAAGAATGGAGCCGGCAGCTGGCGGTAAACCTGGGGGGCGTTTTTTTATGTTCAAAATATTTTCTTCCTCATTTAAAAAAATCAAAGGGAAGCATCGTGAATATGTCGTCGGTGAATGGATTTTTTGTCGAACCCACCTGTGCCGGTTACTGTGCTACGAAAGCCGGGATCATCGGTCTCACCAAGGCGATGGCCATTGATCATGGCCATGAGGGCGTTCGTGTGAATTGTATTTGTCCCGGTTATATCGATGCCGGTTTGGCAGAAGGGTATTTTCAGGCTCAGCCAGATCCCGTACTTACACGAAAGGAAGCGGGAAAGTTACATGCACTCTGGAGAATCGGCAAACCGGAAGAAGTCGGCAGGGTCGCCGTGTTTCTTGCCAGCGATGATGCTTCATTTGTCACGGGAACCTCGATGGTGGTAGATGGAGGTTTTGGATCCGGACTGCCGCCAAAATAAATGTCTGATAAAAATTTGACCATGATAAAGATATTTTCTGTCTTCTGCTTTTTGGTGGTTGCACTGATGAATACAGTCTGTGCCCAGAATACGATGATTGATGCCGGAATAAAATACCAGACCATACACGGTCTTGGAGTCAATATCAATCCCCAGTCATGGAATGTAAATCCTGACGCGGTCAAAAAAGTCATCGACAGCCTGGTAGACGGGCTGGGCTGTACGAGTTTCCGGCTCATGTATGATGACTGTGACTGGGAAAAAGTAAATGACAACGACGATCCCAATACATACAACTGGTCTTATTACGATTCCATCTACAGCCTGCCGAGGCTTACCTGTGTATGGAATACGATCGAATATTTAAACAGCAAAGGAATAACGGATATTACGTTAAGTCCCGATGGAGCAACGCCTCCCTGGATGGGCGGTACAAAATTGAAACCAGGCATGGAAGCGGAATATGCAGAAACGATGTCATCTATGGTGAACTACGGATTGAAGCGCCGGATTCCGGCTATTCATTTTATCATGCTGTCACCACTCAATGAAACGACCTGCGGCGGCGACGAAGGCGTGAATATGACACCGGGTCAATTCGGCATTATGTTTAGCGATCTTGCCATGCACCTGGTAAAGGATAAACTGGATGGCCTCACGCTGATCGGGCCGGATGACTGCGGCGGATGGGCGGCGAATTTTCATGCCATGGCATCCAGTACAGTCGCGATGTCAAAGATCATCCGTTTCGGCACGCATGATTACGGAAACAGCACGTCGAAGATCAAAGGTCTTATAGATTCCATCAAACACTCTGCTTATCCGGACCGTGAAGCCATCATGACAGAAGCTAATACCGTTTGTAAGGATTGTGATGGCGGAATGTACAATGCAGATTATGGATTCAATGCATATGCAGGGCCCGCATATAAATATGTGCTGAACGATCTGAACGAGGGAGCAAACGGTTTACAGATATGGGAGGGGTACGACAGTCGTTATCATCATCCGAACAGAACGCTTACCTGGAGCATGTGGGGCATTTTTGCCGTCAATGATACGCTGCATCCGGATGTGTATACATCGCGAGCTCATTACTATACGTTCAAGCAACTGTATCATTTTGTGAAACCGGGGTTTGTACGGGTAAAAATTTCAACCACGCTTCCACAGACGACGGTTTCTGCGTATTATAATCCAGTGAACGGATCGCTCGTGATCACGGGGAAGAATGACAGCGACCAGCCACAGACCATGAACGGGATGTTGCAAAATCATCCCGCACCGACAGCTTTGAATTATTTTTATTCGGATGAAACCCATCATTTTGTTCAGGGTCCGGATATTTCTGTACAAAATCAGAAGTTCACGCAATTGCTGCCGCCGTATGCCGTATTCACACTGGTAAGCAAAATGCCATAAATGCAGAAGATCAAATAAAATTCCAGCTGATGACATATTTCAAGAACGATAAGGAATTGTTTCATTTCATTCACAAATATCTGTATGTTGCTTCCGTCTGTGATATACTGGATGAAATCGGGTACCGTAACCAGGCGATGCATCAGCGGATGCGCCCGTTACTGATGGATATCAACAACTGCGGATTTGTTGGCCGGGCAAAAACCTTTCACTGGATCGAAACACACACGATCGTGGAAGATGATCCTTACGGGCTCGAAATCGAGGCTATGGATTCTTTGAAAGAGGGAGACGTTGTGGTGCATTCGACAGATTATAACGGTACCAATGCTCCCTGGGGAGAACTGATGTCGACGATTTCAAAAAGTAAGGGTGTGGCGGGTTGCGTGTGTGACAGCCAGGTAAGAGACTGTGTTAAAATAATTGAAATGAATTTCCCCGTTTTTTGCGCAGGCATCAGGCCACTTGATTCAAAAGGGCGGGGCATGGTGATTGGCTATGATGTCCCTATTCAGTGCGGGGGTGTGCTGGTAAACCCAGGTGATCTGATCTTTTCTGATTTTGACGGTATTGTAGTGGTACCAAAAGAAGTGGAATCCGAGATATTTCACCGGGCAAAGGAAAAAGTGGAAAACGAAAATCATTCGCGCCGTGAACTGCAGGATGGCAGATCGCTCCGGGAAGTATATAATAAATACAAATCGCTGTGAGTTTTTTCAGATCGCAGAAAATCGTTGACTGGTCGCTGGTTATCCTGATCAATTTCATGTGGGCCACCCAGGTTCCCGTGATCCGGCTGATCGGTGATGCATACGGCCCTATCACCATCGCATTTATACCCATGATCGTGAGCACGCTTATTTTCCTTCCGGTTTTATGGGTTGAAAATAAAAAGAGGGGCGTTAAAATGAAATGGCGTTGGAGGGATCTGAAATATTTCATGCTGCCGGGACTTGTTGGTGTTTTCCTGATGCAATATCTATATACCATCGGATCCCAGCGGACCCTTGCGGCCAATGCAGGCATCATCACGCTGACCATCCCGGTGATCGTGGCCATATTCGCGTCGGTTCTCCTGAAAGAAAAATTAAATATCGTTCGCATCCTGAGTTTTATTCTTGCACTCGGCGGCGTTGTCATGACATCTTTTTCTGATTTTGCGTCTGCAAATTTCAAACAGGGGAATTTCCTGGCCGGTAACCTGATTTTCCTGCTTGCCTGTTGCTGCTGCGGTTTTTATAATACGTATTGCAAATTGCTGGTGGATAAAAAATTTACAGAGGTTGAGATCCTGGTGTACGGTTCCATCATCGGCAGCATTGCGAGTATTCCTTTGCTGATATGGGTTGAACCATTTCACCTGACCAGTTTTCTGCATAGCGGCAAAGTAGCCCTGGCCGGCATGCTCGAACTGAGTCTGATCGTGTATGGTATTTCGATGCTGTTGTTTTTTTATGTGTTGAAAAGAATGGACGTGACGCAGGCTATTCTCGGAACTTATTTATTGCCATTTTTTATAGCGCTGCTGGGGATTTTACTGCTGAACGAAAAAATAACCTACCTGATGTTTTTCGGCGGCATGCTGATCCTGATCAGCACGCTGATGGTAACGATTTATGAAAATGCCCTACTGGCTTTTTTCAAAAAAGAAAAACCCGTTGCAAATTGAAAATTACAAACGTACAGGCCATCGGTTTGAAATTGCCGGAGATATCCAACGCTGCCGACGGCACACAGGACGACCTGATTATAATTGTTGAGACCGACGAAGGAATCACAGGTTATGGAGAAGTGGATACTGCGCCCGGTCCCGGGAAGGCAATCATAGACGCGTACATGTCGCACGGGACGTGTTATGGCCTGCGCGAAGTGATTATTGGCTCCGATCCGTTTGACTATGAACAGATCTGGAACGACATGTGGTCGAAAACATATTATTACGGACGCAGTGGGCCGGTGATGCATGTGATGAGTGGCATTGATATGGCCATCTGGGATATCATGGGAAAGGCCACGGGCAAACCCGTTCATAAATTACTTGGTGGCAGTTATGTGGACAAAGTGAGGGCATATGCGAGCGCACTCATGCCCGAAAATAAAGAGACCGTAAAAAAAATGGTGGAGACATATACCTCGCAGGGTTTTACCGCAATAAAATTTGGCTGGGGTCCGCTGGGTTACGATGTCCATTTTGATATTGAGCTGATAAAAACGGCTCGTCAGGCAGCCGGGGATCATGTGGAGATTATGATTGACATTGGCAAACGGTACAGGCTGAAATCTGCCATGTATGTCGCAAAGGCACTGGAACAGTTAAATATATACTGGCTAGAAGAACCTCTGCCCGCGGAAGATTATATCGGGTACCGGAGACTCGCTGATTCAACCACCATGCGCATCGCCACGGGCGAAGAAGAGAGTGGCCGCATTGCCTTTGCAAGATTGATCAATGAAACCCATGTCGATGTGATACAGCCCGACATGTCAAGATGTGGCGGATTGACTGAAGCAAAGAAAATTGCGACGATGGCGGCTGACCGGAATATTTTATGCGTTCCCCATGCGTTTAAAACCGGCGTACTGGTGGCTGCTTCCATACATTTTATAGCTGCGGTGCAACATGCGCCGTTCCTGGAATTTTCCGTTACTGAATCTGCCATACGCAAAGAATTACTGGTTACTCCATTCAAACAGAAAGATGGGTTTGTAGAGGTACCCCAGACACCGGGTCTGGGCATTGAATTGAATCCTGAGGTGATAAAAAAATATGGTGTTGCCATGTAAAATTCCATATCATGACCAGCATTATCACCCGGATTGAGAAATTAAAAGACATTAAAAAAACAAAACAGGCAGACGCTTTCCTGATTACATCTGCTTCTTCCATAAAATATTTCAGCGGGTATTTTTTTTATTTTGAATATGGGCCTTCTCCCTTTCATTTGCTGCCTGCCCTGCTGATGATTGCTCCAGGCCAGGACATGGCATTGATTGTGGCGGACAATGAAATGGGCCAGACGGATTCCATGCCTGCGGGAATCAGAATTCTTCCGTATGAAAGCTATACATATGAAAAGCCGGCCGATCCTTCCGGTGAATGTGTAAAGAACGTACTTGCCTTTATCCAGGAAAATAAATTGGGTTCCTGCAGGCTGGCGATAGAAGCGGATAAACTTCCGTATGTTATTAAACAAACACTGGATGAATTATTTCCGTCCATTGAATGGATCGATATATCGGAAGATCTCAACAGGATAAAGGCTGTGAAAGATCCGGATGAAATAGAAAATATCCGTGAGGCGGCACATCTCGCCGATCTGGGTCAGGCGGCTGTTTTACAATATGCACGCTCGGGTATTTCTGAACTGGAACTTTTTTCCCTGGTCCACAAAGTAATGGAAGAGTCCGTTGGTTTCAGAGTTCCGCTGATGTCGGATCTGAGCAGTGGAAGAAATACAAATACCGGCGGCGGCATGCCGACAAACAAGATCATTCATACGGGCGACCTTGTCCTGTCGGATTTCCAGCCTTGTTTACGTGGCTACTGGGGCGACTCCTGTAATACCATGGTGGTTGGCATTCCAACCACGAGTCAAAAGAAAACATGGAAACTGGTTCATCAGGCACTTGAAATGGGTATTGATGCAATCAGACCTGGCGTTCGGGCCAACGAAATCGACAGGCTCATGCGTGCGCATATCGGTAGCTATCCACATCATAGCGGTCATAGTGTTGGGACGGCATATCACGAAGGTCCGCGCATAACACCCTATAATGAAACTAAACTTGAACCAGGTATGGTCATCGCCCTGGAACCTGCTATTTATAAAGAAGAATTCGGGATCCGGTTGGAACACCTAGTGCTGGTAACGGAAGCAGGTTCCGAAATCATCACCCAGTTCAACCATCGTTTTGAACAATAATCGGCGCAGATGAAACGGGAAGAAAATATTCAGTTCATGGGCTGGCCGAATTGTATCCGCCTGAGTAATGCGGACATAGAAATTGTGATAGCTACCGATATTGGCCTGCGTATACTGAGGTTCGGTTTTATTGGAGATGAAAATATTTTTTATCTATCGCCCGAAGACCTGGGAAAACGAGGTGGCGATGTCTGGAGAATATATGGTGGTCATCGATTGTGGGTGGCACCGGAAACAGTTCCGTACTATCCGGATAATGATCAGGTATCTTTTCGTTTTGAAAATGACACACTGATCATTACTCAGCCCGTCGAACTTGTTACCGGCATGATGAAGGAGATGGAAGTTTCCTTGTCCTCCGACTCAAACGAACTGAAGGTCCTGCACCGGCTGGTCAATAAAAATAATCATCCAGTGCATAGTTCTGCCTGGGGTTTGTCGGCATTGGCTCCCGGAGGCAAAGCCATCATTCCACAGGAACCTTTTGGAGACGGTGATGCATTTTTATTGCCGGTCCGTTCCCTCGCTTTGTGGAGTTATACCAGGATGGCCGATCCGCGATGGACCTGGGGTAATAAATATATCCAGGCAAAACAGGATCCTGGTGTGCGCGGGGAACATAAATTAGGCGTATTGAATAAGCAGGGCTGGACGGCATATTGTCTCGAAAACAATATTTTGATAAAGGTTTTCGCATTTGATCCCGTTGCTGAATACCCGGACTACGGAAGTAATACTGAAATCTATTTTAATGATTTGTTTTTAGAAATAGAAACCCTGGGTCCGTTGGTGCAACTGTCTCCTAATGCGATAACAGAACATATTGAATACTGGCATCTCTCAAAAGGCCGCGTGGAAGATGCAGAGGATTCCATCGACCGGCAAATTGCGCCTTTGGCTGTTTCATACAGAAACAGGAAATTTCCAGCTCCCTGATGAGTTGCACTACCTTATTTTGTATATTACTTAGGTAATTTGAATTTATTCATGTACAAAATAATATAATATGAAACCTGCTTTAAAATCTGTATCCCTCATGGATTCGAGATCCTTTAAGGTCATCAAGCAGGAAAACAAGCAGGAATTCGATTTTCCATGGCACTATCACCCGGAATTTGAACTAACCTATATATCGAACAGCCAGGGGATCCGCTATGTCGGCAACAATATTGAGAATTTTTATGAGAATGACCTGGTGTTGCTGGGTTCGAACCTGCCCCATTGCTGGATCAATTCCGGAGACCAGGAAGAGACGTCCAGGGCAGTCGTTGTCTATCTGGACAAGGACCTGGTGAAGTGGCTGTCGGATGAACAGTTCAGCAGTATCCATGCACTGTTTGGAAAATCAAACCAGGGGATCAAATTCAGCAATAGTGTCGCGTTAAAACTCAGATCGAAATTATATGATTTATTGAATACGGATCCGTTTGAAAAATATATCACTCTTCTCCAGATCCTGCAGGAATTATCTGTTACCCACGACTTCCAGCTGCTGAGCCAGCAGGGATTTTCCTACGAACTGAATTACGCCAATAATGAACGCATCAATGCTGTGTATGAGTTTGTGAGAAAAAACTATCACAAAAAAATTACATTATCCGACGTGGCGACACACGTGAATATGAGTGAAGAATATTTTTCGCGTTTCTTCAGCAAGAGTCTTATGAAATCGTTCTTTACTTTATTAAACGAATACAGGATTAACCGGGCCTGTAAATTGTTGATTGAAACTGACAAGCAGATCAGCGAAATCTGTTACAAGGTCGGTTTCGAAAGCATTCCTTTTTTCTACCGGCAATTCAAAAAAGTAAAGAACTGTCCTCCGCAGTCATACCGGATGAAATACCTGGATGCGTTGAAGTGATTACTGGTATTCCTATCGAGTAAATTTCCGGGCGTCTTTGCCAGGATATTCTGGTGATTCATCTATTTAAATGGTCATTCAGCGATCAGATATCGATTGAAAATATCTTCCGGTTAGCTTTATAAACTATTGTGAATAAAGCACTTTTATGAAAAAAAACCATGTAATCGCCTGCCTTCTACTATTCTTCTTCTCCTGCAAAAAAAGCGATAACCATACAACGACGAACCAGGTCACGAATGGTACCCTGACTGAGAGAACGGAAACAAATAACAGTATTACTTATCGTGTATTTTTTGATAATGGCATATCGGCATACAAA
>Ga0209838_1000090_pt1 | contig 10494 bp, 10 predicted proteins | sample OrgsoiDNA2013047_FD_185797 | JGI IMG/M metagenome (GOLD analysis project Ga0209838, IMG submission 185797) | Permafrost soil microbial communities from the Arctic, to analyse light accelerated degradation of dissolved organic matter (DOM) -... | ecosystem: Environmental > Terrestrial > Soil >... | reverse complement strand
GGCACCAGGGATGAAGTAATCCGGAAGGTTTTGTTGGAACCTTCCTGCTGAACCGAGGAAATGCTGCCGACCGTTTCTATTATTCCCGTGAACATGCTGTAAAAATCGTGATTTCCACCCTTTTTATTACTTTATTTTAAAAAACTCCTTATCTTTGCAAACCGAAATTCATTTTAAAAGGAGCACTAATTATGTTGATTATCGATTCAAAGGATTGTGAAAATATTGACAAGGCTTTAAAGAAGTACAAGAAAAAATTCGAAAAAGCCAAAGTATTGATTCAGTTGCGCAGCCGCCAGTCTTTCACCAAGCCATCTATCAAAAGAAGGGGTGAAGTTTTAAAAGCAGTTTACAAGCAACAGCTCGCTGCAGGCAAATTTGACTAGTAACCAGGTTATTAAAATTATTTGATAATACGACCTTTCAGGAATACTGAAAGGTTTTTTACTTTTTACCCTTTGCCTTTTACTTTTTACTTTTAGGAGTCCCAACCACCTTTCATTGAAAAGTCTCAGCTATTCCTTTATAGATTATCTGAAATTCGAAAAAAGGTATTCAGCCCATACCGTTAGGGCTTATACCGACGACCTGGGGCAGTTTTTTGGCTTCATTGAATCCACCTTTGGCGAAACTGTTCTTGCTGCAATCTCAACACCCCTCATTCGTTCCTGGCTGGCCAGTTTAAAAGAGCAGAAAATCAGTTCTAAATCCATCAACAGGAAGATTTCATCCTTGAAATCCTTTTTTAAATACCAGTTAAGGACCGAAAAACTCGAAAAATCTCCTATGGCTGGTATTATCAGCCCAAAGTCCGGTAAGAGGCTGCCAGTATACGTACAGGAAAAAGATATGATGCTGTTAACAAACCACGTGGAGTTTCCGGACGACTGGAAGGGTAAAACGGACAGGCTGCTGATCAGGATGTTTTACAATACGGGTGTACGACTCACTGAGCTGATCACCCTGAAAGACGTTCAAGTAGATCTTGCCGCTGCGATGATCCGTGTTCATGGCAAGGGCAACAAAGAAAGAATGATCCCTTTGAGCAATTCCCTGGTGGAAGAGTTATGCCTGTATCAAAAAGAAAAACAGGTGTCTGGCCGCGATGTTTCTGAGACCCTGCTTGTAAATGAACGGGGAAAGGCTCTATATGTCAAATATGCTTACCTGGCCGTGAAGAAATGGCTGAGCCAGGTAACCACTATTGACAAAAAAAGTCCGCATGTTCTGCGGCACAGCTTTGCCACCCATTTAATGAATCACGGAGCCGACCTGAATTCCGTAAAAGAGCTTCTGGGCCATTCCAGTCTGGCAGCTACGCAGTTGTACACCCACAATAGCATCGAAAAACTTCGCGAGGTACACAAAAAAAACCACCCGAGGGGTTAGTTTGAGGGTTAAAATACAGGGAATTTATAAGTCAAAATATTTGGAAAAATTCATCCAAGGAGGTAATTTCAATATGCCAGGTTTCCTTATAACACAGGCAAAAAAATGCTCTTGTATTTATTGATTCAATGTAAAAAAGCGAAGCTATGAACGTAAACATTCAGACACTACACTTCGAAGCCGACAACAAATTAGTTAACTATGTAAACAAAAAACTATTAAGGCTGGATACGTTTCATGACAAAATTGTAAAAGTTGAAGTATATCTCAAACTTGACAACGTGGTACACACCATCAAGGACAAGGTTGCCGAGATTAAAGTACATGTTCCGCGACAGGATTATTTTGTAAAATGTTCATCCAAGTCTTTTGAAGAATCATTTGACAAAGCGATGGGATCACTTATAAATTTAATAAAACGGAAAAAAGATAAACAGGCTGCCTGAACTAAAACCCCGCTATGGGGTTTTTTTACGGAAATGATTAGATGTAATAGTCAGTAAGTAATCTTGCGAATACTGCCAGCCAGGTTTAAACCTATCGTTCAATTTGACCCCCGGAACCCTGCCAAAATATTAACCTACGGGTGAAATGGACCTCCAGGATCAGGAAATATTTCTCAATTCGACCTCATTGATACCTCGATGGCTCCTCTTTGATACCTCGGATTCCGAGGACCCAAAGAGGTATCAAAGAGGATCCAATGAGGAGGCAAAGAGGAGATTCCGAGGAGAAACTGTCGCTCGTACCAGGTTTTGGAGGTGTCCGTCACACCACTTCCGGAACACCGTCAAATTTTTGGATGATCTGGAGGCATTTGGCTATAGATTTGCTTTACTCTTTTCACCAAAGCTATATATCAGATAAATATCAACTTCATATTACAAGACAGAAAATTATTGGGCAACCTGCCTGTCAGGCGAAGACTCAGGCGACCTTAAAAACTAAAATTCCTTGTTTGTTACAGCTGTTCGCAGAATGATGAATCTCGTGCAATCCGGATAAAAAAGATCTCAAAATTTTTCCATTTAACAAATTCTCTTACCTTTGCCTTCCCAAAAAAACAGGGGGATAATTGTGTCTGTTTTAGTTCTTTGTAAGACGGTCAGATCCAAAATATTAGGAATCATGCCTGAGTAGCTCAGTTGGTAGAGCAGCTGATTTGTAATCAGCAGGTCGCGGGTTCGATTCCCCTCTCAGGCTCAGCAAGAGGGCCGGTATCCGGAACTGGAGACTGGGACTTTTCGGGCAGGAACAGGATACCATCGGGCAAGTAGTCAAGTGGCCAACGACAACAGACTGTAAATCTGTTCTCTCCGGAGTTCGGTGGTTCGAATCCATCCTTGCCCACATAGGCGCGCTGTGAGTGCGCAAATGTAGAAATGTTGGAAAAGTGGAAATGAATGGAATCGGCAGTGTCATTTCTATGTCTGAAAGTTCTTTGGAGTAAAAAATTGAAAACGGAATGCAGGATGTAATAATCTTTTACATTTTATACGTTACCCGCATTCTTACATTTTTTGCAATTTAGATAGTACGCGGAAGTAGCTCAGTTGGTAGAGCGACAGCCTTCCAAGCTGTAGGTCGCGGGTTCGAACCTCGTCTTCCGCTCTTACTCTCCGGAGCTTCGGCGAAGGCGGGTCTTTTATCATACCGGGGGCTTTCCTCCGGTAAGACCAAATCGGCTCATCCCTGGCGACAATGCCGTTGTAGCTCAGTGGTAGAGCACTTCCTTGGTAAGGAAGAGGTCAAGAGTTCAATTCTCTTCAACGGCTCACAAATAAGCGCGGTTGAAGGAGAAAAAGGAAAGCAGTAGCAGGAAAATAGATTCAATTATTTAAAAACACAATTAAAAACCAGATACCAATGTCAAAAGAGACCTTCAAAAGGGACAAGCCCCATGTTAATGTTGGAACCATTGGTCATATTGACCACGGTAAAACCACTTTAACTGCAGCCATTACAACCATTTTGTCTGCAAAAGGGTTGGCAGAAGCAAAAAAGTATGATGAAATCGATGCGGCTCCCGAAGAAAAAGAGCGTGGTATTACCATCAATACTGCACACGTCGAATACCAGACAGTAAATCGTCACTACGCCCACGTGGATTGTCCTGGTCATGCTGACTATGTAAAAAATATGATCACAGGGGCTGCCCAGATGGATGGTGCAATCCTGGTCGTGGCCGCTACAGACGGTCCGATGCCTCAGACAAAAGAACATATCCTGCTCGCCCGCCAGGTTGGCGTTCCGCGCATGGTGGTTTTTATGAATAAAGTCGACCTGGTCGACGATCCGGAATTGCTGGAGCTTGTTGAAATGGAAATCCGTGAATTGCTTACTTTTTACGGTTTCGATGGCGACAATACTCCTATAATCCAGGGTTCTGCTACCGGCGCGCTTGCTGGAGAAGCAAAATGGATTAAGGCTATTGATGATCTGATGGAAGCTGTAGATAGCTATATCCCATTACCTCCGCGCCCGGTTGATCAGCCTTTCCTTATGTCAGTGGAAGATGTATTCTCAATCACAGGTCGTGGTACGGTTGCCACCGGACGTATCGAAAGAGGTCGTATTAAAGTTGGTGAAGCCATTGAAATCGTCGGATTGATGGACGCACCGCTGACTTCAACTGTAACGGGAGTTGAAATGTTCCGTAAACTCCTGGATCAGGGCGAAGCTGGCGACAATGCTGGATTACTCCTGCGCGGTATTGAAAAGAACCAGATCCGCCGTGGAATGGTCCTTTGCAAACCAGGATCCATCACACCACATACTGATTTCAAATGTGAAGTATATGTATTGAGCAAGGAAGAAGGCGGACGTCATACTCCTTTCTTCAATAAATATCGCCCGCAGTTTTATTTCCGTACAACGGATGTGACCGGTGAGGTTGAATTGCCGGCAGGAACTGAAATGGTTATGCCTGGTGATAACAGTGCGTTGACTGTTAAGCTGATCCAGCCGATTGCGATGGAAAAGGGTCTTAAATTTGCGATCCGTGAAGGCGGACGTACGGTAGGGGCAGGACAGGTAACTGAGATCCTGAAATAAGCCGGATCCGCCGGTCTTCGGCCTGGCGGAATAATTCGGATTTTATTATATTTGCAAGAACTAAAAGCTGTCTCGGTCAAGCGGGATAGCTTTTAGCTTTCTACGGGAATAGTTCAACGGTTAGAATAGAGGTCTCCAAAACCTTTGATCAGGGTTCGAATCCTTGTTCCCGTGCGGGATAATTTGTGAATCTGGAATTTTGAAGATTTAGAAACGAGGGTTAGTTCCTTTTATTTCAAATTGATTTTTCCGTTTTTTCAAATTGCCGGATTTTCAAATTTTCAAATTACTATTGTGAACAAAGTCACGAACTATTTCAAGGAATCCTATAAGGAACTGATGGAGAAAGTAACCTGGCCATCCTGGTCAGAATTACAACAGTCGACGGTGATCGTGCTGGTGGCAACCCTTCTCATAACGGTTCTTGTGGGTGTGATGGATTTCTTTTCCAACAATCTATTAAAATTTATTTATTCATTATTATCCTGATGGAAACAAGCAATCAAACCACTACGACAGATCCGGCAGAACAGGCACCACAGGCTCCTGCGAAGGAAACCAAATGGTATGTACTGCGTGTCGTGAGCGGTAAGGAGAGAAAAGTAAAGGAATACCTGGACAAGGAAATTTCCCGCGGTGGATGGAGTGAAGTTGTTAAACAGATCTTTCTACCCATTGAAAAAGTGTATAAAGTACAGAACGGGAAAAAAGTGATGCGTGAAAGAAATTACTATCCCGGATATGTTATGGTGGAAGTGGTGGAGGGAAAACTGGGAGATGATCTGAGGGATGCCGTTAAAAACACACCCAGCGTGATTCATTTTCTCGGTAAGGAAAACCCGATTGCGCTCCGGAAGGCAGAAGTTAATAAGATGCTGGGTAAGATGGATGAAATGGCGGAAGCCGGCGGAATGAGTATGAGTGAACCATTCATCATCGGAGAAACGATCAAGATCATTGAAGGACCCTTCAACGATTTCAATGGAATCATTGAAGAGGTGAATGACGAAAAGAAAAAATTAAAAGTTACCGTAAAGATTTTCGGAAGATCCACACCCGTGGAACTAAATTATATGCAGGTGGAAAAAATCGCTTAGATCTTTCCAGGCAGGATAAAAAAAGACGTCCGGTACACCGCGACGTCTTTTTTTATTGATCAGGTATTATATATCGCTATCCTCAAACGGCAAAGCCAAATTTAAAAAGAACTACCACCTGTATCCTGACTTCCGGAACCATTTGAATTATCCGCGCTATTGACGGGCATATCCGATGTTGGCATGGATGGAGCTGCGGGGGCCGGAGCCGGTTTCTTACGGGAGGCCGATTTCTTTTTAGGAGCCGCTTTTTTAGGAGCCGCTTTTTTAGGAGCCGCTTTTTTGGCTGCTTTCTTCTTTGGCGCGGCTTTCTTTTTTGGAGCTGCTTTCTTTTTTGGAGCTGCTTTCTTTTTAGCCGCTTTTTTGGGAGCTGCTTTTTTTGCTGCTTTCTTTTTTGGAGCTGCTTTTTTCTTTGCTGCCTTTTTTGCGGACTTTTTAGGCGCAGATTTCTTTTTAGGCGAGGCCTTTTTCTTAGCCGCTTTTTTCTTTGACTTTGCCATAATTTGAAGACGATTTTAAATGATTTGAGTGCAATGGATGTTTGTGGCAAAAAGTTAAACAGAAATCTTCACATAGAAAAAAATGAACCCATTTAATTCGAAAACAATTCTCTTTTCAAGCGGAAATCCCAAAGAGGAAATGGATAAGATGAAAAACCGGTGTCAGGTAGTGGTGATGGGAAAAACATCAGACTTTACGAAAAATTTACTAACCACCGCGTTCGCGGATACACATATTCGAAGAGTCGGATAAGCTCAATTTCATCATTCCATCAAACCGGCGCTCAAAAGATTCTTTCGGCTTCCGGCTTTTATACTTTACGAATTGCGCTTATTTACCCTGTTTTTTGAAAATACCGATAATTATCCTAATTTTGCGTCCCCAATCGATAGTTCTTATATATTGTAAGGTTTGGGAGTGGCGCTTTGGCGCTACGTTAACACCAAAAAAAGTAAACATGGCAAAGCAAATTTCCGGTTATGTCAAGTTGCAGGTAAAGGGCGGTCAGGCCAATCCGGCTCCCCCTATCGGACCTGCACTGGGATCCAAGGGTATTAATATCATGGAGTTCTGTAAGCAATTCAATGCCAGAACCCAGGACAGAATAGGAAAAGTACTTCCTGTGCTGATTACTGTTTATTCCGATAAATCCTTCGAATTCATCATCAAAACGCCACCTGCGGCCGTCCAGATACTGGAGGCGGCCAAATTACAGAGTGGATCCAAAGAGCCAAATCGTAACAAAGTAGGGAAGGTCAACTGGACACAGGTAGAGGCTATCGCTAAAGATAAAATGCCTGACCTGAATTGTTTTACCGTTGAAAGTGCCATGCGAATGGTTGCCGGAACGGCACGAAGCATGGGCGTCAACGTGGAAGGCAAAGCACCGTGGGACAATTGATTCTGAACACTTAAAAAAATTATGATATGGCGATCTCAAAGAAAAGAAAATCTGTTGCCTCAAAGGTTGACAAGAATAAAGCGTATACGCTGAAGGATGCTTCCAGCCTGGTAAAAGAAGTGAACATTACAAAATTTGATGCTTCTGTGGATCTTCACATCCGCCTGGGAGTGGATCCAAAAAAAGCTGATCAGTCCGTACGCGGAACCGTTAGCCTGCCGCATGGAACCGGCAAAACAAAAAGAGTATTGGTATTGTGCACGCCGGATAAGGAAGCGGCCGCAATCGCTGCAGGTGCTGACTACGTGGGCCTGGATGAATACATTACCAAGATTGAAGGCGGATGGGTTGATGTGGACGTTGTGATAGCGACGCCTGCAGTAATGCCCAAAATCGGTAAACTGGGTAAAGTACTCGGACCCCGTAACCTCATGCCGAATCCGAAAACAGGGACGGTTACCAATGATGTGGCTGCTGCAGTGAATGAAGTTAAAGGTGGCAAAATCGCTTTTAAAGTAGACAAGGCCGGAATCATCCATGCATCCATCGGAAGAGTTAGCTTTTCACCGGAAAAAATCACGCAAAACAGCCAGGAGCTGATCAATGCCGTGATCCGTGCAAAACCGGCCACTTCTAAAGGAACGTACGTTAAGAGCGTATTTATGGCAACAACCATGAGCCCGTCCATATCCATTGACACCCGTGCTTTCGCAGCTCAGTAATACATTTAAAAAAAAGGTTATGACCAAAGATCAAAAAAACGAAGTAATCGAACTGTTGAAAGGCAAGTTCTCGCGATACAACAATTTTTATGTGACCAATACCGAATCACTTTCAGTAGAACAGGTTGGCAAACTTCGCCGCATCTGCTTTAACAAAAAAGTAGAAATGAAGGTGGCCAAGAATACACTGATAAAAAAAGCATTGGAAAACCTGGATTCTGAACGGTATTCCGGTATGTTCAGTTCTTTAAACGGCGTGACTGCATTGCTTTTTTCTGAGAATGCAAAGGAACCGGCACTGATCATCAGCAGTTTCCGAAAAGACACAAACCTCGAAAAGCCGGTTCTGAAAGCCGCTTTTATCGATGGGGATGTATTCGAAGGAGACAATCAACTGAAAATACTTACAACCCTGAAGAGCAAACATGACCTGATCGGTGAGATCATCAGCCTGTTGCAGTCTCCGGCAAAAAATGTAATCAGCGGATTAAACGCCGGAGCTAAATTAGCCGGGTTGGTACAGGCACTCGAAGCGAGGGCACAAGCTTAATTGTTAATGGTTAATTATTAATTGTTAACGAACTAATAGTAGACAATTTTTTTTTAATAACACTCCTCCGGAGTAGGCGTAGCCGAACATGAAGGGGGAAAAAAACAAACAAAATGGCAGACTTAAAATCATTCGCAGAACAGTTGGTTTCCCTGACTGTAAAAGAAGTAAATGAACTCGCAAAAATCCTGAAAGAGGAATACGGAATTGAGCCGGCTGCTGCAGCTGTCGCTGTTGCTGGTCCAGCCGCCGGTGGCGCTGCTCCTGCTGCTGAAGAAAAAACCGCCTTTACAGTAATTCTGAAGGCCGCGGGTGCTAACAAACTTAATGTGGTTAAAATCGTCAAGGATCTTACCGGTCTCGGTCTGAAAGAAGCCAAGGATCTCGTTGACGGAGCTCCAAAGCCAATCAAAGAAGGCGTTAACAAAGCAGACGCTGAAGGCATGGTTACCAAACTGAAAGAAGCAGGTGCTGAAGTTGAAATTCAGTAAAGAGGGTCCGTAAAGTGAATTGTTGTAAATGGTGGATGGATTGTTCCATTCACCATTTACTTTTTAGTTGATTGTTGTCAGCTGACAGTTGATAGAAAGGTGCGTTCACAGACAACTACTGGGTATCAACTATTTTATCCCGAGGATCTGATTTTAAGCAAAAAACCCTAACTTTGCCGTCCGTTTGTATTATCAATTAAGCTATAAATATTCAGCACAATATAACATGCTAATAATCAATGCATTGGGAATTCATTGAATTTCTATGGCATTTTTTTGTTTTCCCGTGAACTGAGTCAGAAAATTTAAAACAGGATATATACCATATGTCTTCCACAAAGCTCACACCCAGGGTCAATTTCGGTAAGATCAAGCATCTTGCAGAAACACCGGACCTGCTCGAAGTACAGATCCAGTCTTTTAAAGAATTTTTCCAGCTGGAAACCACGCCGGACAAACGAAATATTGAAGGCTTGTTCAAGGTGTTCAAGGAAAATTTTCCGATCACTGATACAAGGAATATTTTCATGCTGGAATTCCTAGATTATTTCATTGATCCGCCCCGTTATACAATTGAGGAATGTATGGAACGCGGTCTCACCTATGCCGTGCCGCTGAAAGCGAAATTACGCCTCAGTTGCAATGATGAAGAGCATGTGGATTTCCAGACCATCGTTCAGGATGTGTTCCTTGGGAATATACCTTATATGACCCCGAGGGGTACCTTTGTTATCAACGGAGCTGAGCGCGTTGTCGTGTCACAGCTCCACCGTTCTCCGGGTGTTTTCTTTGGCCAGTCCATTCATCCGAACGGAACAAAAATTTATTCCGCCCGTGTGATTCCTTTCAAAGGAGCATGGATGGAATTTGCTACCGATATCAACAATGTGATGTTTGCGTATATCGACCGGAAAAAGAAATTCCCGGTTACTACCCTCCTGCGTTCTATCGGTTATGAAACAGATAAAGACATTCTTGCGCTATTCGGCATGGCCGACGAGGTGAAAGTGGATAAAAAAACTCTTCATAAATACATTGGTAAAAAACTGGCTGCCCGCGTTTTGAGAACCTGGGTTGAAGACTTCGTAGATGAAGATACAGGCGAAGTAGTTTCCATCGAAAGAAATGAAATCGTGCTCGAACGAGATACCGTGCTCGACGAAGAAGCGATCGACATGGTAATCGAAATGGAAGTGAAGAGTGTATTCATCCAGAAAGAAGATGTGGGTGGAGATTACGCGATCATCTATAACACACTGAACAAAGATACTTCCAACAGCGAACTCGAAGCCGTTCAGCATATCTACCGTCAGCTGCGTGGAGCGGATGCACCCGACGATGAAACCGCCCGTGGTATCATCGACAAACTGTTCTTCAGCGACAAACGTTATGACCTCGGCGAAGTGGGCCGTTATAAAATTAACCGCAAACTCAACCTGAATCTACCCTTGACACAGAAGACACTGACCAAGGGAGATATGATTGAGATTATTAAATACCTGGTACGTTTAACAAACGGCAAAGCAGAAATCGATGATATTGATCATCTGAGCAACCGTCGTGTGCGTACTGTAGGAGAACAATTATATGCGCAGTTCGGAGTAGGGCTTGCCCGTATGGCCCGAACCATTCGTGAAAGAATGAACGTGCGCGATAACGAAGTATTTACACCGGTGGATCTGATTAATGCCAGGACGCTTTCTTCTGTGATCAATTCATTTTTTGGCACTTCACAGTTATCGCAGTTTCTTGATCAGACGAATCCACTAAGTGAGATTACACATAAACG
>Ga0209838_1000089_pt1 | contig 10699 bp, 9 predicted proteins | sample OrgsoiDNA2013047_FD_185797 | JGI IMG/M metagenome (GOLD analysis project Ga0209838, IMG submission 185797) | Permafrost soil microbial communities from the Arctic, to analyse light accelerated degradation of dissolved organic matter (DOM) -... | ecosystem: Environmental > Terrestrial > Soil >... | reverse complement strand
TTTTCCTGTTGTCGTAGGAGGACCATTCCTCGAGTAATATCGGATGCGGCATACTATACGCTTTTAATAAAGGTACAGCAAATTCAAACTATCACGACGGCTCGCTTCGAGTCCAAAAAGCATTGGGTTTGAATTCAGCCTTGTTATTGTTTCTACCATCGGAGCGGCTGCGTATGCGCAATGAATCCAATGCAAACCACAACGAGATGAGCACGCCATAACTGCCGCCACGTTCGATCCATTCGAATATTTCGTAGTGCGGATAAAAAAGTTCGCTGGTCATTTTCCAGCAAATAACCAGGATCAGGAAATGGCGCATGGGTCTGATAAGAACGACCAGGGCCGTGGCGATCTCGAAAATGCCGGCCGAAATGGCCGCGACCGCAGGATGGGAGAATCCGAGTGCCGTGTATTGCAGGATCAGTCCCTTCTTCCCGATCACATTGAGCCATCCATGACCTGCTAAAAACAGGAATGCAACGATGCGAAGACAAAGCGTTATCCGGGAAAGCATTTGAACGCTCAGGGCTTTATCTGATTTTATTTTGTGCAGTGAATTCCGGCTGCCATTTCCCGAAGTGAGTAAGAGCAGCGCCAACGGAGCGCCAGCATTGCCGACCCTTTCAATAAACTCTGCCAAAGGTTCACCCGAAAGCGGACGCATCAGCGCGGTGGCACAACTCCATACCACGAGCCATGCGAGTACAGTGCGGGTAGGGAAAAATAATAAACTGATGCCCAGCAGGATATCCATCGTACCGACGACGGGCATCAGTTTGTACGCCATATCATGACCGATGCCGAAAATCGCAAAATAGTTACACCAGATGGGTTTGGTGATGATACCGAACGCTCCATGTCCTATAAAACACATGGCTGAAGCGATACGAAGTGTATCAAATATTTTTTGCCGATTTTGCAACACGGGTATTTTTTAGCCGGAAGAAAATTAATATTTGGCTACTTCTTTTCCCGTACCCAGACCCGCCAGAATATTGGCCGTTACAATTCGCCCCTGTACCAGTCCCGCTTCCACAGTCGGCACATAATGAATGCCTGCAAAAACCCGTGAATGAGCGGCATCTTCCCCGATAGCGCGGAAAGAATTATATGTCCTGGCCGGCATACTCAGATAATCATACGTATGATCGGTGAAAGATCCGATATTCCCGAACAGATATGTAAAAGCATCTGCCGTAGCGGATGACAGCACGGCGTGCGCAGAAGAATATTCCGGATGCGCGGGTGTTGACAATACAGCGGTCCAGGTAGGAAATCCCATAACCGTTTGCAGGTACGTAATCGGACGCACGAGGTTGTATCTGTATTTGGTTTGCCAGCAACTGATACAGGCATCACTCAGGCAGGTGCCTGTCAGCGCATAAGAATACGCGGCTTTATCGAGGCGACTGTTGGTTGTTTTCAACACCTGTTGCAAAATACTGAGCCAATGGCCCGGAGAAGTTACACCGGGAACATCCCTCCAGAAGATCGCCTGGTTTTTCTGGTCGTCGGTCAGCTGCTGGGAGATATCATATAATTGTTTTACCATTTTGAAGAACGGAGACGCGGGGTCTTCTGAATACGCCGTCGGATCAGCAGGTTGTGAGTTTGCCAGGCTGCCGCTAATGATGCTTCGGTTATTGCCCCAGTATGGCGTGGAAGCAGCAGCAAAAGCAGGTGGTGTGGGAACCCAGAGACCAGGGCCGACCGGTAAGGTATAGGGCTTGCTCGCATTCAGATAGCCATCCGTTTCTGACCAGTCGAAGACGGCCGTACCGGCAGCAGTTCCAAAATCATTGGATCTGCTGAGCACATCAGAGGGCTGAGAACTGAAAGAACTATTCAACGCAGTTTCGAGGGAATCGATCGCGGCTTTGTCGGCCACGCTCGCGGCTGTAAATATACTTCTGTTCATCAGGGCCAATGCGCTGTTTACACTCGCGGGCCAGAAATATTTTTTACGGGCATCCACCTGTGGAAGGCCGCTGAGTCCATTCAGATTTAATTCCGGGATGAAACTGCCCAGACCCGGTTTCAAAGATTCCAGCGCGGCAATTCCGGAATAGGCATAATATCTTGAAAAGGCAACGTTGGGAATTCCGGTCGCATCGCGCATCAGTCTCAGTTGAAGGGTCATCCATTTATCGATCACATCGGCGGAGTAAGTAGACGCCTGGGGTCCGCTGCCGGGGAATCCGGGATCAAATTTTCTGCAACCGATCAGGAAAACGACAAGTAAAAAAAAAGAAGCCATATATACTTTGCTACGGGTATACAGGGTGCTTGCAGGCTGTTTCATTTTTTAAGAGTTTAGAATGTTAGGAAGGTTTAAATGCACAGTTTTCGCCATTCAATTTACCCAGGCTCCGCAATCAGGATTTTATTATTCGTTCAAAGGAATCTTTACCAAGGCACCGGACGGAGTTAGGAATCCCGATGCCGTTTGCCGACGGTAAACTGCATTCTGCCTCCGCCGTAATGCATTGACCTATTTTAGCCGGCGCCGGTAGCTAAATAGCGTTACAATAATCTAACTTTAGAACAGAAACCATTTCGTGAAATCCTACGACCTTATTTTTTCAAACCAGCCATCCCGGCGGCTCGCGAGGCATATCATTTTCTGGTTTGCATTCATCCTTTATTTTTTTTATGTCAACCTGCTTCCGGGATCGGTGAACGATTTGTTTCTTGCCAAAACCTATATCAGTTCTCTCCAGCTGATGATTTTTGTTCCTGTCAATGTGCTGGCTGTTTATACCGCATTATATTTTCTTTTGCCCAGGCTGATATACCGAAGCCGATGGACGGCTCTTTTTTTCACGCTGGCAGGTCTCACCTTCGCTTATTTCACGCTGGCTTTCGGAATAACATTCATCTTTGCCAGGCTGACCCGTCCTATTCCATATCACAGTCTGCCCGTCAGCTTCCGGTGGTTTCTTCCCGTACGGTACGGCATCGGCTTTCCGCTTACTGCAACCGCCCTGGTCTGCATATTTAAGTTGTTTAAAAACTATCAGCTCGAACAAAAAGAGCATGAGCTGTTATTGAGACAAAAGATCAGCAACGAACTTCAGCTTCTGAAAACCCGGTTTCAACCTCAGTTTCTCTATCATGCGCTGCAGAAAATATCCACGCTGATTCAATATCGCCCTGCTGAATCCAGGTCAACTCTGTTAAAACTATCAGACCTGCTGAGTTATATTTTGTATGAGAATGAAAAAGAACAGGTGCCCCTGGAAAAGGAACTGGAGATCATCAAAAATTTTCTCATCCTGAAGAAAATGTTTTACCCGAAATCCCTGTCCTTTGAATATCACCAGGACGTTCCGACAGGAGATCTGTTCATTCCCCCGCTTTTGCTTTTTTCTGTTGTCGAGAACTTCACAGACGCCATCGACACCGGGCAGGAAGAAGTACATATCAACCTGGATATTAAAACAGCAGACGGTCTTCTGTATTTCCAGATGGAATGCAGGAGAACAGATCAGCCGGATATCGGTATCCCGGGATCTGCAGATAACATATCCGGACCCCTGAGAAGAATAGAATTATTATATGGCCTGAGGAATAAAATTGACTTTTTTACAGAAAACGGAACAACCTGCCTGATCATCATGCTCCGGCTGGCCGAAAACCATGGCATGATCAGAACCGAACACCCCATCCTTTCATAAATATGAATATACAGGAGTGGATATTTTCAGACAAGCGGGGTAACAGATTTTACCGTCACCTGGCGTTTTGGTTATGCTGGTTTTTATACCTGTCCTGTACACAATTGCGCAACCAGACGCCTGATGAAATCGGCATGGGTAATTTCATTGTTTACCAGCTGGGCGTTTCCGCTAACCGCGTCCTTCTGCAAATCATATTTGTTTATCCTTTCGTGTATTATATTCTTCCCCACTTCCTGCAAACAAAGAAATACGTTTTGTTTGCCTTCTTTATGGTGGTCCTGCTTGTAAGCATGTATGTTATTACATATATCGACTACCTCTATATCTGGTCCGACCCCCGTTCTCCGTTATACTTCGACATTCCGCATGTAAAACCTTTGACCCTGTTCCAGGTCAAATATTTTTCCGTCTATAGTAATGTTCACTGTACCGGTACATTTGTTGCTGCAACGATCATGCTGGCGGTTAAGTACTATGAGAACTGGTACAAAAAACAGCGAGAAAATGAAAGCCTGATATACCAGAATGCACAGGCCGAATTACAACTGCTCAAGGCGCAGGTCCATCCCCATTTCCTTTTTAATACCCTGAACAATATTTATTCCCTGATGCTCGACGACTCGCCAAAAGCGGTAACGGTGATCCATGAACTCTCCGGCATGGTGCTTTATATGAACAATGAGTGTGCAAACCCGACCGTGCCGGTGGATAAGGAGATAAAAATGCTTTTTGATTATATCGGTCTTGAAAAGATACGGTATGGCGAACGACTGAATATGGTGGTGGATATACAGAACAATCAGGAAAATGAACTGATGATCGCCCCACTGCTGATGATTCCATTTGTTGAGAACAGTTTTAAACATGCTGCCAGCAAGACGATGGACAAGACAGAAATCCATCTTTCCATATCGCTTGATAATGACTGGCTGGAATTCATGATCCGGAACAAAGTATACGCAAACGAAGAGGCGAGTGACGAAAGAATAAAAATCGGGTTGAACAATGTAAAAAAAAGACTGCAGCTTTTATATCCCGGAAAACACAGTCTGCATATACAGTCTTCAGACATCACATTTACCGTTACCATGAAAATACTACTGGAAAAACAAAAGAAAATTCAGAAAGAACATTATTCACCCGCTGTTCAAATTCCTTATGCCTATGCCCAGTAAAAAAATCATTTGCCTTGCCGTGGACGACGAACCGCTGGCATTATCCATTTTGAAGAAATATATAGAATCTGTTGAAAGCCTGGAACTGGTCGGTTGTTGCGAAAATGCCGTACAGGCATTGCAGCTATTACAACAATACCCGGTGGATCTTATTTTCCTGGACATCCAGATGCCCCGGATCATGGGCACGGAGTTTATCAGGACCCTGAAGAAGTCACCCAAAATTATTTTCACTACCGCCTACCGGAAGTATGCAGTGGAAGGATTTGAACTGGATGCGGTGGATTATTTATTAAAACCGATTTCCTTCGAGCGGTTTTTAAAGGCGGTCAACAAGGTTCTGCAGACAAATTTTAACGCCCCGGATTCCATCTATCATTCTTCCGATTCGTATACCCATTCATCACCCGCCTGTTTGTATTTCCGCGTAGACCGGAAAATGGTCAAAGTGCTGTTGGATGAAATTTTATATATAGAAGGATCGAGTGACTATATTAAAATCTATACGCATTCGAAAACAATTATGACAAAGCACCTGATCTCTTCTCTTGAAGAGACATTGCCAAAGGATATTTTTATCCGGATCCATCGCTCCTTTATTATTTCCGCCAATAAAATAGATTCCTATAATGCCGACCTGATCCATATCGGGAAGAAAGAGCTGCCGATCGGCAGGCTCTTCAAACAAAATGTAAATAAATTCCTGCAATCCAAATCCAATTCACCGAACGGGAACAACCATTCACGTGATCATTCAAAATAACGGGCATGGCTATTCGGGTAACAAAATCTCCTTCAGGTAATTGTTCATATTAAAATAGCGGTTGGCCGTGGCTTTCAGATCATTACTCCGGATCGAATTGACGTATTCATGAAAGGAATTTACCCATTCCGGATCTTCCTGGTTGATCCAGGCAGCGCTTAAGAGAGACAGGCAGTACTCATTCGTGCCCATCCTGCCCGCCTGATGTTTGAGCGCCATTTCTTTTACGGCGTTCAGATATTTAGCATCAACACCGTTTTCACGAACGTCATTGATAATGTCAAGTACGGCCTGTGTTAATTTGTCGGCGTTTTCGGGACCACATACAAACCGGATCCCGATCTCATAATGTTCATAGGGGCGTTTATAAAAAGCCGGTCTGATCGTGGCAGAATAAATACCGCCCATTTCCTGTCTTAGTTTTTCCAGTATACGGATCTGGATCACGTCACAGAGGATATCCAGCCTGACGGTTTCTATCGGCCGCATGGGTGCTTCTCCCGTAAACTCCAAAAGCACCTGGCTTTGTTTACCCTCTCCTCTTTTCACCCTGATTTCCGCCACGCCTTTTTTCGGCCGCATCCCTTCATCCGTAAACTTATTTATCTTTTGTTGCGTGGGTAAGCTTCCCAGATAGGTTTCCAGTAGTGGCCGCACTTTGGTCGGATCGAGATTGCCGACAAAAGTAAAATGCATGCCATAGGCATTTCCAAATATTTGCTGATAAATGGAAAAGGATGAATCCAGGTTGATGGCATCAAAATCTTCCGGAGCCGGAATGGTATTTGCCCAGGGATTATTTTGGTATTGAAACCGGATCGTTGAATCCAGGAAATAATTCTGCGGGTTAGCCTTCACGTTTTGAAAAATATTTTTCTGTTTACTAACGAAGTTCTGAAAGAGCGAAATATCTCTGGCCGGGTCGGTATAGTAAGCATTGATGAGTTGCAGAAACGTCGTGAAGTCGATCACACTGCATTTACCTTCGATACCATCTTCATATGCGTTTATATAAGGCTGGACGGAAACCGTTTTACCCGAAAGAAATTTTTCCAGGTTGGGCGCGGAAAACCGTCCGATGCCCATGGCCTGAACCAGCCTGGCGGCGTACTCCGCATTTTGTTTGTTTGATAATCCAAACTCGTGCGAACCACCGAAACGCCAGGCATCCATCTGGATATCATCATTTTTAAATTCGGTCGGTTTTAGTGTTACCGTAATACCATTTTTGAAAAGTAGATTAACGGTCCCGAGCGCTTTATTGATCGTCTGCTCTGTAGTCTCTCCGCTCACCGGTTCTTGCAACAGGATGGAATTCGACAGGCTCTTTTCTGTGAACTCGGTAACTGGTAGTTTTTCCGCTTCGGCTATGAGCCCGCCAAGCATGGCATCATCGATGTGTGGTTCATTATTCGCCGATAACAAAAGAGTAAACCTGCCATTCAGGGAAAGAATGCTGTCTCCTGTTTTATTGATCTCTTCCACCGAAATCCGTTTGAGCATATTTTTTGTGAAAAGGTATTTATCAGACGCCGGCACGATCGGTTTTCCGTCGGTAAAATGATCGCTGTATATGTCGGCAAAATAGGCAGCCGTCAGTTTGTTCCGGTCCAGGTAAGCCTGTTCGTTCACGCGGAGATAATCGCTTTTGGCCCTATCCAGTTCGGCTGGGAGAAAGCCAAATTTTTTTATGGTGTTGATGGCATTCACCAGAGCATCCAGGGCATTTTTTGTACCGTTTTGCGCGATCCCGATTTTGCAGTTAAACGAACGGTATCCTTTTATCAGTTCTGTGTAGGAGGCCATGGCACCGACAACCGAATGATCGCTCTGATCCCTGATGGAATTTAGCCGTTCATTCATCATCAGGGTAAAAAGTCTTTCTACGATCGTCTGGCGATAATCTTTCCAGGTTACAATGCGCGGGGTCTTTTCGATCGCCCCGAAGATTTCCAGCGTGCTGTTACCCCATTCTCTATCTGTCAGCACCATCACTTCATCCTTTGTTCTTGGCATTATCGTGATATCAGCGGGCTTGGGCAGTTCCGCCGCCGGATTGGAATAGCCGCTGAAATGTTTGATGATTTCTTTTTTTATAAACGTTGTATCGAGATTGCCCACAACAATGACCGCCGTGAGGTCGGGCCGGTACCAGCTCTCATAAAAACGTTTCAGGGCCTCGGCAGGAAAACTATTGATGACGGAATCCAGCCCGATCGGTTCCCGGTCTGCATAGCGGCTATGGTTGACGAGTACCGGAAAATATATATTCTGCATGCGGTTAAAAGCATTTTTCCGCAGCCTGGATTCTTCAATGATGATGCCCCGCTCCTTATCGATGTCTTCCGGTTCCAGCAGGGCGTTGTGATCCCAGTCTTCCGTGATGGAGAACCCCTTATCGATCTCTTTTTTGTCTTCCGTCGCGAGCCAGAGAATATAACTTGTCGATTCAAAACCGGTGGATGCATTCAGATCGGCCCCAAACTTCAGTCCGTTTGATTCCAGGTAGCTAACCAGTTCATTTTTGGGGAAATGTTTGAGTCCGTTGAAATTCATGTGTTCCACGAAATGCGCCAGCCCCCGCTGATCATCTGCTTCCAGCAGCGAACCGGCATTGACCACCAGCCGGATCTGCATGTTCCGGATATTGGTCCCGTTGTCGCGGATATAATATCGCAGGCCGTTTGGCAGCACACCCATGATAACAGAAGGATCCCTGGGAAGCGTGTCGTTCAGAAAACTGGTCTGGCCGCACGCGGCCGTATGAAATAAAAGACCGGCTGAGAAAAAAAAGAAAAGCTGTTGAATATACTTCATGCGTGGGGTTGAGAAGATCGGTATCTGTTTTGTTAACGATGAAACGTAGCCGGGTATTTTGTTCAGGTTCGCCCGGATCAAAAATATGGCATTTGAGGCATGGATAACTCTTAGAAAAGCCCTGTATTTCCGTATTTACCAGGACACGCACCAGAGCGTAAAAATACTGTGAAGACATAAAAGGTTTGCAGAACGAATTGCAAGGGCACAAGAGTTGCGATCATCATACGACATTATGATCAGTTAATGATCAGCAATCATTTGAACCGGGCCGGATCTCTATCCGGCCCTTTTTTTTAATCCACCAGTTTCGTTAAAAAAAATTTCATGTGGGTATGGTCTTCCACGATGCCAGTTTACAATCCCACTTTCGCGGTCATTCTTCCGGACAGTATTTTTACTGAAGTTTCCATACACAGATCCATATGTCGTGCTGGCCACGATGGCATTACTGTTGTCCGCCGCATGAACGGTGGTTGTATCATAGATAAATGCATTCATTCCATAACTTTTTTCCTGGGAAAACAGACTACTTTTTCCTGGCCGGCTGTTTTTCTGCGACCGGCTGTATGAATATCTGCTTCATATTCGGAAACTCCTTTTGGATATTCCCTGCGACCCGCTGGATCGCGTCTGTTATATCGTCTGTGTCGAGACCCTCTTTAAATATGGCGTTCATTTCGAGTAAGATCTCATCCGGGGACAGATACATCGAATAATATTTTTTTACTTTTGATATGGATGAATCAGACTCCGCGATGGTCACCACCCTGCGCAGCGTTTTTCTGCTGGTGGGCTCCCCCATCAGCAAGCTCTTGCTTTCCCGTAAAAGAAAACCCGATATGGTGAGCAGGATCGTACCGATAATCATGGACGCGATTCCATCATAATAATGATTATGAAATAACCGGCTCAGATATACCCCGAGAAAGGCAACGGCCAGACCCAGCAGGTCACCGATATCACCCAATATGACGATGATCGTTGAAGGGTCCTTGGTTTTGATAAGCGCAGCCCAGAATGAAACATCTTTGCGCTGAGCATTGAATACTTTTAAAGCGGAAAACAGGGATACACCGTTAAACAAAAAAGCAAACCCGAGTACGGCATAGTTCCAGTAAGGATTTCCCTGGAATTCCGGATGCCTGAGCCGGGTGATTCCCTGGAAGAAAGACAGGCAGCCGCCAACCACGAATATGATAAGCGAAACGACAAAGGACCAGAAATATAATTCCTTGCCATAGCCAAATGGCCGGTCGTGGTCCGGTTGCTTTTTACTTGCTTTTGTACCCCAGATCAGCAGGACCTGGCTGATCGCATCGACGACAGAGTGTATTCCTTCAGAAGCCATCGAGGAGCTGCCGGTAAACGCGGTTGCAATAAATTTGGAAACGGCGATGAGTAAATCGACCGCCAGCGAGATATATAAAAATAATTTGGGCTTCATTGTGCGACTGCAATCTAGTTCAGCCAGACCGGATGTGAATGACTGCGCATATAATATACAAAAATGGGGCCCCTTGAAAAGGGCCCCGTCATTGATTATAACCACCTGGTTGTTCAGATGATGCGCTTAATTATTTCTGAAAATCCTGGATAACATCCATTTCGTCGTCGGTCACCCTTAGTTTCTTGATTGACTTTTCATCCTGTATTTCGACCAGGTAAATGGTCTTATGACTGGCCAGGTCTATCTGATTTACGTATACGATCCGGTAATCGAAATAAACGCTCTGGACCTTGTCATGGATCGCTTTGTCCAGTTTTTTTGCATCATAGCTGGATACCGTGTAGGACCATGATCCGTTTGGATTGTAAAAAGCCCGGAAGGGGACATCAGCTATGCTGAATAAACACAGGAGGCTTTTGTCGTCCAGCAGCGACCATTCAGGATTGGCAGCCTGGCCGTATGCCTTCTGAAAATTCTTCACTGCTTTCAGATTTGTTTTGTCCGGGGCAGCCAGGGGATGACCGGCAACGGCCATTTCATAAACGTTTGCCATGGCGAATGCATGATCGTTCGTGCCGGACTGGGCGTCGGCGTTTGTACATGCAGAAGAGATGATGATTGCTGTCAGTGCGGAGAAGAAGATTGACTTTTTCATTTTTTTAAAGTTTAATGGTTGATAATATTTTTTTGTACGTCTGAAACAAAACTAACTCGCGGTGGAAGGGATTACAACCCAGATTGAGCGGTTGACGGTTCTCACGGGTATAGTATCGGTTTGAAAGTTTAGTTGGATTTTATTCAGGAAGAGCCCTGG
>Ga0209838_1000088_pt1 | contig 10875 bp, 9 predicted proteins | sample OrgsoiDNA2013047_FD_185797 | JGI IMG/M metagenome (GOLD analysis project Ga0209838, IMG submission 185797) | Permafrost soil microbial communities from the Arctic, to analyse light accelerated degradation of dissolved organic matter (DOM) -... | ecosystem: Environmental > Terrestrial > Soil >... | reverse complement strand
TGTCGACGGAACGCCGGCCTGTCCTTGCCGCCGCTTCCGCAAGCTCGGCCGCGATGGTGCGCGCAAAACGCTCTTCATCGGGTTTTTCATGCCGTACGTGGCTGTTGAAGTCGCAGTAGGGGCATTTCGACAGGCAAAACGGCCAGTGGACGTAAACGCCGAAGGCGGGAGAGGGATTAACGCTGGTCAAGACAGATCTCCGCCAGCTTGACGAAGGCGCGGGCGCGATGCGAGAGCCCGAGCCCCAGCGGCGGCAGGCCATGCTTCTCGAGGCTGGTCATTTCGCCAAAGGTGCGGGTGTGTCCATCGGGCTGGAATACCGGATCGTAGCCGAAGCCGGCAGTGCCGCGCGGCGGCCACACCAGCGTGCCGTCGGCGCGCGCCTCGACCTCTTCGATATGATCGTCGGGCCATGCGACACATAGCGCGGAAACGAAATGGGCCTTGCGCTGCGCCGGGCCGGTCGCGCCGCGCTCCTGCAGCAGACGTTCGATCCGGGTCATCGCGACCGTAAAATCCTTGGTCGGGCCGGCCCAGCGCGCGGAGAAAATCCCGGGCGCGCCATCGAGCGCGTCGACCGCCAGGCCGGAATCGTCGGCAAACGCCGGCAGTTGCGCGGCCTTTGCGGCGGCGATCGCCTTGATTCTCGCATTGGCGTGAAACGTCTCGCCGGTCTCGTCCGGTTCGCCGAGGCCGAGTTCGCCCGCCGATACCGCCTCGACGCCGTGCGGCGCCAAGAGTTCGCGCATCTCGACGAGCTTGCCGGGATTATGGGTCGCGATCACGAGCTTGCCTGTGATTCGGCGGTGCATGCGGTCAGTCTACGCCAGCTTGGGCGCGATCCCGAATCACGCCACGGCCATTTTCTGCAGGTCGACCAGCCGCGCCACGCCCTTGCGCGCCAGCGCCATCAGCGCCAAAAATTCGTCTTGCGAGAACGGGGTCTTTTCCGCCGTGCCCTGCACCTCGATGATGCGTCCATCGCCGGTCATCACGAAGTTGGCGTCGGTATCGGCCTCGGAGTCCTCGGCGTAATCGAGGTCGAGCACCGGCGTGCCGTTGTAGATGCCGCAGGAGATCGCGGCCACGTTGTCCCGCATCACATTGGTCTTCAGCATGTTGCGGGCCTTCATCCAGCCGATGCAGTCGGCCAGCGCCACCCATGCGCCGGTGATCGAGGCGGTGCGGGTTCCGCCATCGGCCTGCAGCACGTCGCAATCCACGGTAATCTGGCGCTCGCCGAGCGCCTCGAGGTCGAGGGTTGCGCGCAACGAGCGGCCGATCAGGCGCTGGATTTCGACGGTGCGGCCGTTTTGTTTGCCGGCGGACGCCTCGCGGCGGGTGCGCTCCAGGGTGGCCCGCGGCAGCATGCCGTATTCGGCCGTGACCCAGCCCCGGCCCTGGCCCTTGAGCCATGGCGGCAGCCGCTCTTCCAGGGTCGCCGTCACCAGCACATGGGTGTCGCCGAATTTAACCATGCAGGAACCTTCGGCGTATTTGACCACGCCGCGTTCCAGCGACACGGCGCGCAGTTCATCCGGCGCACGGCGGCTTGGCCGCATGGGAAATCCTCCGAAAATTCAGCAAAAATCTGGCTCGCGGTGCTTGTAGGAGGGGGAACGGGCAGCGGCAAGGCCCTTGGCCGTTCCTCGACTATTCCACGGGGCTGTTCCCCGGGCTGTTCCATCGCGGTCCCGTCACGGTCCGTTTGCCTGCCTGTTGGTACAATGCCTGCTTGTAACCGGCCCCCGACATGGACAAATTAGGGTCTGTTCAAGCGCGACCAGCAAAAGTGGCATCCGGTTTTGCGTCCGGGCGCGCTTTAAGTATTAAAACAGCGCATGGATCATGCGCGGGGAGTAGCCCTTGGCCCACCACGATCCGATTGGCCTGATCGCGCCGAACGCCGGGCTCGCCCAGCTTAACCAGCGTTCGCGGGATATCTTTCGTCAGATCGTGGAGAGCTATCTGGCGACCGGCGAACCGGTCGGTTCGCGCAATATTTCGCGCCTGATCGCGGTGCCGCTGTCGCCGGCCTCGGTGCGAAATGTGATGTCGGATCTCGAGCAGCTTGGCCTGATCTACGCGCCGCACACCTCGGCCGGCCGGCTGCCGACCGAACTGGGCTTGCGTTTTTTCGTCGACGCCCTGATGCAGCTTGGCGACCTTACCGAAGCGGAACGGCAGTCGATCCAGACCCAGCTTGCCTCGGTCGGCAAGGCGCAATCGGTCGAGGCCGCCCTCGGCGAGGCGCTGACCCGGTTGTCCGGCCTGACCCGGGCCGCGGCGGTGGTGCTGACGGCGAAATCCAACTCGCGGCTGAAGCATATCGAATTCGTGCGGCTGGAGCCGGAGCGGGCGCTGGTGGTGCTGGTCGGCGAGGACGGCCAGGTCGAGAACCGTGTGCTGACCCTGCCGCCCGGCGTTCCCTCATCGGCGCTCACCGAGGCCACCAATTTTCTCAACGCGCGCATCAGGGGGCGAACGCTGGCGGAAGCCCGCCTCGAACTTGAAACCGCGTTAACGCAAAATCGCGCCGAACTCGATCAACTGACGCAGAAAGTCATCTCAGCCGGAATCGCCAGCTGGTCCGGCGGCGAAAGCGATGACCGGCAGCTGATCGTGCGCGGCCACGCCAATCTCCTGGAAGATCTGCATGCGCTTGAAGATCTCGAGCGGGTCAGGTTGCTGTTCGACGATCTCGAGACCAAGCGCGGCGTGATCGATCTGTTGGGACGCGCCGAACGCGCCGAAGGCGTGCGGATTTTCATCGGGTCGGAAAACAAGCTGTTTTCGCTGTCCGGCTCCTCCACTATTATTGCACCCTATAGCGATGCCGCGGGTCACATTGTCGGCGTTCTCGGCGTGATCGGACCGACGCGGCTCAACTATGCCCGGGTGATTCCGACCGTGGACTATGCGGCGCGCATCGTCAGCCGAATGCTGGGCGGATGATCCTGCCTGTACCGGGCGCTGGTTGCGCTTGATTTTCTGCGCCTAAAGCACGATATCCCGCCCCAGCAACCTCCCCATCGATCCCCGTCGACTTCAAGAAGGCAGTTCATGACCGATCCAAACCGGCAGAATGATGATCCGGTGAACCCGGCACAGGCCGGCGAGCCCGTGGTGTCCAAGCCCTACATCATGCCCGACGATCCGCTCGAAGGATCGGCCGAAGCGTTTGCCAAGGAAGCCGCGGAACTGCGCGACAAGGTGCTGCGCACGCTGGCGGAAATGGAAAACCTGCGCAAGCGCACCACGCGTGAAGTGGCCGATGCCCGGGTGTATGCCATCTCCGGTTTCGCGCGCGATGTTCTCGATATCGCCGACAATCTGCAGCGTGCGCTCGATGCGGTTCCGGCCGACACCAAGGCGTCGGCCGACCCCGGCCTCACAGCGCTGATCGAAGGCGTCGAGCTCACCGAGCGCTCGCTGCTCAACGCGCTGGAAAAAAACGGCGTCAAGAAATTCGATCCCTCGGGCGAGAAATTCGATCCGAATTTTCAGCAGGCGATGTATGAGGTCCCCGACCCCTCGCTGCCGGCGGGAACGGTGGTACAGGTCGTGCAGGCCGGCTACATGATCGGCGAGCGGGTGTTGCGGCCGGCTCTCGTCGCGGTCTCCAAAGGTGGCGCCAGAATGGGATCGCCGGCCAACGGCAACGCGCCGAACGACGTAGCCTGACACCCGTCATTCAGTTCAGGCGTCGGACCGATTGACGGTCAGCGCGGCTGAATGCCGTCGCGAACGGCGCGGAAGCGCGGAAATGCTTTCGTCCATTCGTCGCGCGGGGCGCTTCCGATGATGCGTACCGCGTTGGCGCCGCCGAATCGCAACCATTGCACCACGGTGACGGCGGTATTGTCCTTGCCGCTGGTGGCGTCGATGCGCGTCTCATATCCGGGCTGGCCGTCGATGCGAATAGGCTCGGACATCGTAATGCGCGCGTCGCGAACCCCGGGAATCGTGGTTGCCGCCTGTTGGGCAAAACGACCGCGATCCTCGGGCTGGGCTGGTGTCGCCCCGATCACGCCGATCACCATGAAGGGGGCGGCCTCAAAGCCTTTTTCTTCATTGCCGTCTGCCAGAATCATGGCAGCGCCAACCGCCAGCGTGCGGACAGTTTTGAAATCGCTGAGTTCGCTGAGTTTGAACGGCATCAGCCCAAGCTGCTCCTCGACCGGAACCTCCTTTCGGATCGCCGCCGAGGCAAACATCTGCCGGATCGCCTCGTCGGTATAGATCTTGGAGGCATTCTCGGGAACCTGGACGGCGACATAGCCGGAAAAAGTACCGCCTGGCAGAATCATCGAGTAGCGCCGCACATTGTTCGCGCCATCCTTGGCGTTTTCGGCGGTGTAGTAGGCAAGTCCGGCCGACGTCTCGATGCTCTCCGGCTTGATGCCACCCGCGCCTGCCGGATTGGCCTTGAAGGCGTTCGTGACTTCGCCATAGGCCTCGGCCGGCAGCTCTGCCACCAGTACCTTGACGCTCTGATCCTCGGTTTCGAATCCGACGAATGATTTTGCGCGGGCGAGGCCGACAAGTGGCGTCATGCCGACGCGAACCCCGGGGGGGAAAACAGTGTCCGCAGCAAAAGCGGCAGGACATAGCGCGACGATGAGCAGCGCAACCACGAACGACAATCGAATGGGCTTCATGAAAAATCTACTGGGTTTGCATTGAGGCCGTTCAATGGTCGGCCGGTCACGGCCGTTTTAACCATGGCCGCATCATCAGTCCGCTCACTTTTAGCTGTTTTGCCGCTCCAGCAACAGACCAGCTCGCGACTCCGTTCCCTTGGGTCACGCCGTCAAGAGCAAAAATCGCCGCCTTTTCGCGAGATATTGCCGGTCCGTAAAGAATTTTCAGGCATCCGGGAGCCCATGGGCTAACCCTCCGTTGCGACCGCGGCGGGCTTGCGGCGCCACGCTTGCGCCAGGCCGCGACTTTCTGAACCGGCTGCCGCTGACGTTCGCCGCCTGGCCGGCCCTGTGCAGCTCATGTACCGGACCCCCGCTTTGCCGCTTGCGCTCGGGACCGGTCACCGGCCGGGCCGGCGCTGATCGCCCGGACCTTGTCAGCTGTCGCTGAACGAGACTGCGCCTCGCGTCCTGCTTGGGTCTTATGGGACACGATCTTCCAAAGGTTGGAGTTTTCGTGGGCTAAGGTTGCGTCCCGGTCCTTGCAGGGACCACCCCCTCTCCTATATGAGGCTCACCGTCGCGATATCGCGAGCATTTGATCGTTTGGGGGTTTGGATTGGTGTGCCGTCAGGGCCCAGCCAACCTGCCGCAAAAAGAAGGATATGAGGACCATGGGAAAGGTCATTGGGATCGATCTCGGCACCACGAATTCGTGCGTCGCCGTAATGGATGGCAAGACAGCGAAAGTCATCGAGAACGCCGAGGGCATGCGGACGACCCCGTCGATCGTCGCCTTTAGCGATGATGGCGAGCGCCTCGTCGGCCAGCCCGCCAAGCGCCAGGCGGTGACCAATCCCGAGCGGACCTTCTTTGCGGTCAAGCGCCTCGTCGGCCGCCGCTATGACGATCCGATGGTCGAAAAGGACAAGAAGCTTGTCCCCTACAAGATCGTCAAGGCCTCCAATGGCGATGCCTGGGTCGAAGCCGACGGCAAGACCTACTCGCCCTCGCAGGTCTCCGCTTTCATCCTGCAGAAGATGAAAGAGACCGCGGAAGCCCATCTCGGCCAGAAGGTCGATCAGGCCGTCATCACCGTTCCCGCTTATTTCAACGACGCGCAACGTCAGGCCACCAAGGATGCCGGCAAGATCGCCGGCCTTGAAGTGCTGCGCATCATCAACGAGCCGACCGCGGCCGCGCTGGCCTACGGTCTCGACAAATCGAAGTCCGGCACCATCGCGGTGTACGACCTCGGCGGCGGCACGTTCGACGTGTCGGTGCTCGAGATCGGCGATGGCGTGTTCGAGGTGAAGTCGACCAACGGCGATACCTTCCTCGGCGGCGAAGACTTCGACATGCGGCTCGTCAGCTATCTGGCCGATGAATTCCAGAAGGAGCAGGGCATCAACCTGCGCAACGACAAGCTTGCCTTGCAGCGGCTGAAGGAGGCCGCCGAAAAGGCCAAGATCGAATTGTCGTCGACGACGCAGACCGAGATCAACCTGCCGTTCATTACGGCCGACCAGTCCGGTCCGAAGCATCTGACGATGAAACTGACGCGCGCCAAGTTCGAGGCGCTGGTCGACGATCTCGTCCAGAAGACCATCGAGCCCTGCCGCAAGGCGCTGAAGGATGCCGGCCTCACCGCCGGCGAGATCGGCGAAGTGGTGCTGGTCGGCGGCATGACCCGCATGCCCAAGGTCCAGGAAGTGGTGAAGCAGTTGTTCGGCAAGGAGCCGCACAAGGGCGTCAATCCGGACGAAGTCGTCGCCATCGGTGCGGCGATCCAGGCCGGCGTGCTGCAGGGCGACGTCAAGGACGTGCTGCTGCTCGACGTGACGCCGCTGTCGCTCGGCATCGAGACGCTGGGTGGCGTGTTCACCCGCATCATCGATCGCAACACCACGATCCCGACCAAGAAGAGCCAGGTGTTCTCGACCGCCGAGGACAACCAGAACGCCGTCACCATCCGCGTGTTCCAGGGCGAGCGCGAAATGGCGGCCGACAACAAGGTTCTCGGCCAGTTCGACCTGATGGGCATTCCTCCGTCGCCGCGCGGCATGCCGCAGATCGAGGTGACCTTCGATATCGACGCCAACGGCATCGTCAACGTGTCGGCAAAGGACAAGGCGACCGGCAAGGAACAGCAGATCCGGATTCAGGCGTCCGGCGGCCTGTCGGAGGCCGACATCCAGAAGATGGTCAAGGACGCCGAGGCCAACGCCGCCGAGGACAAGAAGCGCCGCGAAGCGGTCGATGCCAAGAACCATGCCGACGCCCTGGTGCATTCGACCGAGAAGGCGCTGGCCGAACATGGTTCGAAGGTCGAGGAGAGCGAGCGCCGCGCCATCGAGGACGCCGTCAGCGATTTGAAGGAAGCGCTGAAGGGTGACGATGCCGAAGCGATCAAGGCCAAGACCAACACCCTGGCGCAGGCTTCCATGAAGCTCGGCGAAGCCATGTACAAGCAGCAGGCCGAAAGCGATGCGGCCAAGGATGCCGCCAAGGACGACGTGGTCGACGCGGAGTTTACCGAGGTCGACGACGACAAGAACAACAAGAAGTCTGCTTAAACGGCAATGATCATGACCCTCATTCCAAAGAGCGCGGGAGCCGCGTCTCGAAGGATGGGGGTCATTTTCGTTAAGCCGCAGACGGCATGCTACGACGCGCATTTCTTCGGAATGAGGACGAACTTCGGGCGGGTTTGACGGATGTCCACCAAGCGCTGCTACTACGAAACCCTTGAAGTCGAGCGGACCGCGGACGAGTCCAAACTCAAGTCGGCATTCCGCAAGCTGGCGATGAAATGGCATCCGGACAAGAATCCGGGCGATGCCACCAGCGAAATCCGCTTCAAGGAAATCAACGAAGCCTACGAGGTTCTCAAGGACGGCGACAAGCGCGCCGCCTATGACCGGTTCGGCCACGCCGCCTTCGAGCAGGGCGCGGGCGGCGGTGGTCCCGGCTTCGGCGCGGGCTTTGCCTCGTCATTCTCCGATATTTTCGAAGACCTGTTCGGCATGGCCGCGCAACGCGGCGGACGCGGTGGCGGGCGCGAGCGCGGCGCCGACCTGCGCTACAATATGGAAATCACGCTGGAAGAAGCGTTTGTCGGCAAGACCGCCCAGATCGAGATCCCGGTTTCGGTCACCTGCGAGTCCTGTTCGGGCACCGGCGCGAAGGCCGGCACCAAGCCGAAGACCTGCTCGACGTGCGGCGGCGCCGGACGGGTGCGGCAGGCACAGGGATTTTTCACGCTGGAGCGAACCTGTCCGGGCTGCCAGGGCCGCGGCCAGATGATCGAAGATCCCTGTCCTTCGTGTGCGGGCACGGGGCGGGTGACACGCGAGCGGACCCTGTCGGTCAATATCCCGCAAGGCGTGGAAGACGGTACGCGCATCCGGCTTGCCGGCGAAGGCGAGGCCGGTGTTCGTGGCGGACCGCCGGGCGATCTCTACATTTTCCTGTCGCTGGCCACGCATTTGTTCTTTCAGCGCGATGGCGCCGATCTGCATTGCCGCGTGCCGATCTCGATGGTGACGGCTTCGCTGGGGGGCGAGTTTGAGGTGCCGACCATCGACAAGGGCAAGACCAAGGTCAAAGTCCCGTCGGGAACCCAGTCCGGCCGGCGCTTTCGCATCGCATCAAAAGGCATGCCGGTGCTCCGCTCGCGTCAGACCGGAGACATGTATGTCCAGGTCGTGGTCGAAACGCCGCAGAATCTGACCAAGAAACAGCAGGAGCTGCTGGCCGAGTTCGAGAAATTGTCGTCCGGTGCAACGCAACCGGAAGCAGCGGGTTTCTTCACCAAGGTCAAGGACTTCTTCGGTACCCGCGCCGTTTGATAGCGCGGCCAGCAAAGGCGGAATGCAGCTTTGCGCCCGACCGCGCTACAAGAATAGGGCAAGCGCGTAGTTCTACCGCCAAACCACGCACACTTTGGCGGACCACGGCACCCGGGCCGTCCGGCTTGACCGTATCGGCTGCTACCTATAGGTCTTTGTGACCGTTTTCTGACATAGCCGCGAGCTCGCGGTCCCGCCTGGTAACGACATGCCTTTGCAATCGTCGGTGCGTGCGCTGAAGAAACCTCCTCGTCTCGACGATGAGGTTCGTTTTCTGCGTTCGTGGATCGAAAAGCCGCTTCACATGGGCGCGGTGATGCCCTCGGGAAAAGTGTTGGCGCGCACCATGGCGCAATATGTCGATATCAATTCGACAGGACCGGTCGTTGAACTTGGACCGGGCACCGGCGCCATTACCAGCGCGCTGATCGACCATGGTGTCGATCAGAAACGCCTCGTGCTGGTCGAATACAATCCGGGCTTCTGTGTGCTGCTGCGGGACCGGTATCCGCTCGCCAGGGTCGTACAGGGCGACGCCTATGCGTTGCGCGCCTCGCTCTGGGACGTGCTGAGCGCGCCGGCGTCCGCTGTGGTGTCCGGCCTGCCGCTCGTCACCAAGCCAATGCTGACGCGCCTGAAACTGATCCGCGATGCTTTCGCAGCGCTCGCGCCGGGGGCCCCGTTCGTGCAATTCACCTATTCGGTTGCCCCGCCGATTCCGAAGTCGCTGCCGGGCGTGTCCACGGAAGCCTCCGAGCGCATCTGGATGAACCTTCCGCCGGCCCGCGTCTGGGTGTATCGCAAACGCTGATACCGCCGGGCGCCGCCAGCGCTGGTTCCGAACGCGATCTCTAAATCATGTCCGCGCTGAAAATCCTCGTGATCCCCGGCTCGCTGCGCACCGGCTCGCTCAATGCGAGGCTCGCGGCCGCCGCCGCCTATGAATTCGCGCAGGCCGATGCGGAAGTAACGCGCATCTCGCTTGGCGATTTCCCGCTGCCGATCTATGACGGCGACCTGCAGACCAAATCCGGCGTGCCGAAGAATGCGATCAACCTCAAACGCATGATTGGCGCGCATCACGGCGTCCTGATCGTGACGCCGGAATATAACTCCTCGGTGCCGCCTTTAATCAAGAACACCATCGACTGGGTGACGCGGGTGCAGGATGCGTCCGAAGCGCGCGGCCAGGTGTTTCGCGAAACTCCGTTTGCGATCGCGGCGGCGTCGGGAGGCGGGCTCGGCGGAACCCGCGCGCTGGCGGCGCTGCGGCTGATCCTGTCCGCCTGCCACGCGACGGTTATTCCGAACCAGCTCGCGCTGTCGTTCGCGGACCAGGCCTATGACGATATGGACAGGTTGAAATATCCGGCCGATATCGAAGCGCTCAACGCGCTGGTGCGGCAGTTGATCGACGTTTCCCAGCGCATGATGTGAGGTGACATGCAGCCATCTGTTATCGCTCCCCGCGACCGATTGATCGTGGCGCTCGATCTGCCCGACGTGGCCGCCGCCGAAGCGATGATCGCCCGGCTCGGCGACAGCGTGACGTTTTACAAGATCGGCTATCAGCTTGCGTATGCCGGCGGCTTGCCGCTGATCCGTCAGCTCGCGGACAACGGCAAGAAGGTGTTCGCCGATCTCAAGCTGCATGACATCGGCCATACGGTGGCGCGCGGCGTCGAAAGCGTCGCTCGACTTGGCGCGACATTCCTGACCGTGCATGCCTATCCGCAGACCATGAAGGCGGCGGTCGAGGCCCGCGCGGGCTCGGGTCTGAAAATCCTCGCCGTCACGGTGCTGACCTCGTATGACGATGGCGATCTTCACGCCGCGGGTTATCGCCTCGGCGTATCCGATCTGGTCGAGGCCCGCGCCCAGCAGGCGCAGGTGCTTGGCGTCGAGGGCCTGGTGTGTTCACCGGAAGAAGCTCACGGCCTGCGCAGGATCGTCGGTCACCAGATGAATTTGGTGACACCAGGTATTCGCCCGTTGGGCGTTTCGGCCGGCGACCAGAAGCGTATCATGACCCCGGCCCGCGCGATTGCCGCCGGCGCGGATTACCTGGTGGTCGGCAGGCCCGTGATGCAAGCGGCCGATCCCAGGGCGGCGGCGGAAACCATCCAGGCGGAGATCGCCAAGGCGCTGGCGTAAACAGCGAAAAGGAAAACGCAGATGGCAAAGGGATACTGGATCGCGCGCATCGATGTTCACAACATGGAAGGCTACAAGGACTACGTCGCGCAAAACGGCGCGGTATTTGCGAAATACGGCGCCAAATTTCTGGTGCGCGGAGGCAAGCATGTGCCCAAGGAAGGCTCGTCGCGCTCGCGCAATGTGGTGCTGGAATTCAAGGATTATGAAACCGCGCTGGCCTGCTA
>Ga0209838_1000086_pt1 | contig 11035 bp, 13 predicted proteins | sample OrgsoiDNA2013047_FD_185797 | JGI IMG/M metagenome (GOLD analysis project Ga0209838, IMG submission 185797) | Permafrost soil microbial communities from the Arctic, to analyse light accelerated degradation of dissolved organic matter (DOM) -... | ecosystem: Environmental > Terrestrial > Soil >... | reverse complement strand
ATGAGCATGGCATAATTTTTTTGACTTTAATTCAAACCACCACCTGACAATATGAAAATAGCTTCTTACAATGTCAATGGCGTCAACGGACGTTTGCCCGTGTTACTTCGCTGGCTGGATGAAACCAAACCGGATGTGGTTTGCCTGCAGGAACTTAAGGCCCCGCAGGAAAAATTTCCCGAAAAAGCGATACGCGATGCCGGATATCAGCCCATCTGGCACGGGCAGAAAAGCTGGAACGGGGTGGCAATCCTCTCACGCAAGGGAGCGCCTGAAGAAATTCGTCATGTATTGCCGGGCGATCCGGAGGATATGCATAGCCGTTATATTGAAGCGATGGTGAATGGAATTCTGGTCGGTTGCCTCTACCTGCCCAATGGAAACCCTGCGCCAGGCCCGAAATTCGACTATAAGCTAAGCTGGTTCAATCGCCTGACTTCACACGCCGCGAAACTTATAAAATCCGGTGAGCCTGTTGTGCTGGCAGGTGATTATAACGTTATGCCGACTGAACTGGATGTATATAAGCCGGAACGATGGGTGGATGACGCACTATTCAGACCGGAAGTTCGTACAGCCTTTAAAAAATTGGTGGCGCAGGGCTGGACAGACGCCATCCGGAAATTGCATCCTGATGAAAAAATATACACATTTTGGGATTATTTCCGCAATGCCTATGGACGCGATGCTGGATTACGCATCGATCATTTCCTGTTGAGTCCCAAGCTCGACAAAAGGCTAATTGCCGCCGGTGTAGACCGCAAGGTCAGAGGTTGGGAAAAATCAAGTGATCATGGGCCGGTGTGGATTGAACTCGCTGATAAATAAAACGACTGATGGAATTGGTTTGCAGATTTTACCCGGGATCTTTTGAAATGATCGTCCAGTCATTTTTACCATGACCTTTGGCGATCCACAAATCCATCTTTTTTGCCACAGCTGGAATAACCATCAGGTGTTTATTTTCGGAAGAAGCCTGTTCGATCATCAGTCGCGCGTCCTTGCGCGCCATGCTCAGCTCCCAGGATGGCTGATCAAAAGTATCACTCGCTATTTTCTTAAGCCTGCCCTGCGCAACAACGGCAGGATTTAATAACTCCAGCAATGTCCCCAATTCAGAAACGGGCACATCCAATGTTTCCGACAATGTAATCATATCCGAAACGCTCCCCGTCAGACCGATGTGAAATAAGTTGCCCAACAGTTTAATCGCCGCTGCTTTTTCCGGTCGTTCACCCAGGTTCAACAGCTTACCGGTCATTCCGGAAAGATGGGTCTCAATCGTTTTGATTATCTGCTGATCACCGGAGACCAACATGACCCCAGTCCCTTCCAACGCATTCGGAGGACCCATAAAAACAGGCGCATGTATATAGGAATATCCTTTTTGTTTCCAAAAGGCAGATCTTTTCGCGGCGCCCGGTGCTGACGTGGTGGTATGATCAATAATAATGGCTCCTTTCTCAAAAGACGCAGCCGCTTTGTCAAGTATTTCATCCACCGAATGGTCATCTGAAAGTGTGAGATGAATAAGATGGGCCCCTTTCACTGCATCTGTCAGTTTTTCAAAAGCTTTAGCGCCATAGGATTCAAGGGATTTCGCCTTTTCGGCGGTCCTGTTCCACACCTGAACCTTTTCACCCTTTTTGAGAAGTGCCCTGGTAAAATTTGCCCCAAGTAATCCGGTTCCTAAAAATGCGATCATACATTAAAATTTAAAATATCCAAAAATGAGGGTGTAAAGATCGTCATTTAATAACTATCGTCAGGGGGGTCATTCCAAAAACGGGACAGAATAGAAATATTGATTTTTATTGCATTTGTAGAGAATGAGTAGTATTTTGTTAGTAATCCCACCCTATTATGAAAACAACACAAATTGTGCTTATTTTCCTATGCACCGCATTATTTGCATCAACCGTCAGCTGTAAAAAGACTACAGACAATTTCAATTCAATTGTACCTCCGAATATTCCGGATACGGCTGCCCCGCTGCAGCAGGTTCCAAAGTCATCGGGCCAGGTTCCGGTTCCTGAAAACTATTCAATGAATTGTCCCAGTGCACCAAAATACGGGGATAGCATCATCTATCCTTCGGGAACTTTTGGACAAAAGGATTACCTTATTTCCCCGCTGAATAATCCGTTGCCCGGCAGATACCTGTCCTGGCCGGTCGGATTGGTGATCAACGATTCAACGGGAACCATTAATGTTACCAGAAGTGAGACCGGGTTGCGATATTATATCGGGTTCGTTCAAAATGGTGCAAAAGATACCTGTCTGAGTAGCCTGACTATCGGAGGCGCTTCCTTTCAGGATAGTATTTATGTACAGAACTCTTTAGTTAAAAGCAATGTATACCCATACTTCAACGGGAATAATCATGTTATCGATATTTGCGGTCAGCACGGCGAATGTTTGTGGGATATCAGCAATAACGCAAATCATCAGAATATCCGGATGGACAGGAACACCGGAGTTATTGATCTGGACAAAACCCTGCAGGAAGGTGCGTTTGGACTAAACCCGGTAAACGGTGCCACACTGAATGCAAACATCTATTATACACTTGGACATAACAGCGATGATGCTATAGAGTCATTGACTGTTCAATTCATGTACTACGATCATCTTTCGTCTATACCGCCTGCTATTAAAGCAAAAATAGATTCAAGGAAAATGAATGCTCTGGGATATTCTGTCCTGGATGCTGGTACAGTACCAGTCGTCAGGCCACCCATCGTAATTATAGTAAGGAACAAATAAAATTTATCAGTCGCTGTTCTTTATCTTCGGCAAAATTTCAGAATTCTGGTATGAATAACGAAGAACTGGTAAAAAATCATTCCGCTGAACTGATTCAAAACCTGGTAACAGAAGTAATCGCTAAAGAAAAAATTGAAATCCGTTTCGAATTCGAGGACAATGAGCAATGGTCAGTCGTCACTACATTTGTTGATGAAGAAGATAAAGAGATCTCCCTCCGTTTGCATGCAAATGATCTGTTCAATCTTTACGTTGGATATTATAATGATGATGATGAATTTTTAGAAATTATTCAGCCACTCACAGCTGAAGAGAAAAAAATCATACCAAAGGGACTTCGGAAAATAATGGAAAAAGTGCTCGCTGATGAACAGGGTATGCGCGTGCCCGGAAACCTTCTTTCGAAGTAATTCCCGATACCCAGACCACCTGGTTATCCGTTTACCAGGCTTTCCAATTCCGTTAAAAAGGCAGCCTGGGCAGTGATAACTTTATTCTTTCCTTCTTCCGTCGTAAACCAGGATGCCTTGTCGATTTCAGGAAATATTTTTTTAAACCCTGACCGGGGAGGCCATTCCATTTCAAAAGTATTGCTCACAATTTTTTCAGGATCAGCGTCCTGCAGAACGGCCCAGGCATATATCGTTTTGTTGCTTTGTTTGACCGGCGTTAATTCAATTGGCTTTCCTGTAATCAGAATTCCCGTTTCTTCTGACATTTCTCTTTTTGCCGCATCCAAAGCTTGCTCGTTTTCGTCAAATTCGCCTTTCGGGATGGACCATACGCCGGCATCCTTGTTCTTCCAGAATGGTCCGCCCGGATGGACTAATAAAACCTGCAGTTTGTGATTTGCGAACCGATACAATAATATGCCGGCTGATTTTCGAGATCTAGCTGATCCCATGGCTGGCTTCTTTTTGTTGTTTTTCCAGCTTATCAACTCTTTGAACGAGTGCATCAATATTGCGGAAGTGTATAAATGCCTTCCGGTATTTGTTGGCATCAAAGGCCGGAGACCCCATAAAGACCTCTCCTTTTTTTGTTATGCTTTTCGATATACCCGACTGCGCCGTTATAATGGTATTATCAGCGACGGTCAAATGACCAACGATGCCGACCTGGCCACTGAACATACAATTCTTACCTACTTTGGTTGAACCTGCCACAACACCGGCGGCAGCAAAATAAGTGTTCTCACCGATCTCCACGTTATGCGCAATATGAATGAGGTTATCAAATTTTACGCCCTTGCGCAGAATAGTAGAACCCAGTGTTGCCCGGTCGATGGCACAATTCGCGCCGATCTCCACATCATCCTCGATAATTACATTTCCGATTTGCGGAACTTTCTTGTGGTCATTTTCCGGATTAAATCTAAATCCGTCGCTCCCGATAACAGTTCCGGAATGAATGATACAGTTCTTGCCGACAACAGTTTCAGAATAAATTTTGACCCCTGCAAAAATGGTTGTGTTCTCACCGATTACCGCATTGTCTCCAATATAAACCTGCGGATATATTTTAACATTGTTTCCGATGACAGCGTTTTCACCTACAAAAGAGAATTCACCCACGTATATGTCTGACCCAAGGCTGGCGCTGTCAGCAATAAAAGCCATTTTTGAAATTCCTTTTTTATTGAGCTTTACCACGTTGTACATTTCCAGTAATTGGGTAAAAGCATTGCCGGCATTCTCCACACGGACCAGTGTTGCAGTAACGGGGGCCGTCAATACAAAATCGTTATTAACGATAACCACCGAGGCTTGCGTATTATAGATATGCGGCGTATACAATGGATTGGCCAAAAAAGATACAGACCCCGGTGAACCTTCCTCAATCTTAGATAGTTTGGATACGACGGCATCCGCATTTCCCTCTACCCGGCCATTTAGCAGTCCGGCTATTTGTTGTGCAGTAAATTGCATGGCGCAGAATTTTTTAATGTAAAAATGTTTAGAAAGATATACTTTATTTTATTGACGCCCGAAAGGCCATATAAAATATTTACAAATACTCTAAAAAAAGAAGATTTTTAAAAATTAGACATATCATTGCCAATGACTTTTTTCAGAACATTTTTAGTATACTTCTGTTTAATACCAGGATTTGTCCGGGCCCAGGTTAACAAACAGTTGCAGTTACTACATTTCCATTCCTCACATACTTCGTTTCCGGATACCGGAAGGATGAATGGGTATTTGTACGACAGTATCCTGTATACAACGGCTGATCATTATAGCGACAATACCGTCTTACTCGTTATCCCGACCGGTTTAAAAGTGACTGACTCGGCCGATCTTGTGTTCTGGTTTCATGGCTGGAGAAATAATATTGATACGGCTGCGGTATTTTACGCGCTGACCAATCAGTTTACCCGGTCCGGACGAAATGCCATCCTGGTGTTGGCGGAAACCGCAAAAAATTCCCCGGACAGCTATGGAGGAAAATTAGAAAACCCGGCTGAATTCAAAAGTCTTGTGCACGATGTGATGGAGGAGTTGAAGAAGAACAACGTCGTTCCACAGCAGTCAAAACCAGGTCGTATTGTAATTGCCGGTCACAGTGGCGCATTCCTGGTGATTGCCCATATCCTGCAAAATGGACAGATGGCCGTTCAGGAAGTTTTTTTATTTGACGCGCTCTATAGCGAAGTGGACAAATTTATGGCCTGGTTGAGCGAGGATAACAGCCGTCATTTTATTCACTGGTTTACCAATCATGGCGGAGGCACGGATGAAATGAGCGACAGTATGATGCTAGAACTGAAACAAAAGCATATCGATTTTATACTTGCCGAAGAAACCGGGCTGGTTCCGAAACAGATAAAAAACAACAGGATACTTTTTGTACATAGCAAGAGAGAACACAACGTGATCATAAACAATCCGGACGATTTTCAATTGCTGCTTGAAAACAGTTTTGTTTTACGTCCTATGGTTTCTCCACAGTAACATCCTGGGCTAACACTGCTTCATCTGGTGTTGTTTCCAGATCACGGTTTAATGAGTACAGGGCGCTGTCACTGGCTTTCTCTCCTCCTGCGATTTTAATCTTATCCAGCAGGTCAATGGCCAGCGTTTCTTCTTCCGTCTGTTCCTTCACAAACCACTGCATGAAGTTCCAGGTTGCCCAGTCTTTTTCCGCCATACTCATTTCCACTATGCGGTAAATATTTTCGGTGTTTTCCACTTCGGACTTATACACTTTTTCGAAACAGTTATTCACACTGCTGGGTTCAGGCCCCGGATCGGGAATTGCGGTCACCACTACTTTGGCGCCTCTTTTTAAAATGTACTCCAGAATCTTCATCATGTGATTGCGTTCTTCATTCTCATGGCGGAATAAAAAATTGGCAATCCCGTCATATCCCCGGTCACTTGCCCAGGCAGCATAAGACAGGTAGATCTGAGCGTTATGCGCCTCGTTTGTCATTTGCTGGTTCAGGGCTTTTGCAAGTGTTGACGATAACCTGTTCGTTTCCATAAATGATCTTTTAAATGATATTCATTCAAAACTAAGAAAAACTAAACATTTTTAAATGCGCATCATATGGTATCCGGTTACTTGTTCATCACGTGTATTTATGACCCCATCTTCTGTCAATGATCCAACCTGGGGGAAAATTTCCTTTATAGCCAGAGGCGCTCAGCAAAAACACCGGCACTGCCAAACCGCTGTGTATATCATCCGGAAAACTCACCGGGGCCAATGGAATCAGCACCAAAAGTGACTGTATGGAGCCCCCCGGGCGCAGTTATTGATTGGATACCCTTATACAGAATTTCATGAAACGAATGAAACTACTCATAGTAGACGATGAAAAAGATCTTTGTGAACTGATTCAATTAATCCTGAAAGACGATCATTACCAGATTGACTGTGCTTTTACACTTAAAGACGCTGTTCGTAAATGGAACAAGCAACACCCTTTTGTGGTTTTGCTGGACAATAATTTACCGGACGGCTTCGGATTGGACATGATAGAAGGGCATCAATCCCTGCTGGATAACTCCAGCGTCATCATGATTACCGCCGATGCCCTGCCCCATACCCGGCAAAGGGCTGAAGCCGCGGGCATCAAATATTTCATGCAAAAGCCGTTTTCTCTAAAGACTATCCGTGACCTCGTCCATCAGATCGCCTAAAGGAACATACAGCAGATTCTTCTGAAAATATGGCCCGGGAACCCCGGAAGGGAGCGTGTATAAAATCTCGTAAATATTCCTCGAAAAATTTACGATATTGCAGTATGGCCGCCCTTGACCCCCAAAAATTAGCAGAACGAATTTCGGAATTGACCAAAGCTTATCAGCGTCAGGTTGAAAAAGCCGGCCAACCGAGCTATGATCCAACCTTGACTGAACTACTAAAAAAAGATCTGGACTGGATGCAGGGCCAGGTTGAGAAGTTCAGCTATGATGACCGGGGCGATCATCGAGAAAATTCCCAGGCATAACATTTCCCCCCATGTTTCTGAATCATTCCGGCTGACACCAGGCCTGGACCAATACATTGAATGATCATTTATTTGTCCAAGTAAAAAAATGAATATATGAATGCTCAATTTGACTACGTAACAAAACTGGACGTAAAATTTGAACACCTTCAGAAAATTGACATCCCGCAAATGGTGAAGGAATGTACCGACAAATGGTTCAACCAGACGCTGACGCGGGTAAATGACAGCGTTGTCAGGCTGGGTATTGTAGAGGGCGAATACCACTGGCATAAACATGATAATGACGACGAGTTTTTTTATGTGGTAGACGGTCAGCTTCTCATTGATCTTCATAACGAAACCATCGAATTGAATCCCAAACAGGGTGTCACGATTCCCAAAGGAGTTATGCACAGGCCGAGAGCCCCCAAAAAAACGGTCGTACTCATGGTTGAAACAAATTCCATACAGCCCACCGGAGACTAACAACTGTATCGGGTGTCTGAACCTGGGGAGTCAGTATATTTGGACAATAATGACAGGCTGACAAAATTTAGCATCATGAGTGCCCATAACAAAATACCCCGCTGGACAATTATAGTTCCCTGTATAGCGTGGCTGTTATTTGCGGGTAATGGATTTACCGAAAGCATGGTATTGCGTATCCTGATGGCCGCAGGTTTGATCGGTGCCGTACTTTCAGCTGTGCATCATGCTGACACCGTTGCACATAAAGTAGGTGATCCGTTCGGCACCCTGGTTCTTGCCATAGCTATTACGACTATTGAAACCGCACTGATTATTTCGCTCATGAAGAGCGAGGGCCATGATATTGACACACTCGCCCGCGATACTGTTTTTGCGGCCATCATGATCATTCTCACGGGCATCGTGGGAATCTGCCTGTTGCTGGGAACCATCCGGTACAAAGTACAAACTTTTGATCCGCAGGGCGTAAATGCGGCCCTGTCTGCTATAATCGCCGTGGCCGTTATCACTATGGTTCTTCCGAATTATACTACCAGTGTACCGGGACCTTATTATTCAAACAGACAGCTTGGCTTTATCGCTATCATTACCCTGATTATTTATGGCGCTTTTGTGTTGGTACAAACAGTCATTAACCGCGACGACTTTCTGGACAAGATTTCAGATCCTGAAACGGTGGATCAGAAACAGGAACGCCCCAGCGCGAGGACTACATTCATAAGTTTTATCTTCCTGCTGGTATCCCTGGTAATCGTTGTTTTGCTCGCAGAAACCCTGGCGCCCGGCATCGAAAAATGGGTGACCAGCATCGGCGCACCCAGGTCCATTGTAGGTGTCATGATATCGGGGATCGTGCTGTTGCCTGAAGGGATTTCGGCCGTCAGGGCGGCTAAGAATAACCGTCTCCAGGTAAGCCTGAATCTTGGACTGGGATCCGCGCTGGCCAGCCTGGGTCTTACCATTCCGGTGGTCGCGTTTGTCGCCATTTACGAAGGCTTAAAACTGGAATGGGGCCTGGATAAAAAATCCACGGTATTATTGCTGCTCAGCGTTTTTATAGTCATCCTTTCATTACGAACCGGTCGTACTAATATTTTACAGGGTATTATATTATTGTTGATTTTCGCCGTTTATTTATTCACGACAATTGTTCCATGAAAATATTCTCTTTGCCAAAGCCGTCATGCCAGTAGTTATTTTGTTTTATCAATATAAAATCCATCATATCCGACATCCCCGTGAGCATTCAGTCCGACATCGTCCAGATACAATGTATCGGCAACGATCGACGTGATTCTGCCTATTTGAATTGTCGGACAAGCGTTTGGATTTATCCCTGAATCGTAGTACCTGCCGCTCTTATTATCCGGTGAACCCAGTAGATAGTCTCCGGCACCTGCCATTTTACCAATACCGGGACCGAAAACAGTAGCTACCCATTTTGATCTGTCGATGTTTACAGACCGGACGGGAATTTTGGTTATCGTTTCAAAGGGTGATTCCAATGTTTTGCCGCTATAGTAATCGTGTACATTATCGAAACGGGAGGTTGGATAAACGCTTCCGCCATACAATCCGATCGTGAACGGTGGATTATTCAATGTCAGGTCCCGGAACATAGCGTTCATATTACTTAGGTTCAGCCGGTGCGTCTGACTGTTATCATAATATCTCAGAGAGCCACCGGAAAAATTGGCGCTTCCATATAGCAGGTAATCCGCAGCAGGCAGTCCGCGTCCGGTTAAAAAGTCTATCTGGAAATTTATAAAATTTGCTCCCGCACCATTGGCCAGGGAACCGATACGAAACAGGCTTTCACTATAAATATCCTTCGCTGACAACGGGAAACGGTCAAGGACAACATTAAACAATTCATTTACGTTTCCGGCGATGTTCATTCCTTCGATCATAACAGATCCTCCACCGGTTCCGCGCCCGTAATGTACCCCATCCAGAATAGTATGCGTAGAGGCCCAGCATTTAAGCCGGTCAATATGAATTTCCTTTGACTGATCCTGTCCGATGGCAACGGCTACCCGTACCGCTTCAATGTTATCGTCCAGGATATTGATCATTTCGTCATTCTGGGTAGTGTTATTGGGCGTAAGACAGATCCCGACCATAAATTGCTTGATAGCACACTGCCTGATTTCCACTCCTGAAGTTCCGCCCGATGATCCGTTCGGGTTAACGAACGGATCTATCACGATACCGGCATACGGACTGTTTCGGCTGTCAATCACCGACCCGTCATTCCAGTCTGAAAATTTTTTTGTGCCGATATTCTGGTTGGTAATTGAATATGGATAGGTGTACTTCCCTAGTACCGAAATATTGGCTATCTCGACACTTCTTCCAAGCTGAACCCCTATCGCGAATCCCTGGTTATTATCATACGTAATCCGGGACAGATAATCATTGGATGCTGATTTATTCGGAAAATCTCCGGTGATTTTAACAGTGAAGAACTGGTATGAACCGCGGGCACTGTATTGCAGCAGTATTGAATGTGTTGTTCTGTAATTTCCGACGGGCAATCTGACGGTGTTACAAATAGTCGGATTTAATATACAGTAGTCGCAGGCTTTTTGAATGGGCAAATAGTCGTCGGCTATTCCGTTTCCCTTTGCACCAAAATCTTTTACATTAATAATTCCGGATTCCGGGATATGCAGCGTATCCGTTGCAGACGGTTTACTGTTTGAATTGAAATACGGATCTACAAAAGATGCGGGATGTGCAACAGGCTTTGAAATTCCGCTGCACAGGGTAAGTATAACAAAAGCCAGGAGATATTTCATTATTTAAATCAGATGAAGAAAGGCTCCGCCGTGCTTACCGTATCAGCACCATGGTCCCTTTTTTTGTAATGAGGTTACCGTTGAAGTCTGTGCCTTTCACCATCCAGACATATCCGCCTATAGACTGAGGTACGCCGTCGAGCATACCATCCCATCCGTTGCCGATCGATGAAGTGCTGTAAACGAGTTGGCCTGTCCGGTTATAGATCCTGAAGTACTGGAGTGAAGAAATTCCAACCGGTATCGGCCGGAATATGGAGTTGACAGCCTGACCGGGTGTAAATGCATTTGGCACAAAAATGTCCGGCTTTGTTTTAAAAACTTTTACTGTAATAAAACCTTCGCCTGAGCATCCAAACGGAGTTGTCGCTTTCACAGAATACCTGATCACAGTGTCGTTTACCGTAAACGTTGCTAAAGGATCGGCGATCGTTGGATCGTTGAGCTCCGTATTGGGGAACCACAAAAAGCTGTCCGGGCCCGCATCACTGGAATATGCGTTAAACTGCATGGGTTCTCCCACTACAACAGAAGTATC
>Ga0209838_1000083_pt1 | contig 11074 bp, 8 predicted proteins | sample OrgsoiDNA2013047_FD_185797 | JGI IMG/M metagenome (GOLD analysis project Ga0209838, IMG submission 185797) | Permafrost soil microbial communities from the Arctic, to analyse light accelerated degradation of dissolved organic matter (DOM) -... | ecosystem: Environmental > Terrestrial > Soil >... | reverse complement strand
CAGTGCAGCCATTTCCTGATCGGCCGTTTGTACAAAATGAATATCAGATACCAGCCAGCAGGATCCAAATGCGCCGGAATTCAGCCTGGCCACTTCTCTTCCGTCCGGCCCCTTCTGAATGATATATTTTGTATTCAGCATATTATATACCATCTGGTTTCCTTTCGTGAGTTGGTTTTCTATCAAATCATTATATAGCGCCAGTTTTGCCGGGTGATACCCGCCAACTGAATTGTGAAAATAGGAGGCACGGGATGACTGAAACGGATCACCGCTCGCAATATCCAATACCCTGAAATTTTTTTCGGGATCTGCATTGATCCGGGTATCCGCATCTGTTGGTGCAATCGCAACATCACCGCTTTCAGGTTCTGTATAACTATCCTCGCTCAGATATTTTTTTCCTTCGGCCATCAGGTCGTAAGAACTTAAGACGAGTAGACCGTATAAGAGAATGGCTGGTTTTATTTTTCCGCGAACATAGAACCAGCAAAGACCCGCTGCCAACACTACGAAAATAAAACTGCGGATAAGGTCGGCCTGGAATATGCCTTTACGGTCTTCATGCAGCGCGGATATCCAGCCACTGACCACCTGGCTGGCCTGCTGCTGCATTTCAGGAGTTGGTTGCTTACCCTGCGCCATCTGTTTGGACACATAGGAAACATAAGAATCTTTCAGCCTCGTATCGGAATCGGATTTAAAATCGCTCATCAGGTAAATCAGCACACTCAGCAATACGAGACCACCCGATATATACAATACTTGTTTAAACGTGGAAAATTGAAAATCCTTTTTTTCAACCGAGCCGCTGAATTCCTGCAAGCCAAGGGCAGCCAGCAACGCAAAGCCCAGTTGAGGCATGACGAGCGACATGGACGGCGCACGGAATTTATTGTAGAATGGCAGGTGATCGAATAAGAAATAATTGACAAAGGATAAATGTCTTCCCCACGCCATCACAATGCCAACAATACAAATCGATAAGATCCACCACTTGTGCCAGCTTTTTACATATACCATTCCGAGAATAAATAAAAAGCAAACGACGGCACCCAGATAAACAGGACCGGCTGTAAAAGGCTGGTCGCCCCAATAGGAACTGGAATTTGCCATGGCGAGCGCATTGTCTTCGGGTATACCCACCTCAGATAATTTATCCGCAAACTTGGAATTGCCGGTAATTTCCTTGCCAACGTTTCCGCCACCCTGCATACCCGGAACAAAAATCGTCAGCGTTTCCGGAATTCCATAACTCCAGGAAAAAGCATAGTCTTTATTTAATCCGCCCTTGGTTTTATTTTTTGAATCTGCTACGGTCAGCTGCGACTTGCCACCCCGCATGGTTTCTTCCGCATATTCTCTTGTCGGTAACAGCGTGTAAGCAAAATTCAACAATCCGACCAGCATGGAAAGGCCAATAAGGGGATAGGCTATCAAGATATGTTTTGGACTGGTTTGTTTCCAATGCGCAATCAGGTAAACCACCGCGATGATGCCAATGATAATTCCGGTGTAGTAAATAATCTGTAGATGCTGAACACTTACTTCGAGGCTAAAAAAAATCGTGGTGACGGTTGCTCCCAGGAGATATTTTCCACGAAGGATCAGCAGCACGCCCGCCAATACAGCCGGCATATATCCGATGGCGATGAGTTCCGTATCGTGCCCGACCGCAATCAGGATTGGATTAAACGTGGCAAAACCATATGCCAGCGATCCCAGCAAAGAAACAATCAGGCTGAGTCCGAATACCTGCGTGAGTATATAGAAACATACACAGGCAATAAAAAAAAAGCTGACGGGTTTGAGTGGCGTTTTACCAAGATAAAATATCCAGTTTAGTCTGTTTACGTTGATTTCAGTTGTTCCCTGGATGGCAATATTATAGGCCGGCATTCCGCTGAACATGGATTCGGTCCACAATGGCCAGTGTCCATATTTCTCCCGGTAGTCATCTGATTGCTTCACCATTCCCTTATACTGCTGAACGTCCGACTGATTAAGCACTTTCCCCTCAAGGGCCGTTTTATTATACGCAAAAGAAACCACCAGGAACACTAACACCGCGATGATATGCGGAAGGGCTTTCTTAAGAAGCGGTGAATTCATACAAATGAAACTGATTAATCAGGCAAAATAATGCTATTTTATGCAGAAATTTGGATTTTTGGATATGGCTTTGTTAAGGATGCTCAACCGCGCGGCTTTCATTTGCAATATTTGTTTCCTGCTTGCGATATTTTTACTGCGGCTTAAAAGTCCGGTAAATCCGGGGATCGCCTCCCTGATCATCGTGATGGGTTTTGTCCTTTCTGTTATTTTAAATATTGTGGTCATTTCGTCGATGCTCATTTTGCGCATCCGTAAAAAGCCAATGACGTCTATCCCGCGTTTGCTTATTTATTTAAATGGCGGTTTCCTCGCCATCCAAATAATTTTATTAATAAAATGATCAGAAAAATCCTGGATGATAAGCCGACTAAGCTGTTCCTGTTCTTTGCTGCTTTTTTTGTTGCAAATGCATTGATCGCGGAATGCATCGGCGGGAAAATTTTTTCCCTCGAAAAAACATTTGGATTCCGCCCGTTTAACTTCTCACTTTTCGGCCAGACCGGTCTTTCGTTTACACTTACCTGTGGTGTGTTACTATGGCCTCTGGAATTTGTAATGACGGATATCGTGAATGAATTTTACGGACCCAAGGCTGTCCGGCGTATTTCATTTATCGCGGTCGCACTGATCTCTTATGCGTACCTGATGTTTTTCATGGCCATGAACACCGCGCCTGCCGGGTTTTGGGTTCTCAGTAATAAAGATAGCGGTGTTCCTGATATGCAGGCTGCTTTTACCGGTGTGTTCGGACAAGGCATGCGGATCATTATCGGAAGCCTGGTTGCCTTCCTGGTCAGTCAGATTGTAGACGTGACCATCTTTCACAAAATCAAAAAACTGACAGGAGAAAAACATGTATGGCTACGCTCCACGGGTTCGACGATTGTATCGCAGCTGGTTGACAGTTATATTGTTTTATTTATTGCCTTTGCAGGGAAATTCAGCTGGCAGCAAATCCTGGCCATTGGCATGGTGAACTATACCTATAAATTCATCATGGCGATTGTATTGACGCCGCTGATCTATCTGGGTGACAAGTCCATTGAAAAATACTTTGGTCATGAACTCGCACATCGTATGAAACAATCTGCGATGGGAAAGGGGGTGGTGGATGTGCCTGTTGTCGCGGGATAATCGTCTGAAATCTTGATTCAGGCTTTAAGTTTTAAGCTCATAACATAGTCATCCATAAAATAATTATTGCCGATATCGAGTAGTTGTTCTTTCAGAACAGAAAAACCCATATTCTCGTAAAAACCTTTTGCCTTATTGTTGCGGTTGACATTTAACTGGAGGGTTCGTCCGCCGGCAGATTTCACTTTTGATATCACATCGTTCAAAAGTTTCCGGCCAAGGCCTCTACCCTGCAGCCGGTTATCGACATAAATTTTGTTCAGCTTAAAATCGCCCGCTGCATTTATCCGGGTGTAGGAAGCATATCCCGAAGCCTTTCCTTCATAATAAATAATCAGGAATACCTGTCCCGATTCCAGTTGCGCCACGAGCGCTTCCGGTGTGTAAAACAGATCCATCATGTAGTCAATCTGATCGACGTCAACGATTTCCTGGTAGGTCGCCGGAAATATCAGCTGCGCCAGCACACGAACCTTCCACAGCTCGTCTTTCGATACTCTCCTGATTTCAATAGTGGGCGTCAGTGATTCCATGGCATGATATCGATCATGAAAATATAAAAACCTGATTACAATTTCTCAGCATTCCGGCAAACTGAGTGGTACCTGCACGGCGAGACCACCGTCGGATGTTTCTTTGTACTTGCTGTTCATATCCAATGCAGTTTCCCACATCGTGCGGATGACGGCATCCAGAGAAACTTTTGCAAAATCTGGCATACTCTGCAGCGCCAGCTGGGACGCGGTGATGGCTTTAATGGCGCCCATGGTATTGCGTTCTATGCAGGGCACCTGAACGAGCCCGCCAATAGGATCGCAGGTCAGCCCGAGATGATGTTCCATAGCGATCTCCGCAGCCATCAGCGCCTGGCGTTGTGTTCCGCCCATACTTTCGGTTAACGCACCCGCCGCCATGGCGGAGGATACGCCGATCTCTGCCTGGCATCCGCCCATGGCCGCCGAAAGTGTTGACCCTTTTTTAAATATGCTTCCGATTTCTGCGGCCGTCAACAGAAACGTCACAATCTTCTCTTCCGAAAATTCGCTGGTGAAACAAATAAAATATTGCAGAACGGCGGGTACAACACCCGCCGCGCCGTTTGTCGGCGCCGTCACCACTTTACCAAAAGACGCGTTCTCTTCATTGACCGCAAGGGCAAAGCAACTAACCCAGTCAAGTATATACTGAAAATCTTTTCCTCCGGCCCGTATCGCATCCACCCAACCGGAATAATCAGTATAGGTTCTTCCTTTTAATAATTTTTTGTTCAGCGCCGCCGCCCGGCGGCTCACCTGCAATCCACCCGGCAGAATACCATCCGAATGACAACCCTTAAACATACAGTCCCTCATCACCCGCCAGATATTCAGCAATTGTTCTTTTACATCGGATTCCTTTCGCCAGACCTGCTCGTTTTCCATCACCACTTCATGTATGGAGAGCCCCGTTTTCATACACCAGTGCAACAGATTGCCGGCTGTGTCGATAGGGAATGGAAGCTGTACGGTTGGTTTCTCCATTGCGGGACCGGTTTCCTTCTCTATAAAACCGCCGCCAATGGAATAATAGGTCTCCGCGAACGGCTGATGGGTTTTAAAATCTGCCAGGAAACTAAGGGCATTGGGATGATGAGGAAGCGCTTCGTTTGTAAGAAACGTGATATCAGTGTCCGGATCAAATGCCATGGGAAGACCGGGCTCAAGTGATTTATTATCAAGGATGGACCCGATGACTGACGAGATCTTCGACGTATCAATCGCTACCGGGTCATACCCCGCGAGACCCAGCTGAACGGCAATATCGGTTCCGTGACCCCGTCCGGTCTTGGCGAGGGACCCGTACAATAAAACCTGTACATGACTGATATCTGACACAAGGCCTTTTTCCTGCAGGGACCTTGAAAAAGCCTGGGCGGCCCGCCAGGGGCCTAAAGTATGTGAACTGGAAGGACCGACACCTATTTTAAAAATATCAAAAACCGAGATGGGTTCGTACGGCAAGCAAATTATTTGTGCAAAATTACGATAAAAAAACCCTGAACGGTTGCTCAGGGTTGGCTTAGCAGGTAGTAGTGTGGTTACGGCACTTGGAATAAAAACGTCAGCCTTGAACTATAGACAGTATGCTGGTTCGAAATGCTGCACTGGGTTATTTTTTTTCATTATCGCCCTGCTTTTCTTTCTTTGCCAATAGTTCAATATAACGCTGTTCATATTGTTCCCATTTGAATTTCCTGGAAAAAATGGCAATAAATACAACGATGAGTACCAGGGCCAGCAACAGGACACCGGGATTAAAATCAGTAGTGCCGGCCATCATACGGGCCCTTTTGTACCATCCGGAAAAGAAATTGATGCAAATCGGGATGACAAACAGGAGCGCCACCGGGATTCCAAGCAGAAATTGCCGGAAAGTACGTTTCTGCTTTTCACGGTTCGCACGCCAGTAAGTGATAAAGGCTTCTTCTTCATTGCTGAGCATATACCAGTGGTTTTAATGGAACCGCGGGAATAAAATATTGAACAAAAATTGAAGTTTCTGGCGGTATATGGTTAGTTTTCAATATTTTATTTTAAATTTCGGATAATTATTTACCCTTATTAGCGTTCGTTAATTACTTTTAAAAGTAAATCCATTGGCTTTGAAGATCCCTCAGCTGCTTGTTCAGTATTTATATCAGAACCGGAGAATGACACTCCCCGGTTTGGGCATCTTTACCCTGGATAAATCTGTTGTACTTCCGGAGGAACATGATCGCGTCCTGCTTTCGATGCCCAATGCAGTTCAGTTTCAAAATGCAAATATAGCGGCGGCAGATAAGGAGTTGATTAGTTTTATTTGTGAAAACACCGGTAAGATCAGACCCCTGGCCATTTCTGACCTGGATTCCTATCTCAGTCTCGGAACGGAAATGCTGAATATTGGTAAGCCGTTTCTTCTGGAAGGGATCGGAACCATTACAAAAAACAAAGCCGGTAAATTTGATTTTTCTCCGGGCGAATACAGTTTGATCAAAGAAAATAATCCTTCACATGATCACGGAAAGAAAAAAATCTATGCGCAGGACAAAAAGCAGGCAAGCTCATCAGCGCCTTTACAAGGCAGGAGCTTTTTAAAACTGCTTGTTTTTATCGGTGCCCTGATCGTTGTTGCTGTGGGTGGCTGGCTGATGTATAAAAAAAACGGGACAACCGTTGAAAAGACAGCGGATACCACGGCCATTGTGCAGGAACAGAAACCGGCGGCATCTGACTCTCTAACTAAAGACAGTACACACCGGGATACATCAAAAAAGACCATCGACAGCGCACATCCTTCTCCGGTGAACGGTGAGCAGCCGGTAAATTTTAAATTCGTTATCCTGGCCACGGCCAATAAACCCCATGCGCTGAAAAGATATAAACAACTGATCTCATTCGATCTGAAGGCGCATTTTTACCAGAAAGATTCCAGCTTCTTCAAAGTATATTTTCAGTTTCCTGCACTTGCCAAAGACACGTTGATGATAAAAGATTCTCTCAAACGAGTATACGCGCACAGCGTAACCATCGAACAATAAACTAATCAGATTACATTAAAGACTCCCGCAAAGGTTTTTTCGTTAACTTGAATTCAATTTAAACGATTGAATATGCGCGCCATTGCTTTGCCCTCGTCCGGAAAACTTTTCATATTATTTATTTCTTTTTTCACGGTGGCCGGTACATTATCCGCCCAGGTTCCAAAAGGGGATCCGACATTGACGGAATATTATACACCCGTGCCGAAAATTGTAAAACCAGGTAAAACAGATGCGGAACCACCTTCCGACGCCATCATTTTGTTTGACGGGAAAAATCTCGACCTGTGGAGAGCAGAGGGCCCGGATACTTCCAGGGCCGCCGGATGGATCGTGTCTGACGGGATCGTGACCGTGAATAAGAAAGCCAAAGGGATTCTTACACGGCAAAGATTTACTGACTTTCAGTTGCATGTTGAATTTCGTATCCCGGAAAATATCACGGGTACCGGACAGGCGAGGGGTAACAGCGGCGTTTTTCTTGCCTGTATTTCAGACAGTGGAGCGGATGTCGGCTATGAGTTGCAGGTGCTCGATAACTACAACAACACGACGTATGTAAATGGCCAGGTCGGCAGTATTTATAAACAGGCTGTTCCGTTGGCCAACCCATCCAGGAAACCGGGCGAATGGCAGAACTATGAAGTGGTCTGGACTGCACCAAGATTTAAAGAAGACGGCAGCCTTGATTCTGCTGCGCGGGTAACCGTTTTATTAAATGGGGTGCTCGTAGAAAATAATTATTCGCTTAAAGGCCTTACTCAATATATTGGTCAGCCATATTATAAAAAGCATGGTGCAGCACCAATTAAGCTGCAGGCTCATGGCGATCCGAGCGAACCGATCAGTTTCAGGAATATCTGGCTGCGGCCTTTGTGACGAGCGGCCAATCTGTAAAATCATTAACCTATCGGGTGACATACACCGCACCATCGGGGAATTCTTTCAGCACAACCATGTTCTTATTCTCCAGTATATCGTGCAGATCCGGCATATCCGGATTATCCAGATCGCGGAACCAGATCAGATAATTATTATTTGATAAATAGTACTGTTTAACTTTTACCGGAAAAGCCGAAAAAGGAACCTGCCGGGTCGCAAAACCCGTAATAAAATAAACGGCATCCCCGGCATTGGAATAAACGGGTACCCGCGGATCGAACACGCTTTTGTTTTTTTCTACCCACTGCACAATGTCAGATTGCACAAAGGGGTCTTCCTGGTAACCCGGGATACCAGCATCTTTGACACCATCATAATATTCGAAATCGGCTTGCAACTGGGTATTCAGGAACCAGGCTGTGATCAGCAACACGGCAGATCCGTACAGCCACTTAAGGCGGTATGATTGTCCGGCAATAAACTCGGGGATCCACCAGCTCAGGCTCCAGAGCAGCGGAATAAACATGGGGGACAGTAACCGGGACGTGAATTGTTCATAACGGGTAACACTGGACGAAACGAACATGAAAATGCAATATGACAGACCGGTCACTCCGGTTACAAATTCCAATCCATATTTTATTTTTCCAACCCGCCGGGTAATGATGACTGTTGCCGTAAAAAGAATCACTACCATGATAGTGGCTGAAATAGCAAATGCCCGTACCCTGTCCAACAGGAGCCAGTCGCTGATCACACCACCAAAATTCTCCAGAATGGCAAAAATTCCCGCGCTGCTCTTCTCGCGTGGTCCTGTCGCAAGACCAGTCAGCGAGAGATTGTGGATGATGTTGATCAGGAGCAAAGAGATCGAAAAACTACTGAAAACAAAACAATGAAGGATGCGTTGGCGCCATGCATTTTCCCTGTTAAAGAAAATCATGCAAAGACCAGCAGGGACAAGAAAAATACCGGCATACCGGGTCAAACATGTTATAGCACATATACATGTTGAAATCCAGAGCCATTTCCATTCTGGTTTACCGAGATAGTTCCTCATGCTGACGATAAATAAAAGAATCAACGGCAGGAATATGGTTTCTGACCAGAGCAGGGAATACACTTCCTGCATGGCAGGGCTCAATATGATGCAAGCGAGTATGACGCGTTTATACCATCCCGATGGATTTTTAAATCCATTCATGATACTACCGCTCCCGTATAAAAGCATAGCAAACAGGGTTCCATTCAGAATGGGTCCGAATTTTAATGGATCGAGCCTTATAATAAAAGAAATGACAGACAAAAAGAAAGGATAACCAAACGGGAAATCAGTGACCGGAGCATTATCGAAGGCGATAAATCCCTGGCCGTGCACGATATGCCTGGCTGCGCTGATATAAGTTACCGAATCCGGAGAAACGCCTATACCACTGTGTTTTGAAAATATCTGGATCACGATAAATCCGGCCACAGCGGCCAGAGCTGAATCCAGGTTGTTGTAAGGGGAAAATAAATTCGGCTTTACTTTCATGCTATAAATCGAAGATATAGGAATTATGATAGTTTTATCTATGAAACCGATCACCTAATTTCAATTATTGTTCCAGATCAGATGTTGATGAGCAGATTCAAATTCCTGTTATCCGTTTTTGCGATCTGTTGCGTGGGTCGGACCCGGGCGCAGATCTTTGGCGGAACGCCGCCATCCGTACAGTGGAAGGTGGTGTATACGATCCCCGCCAATATCATTTATCCTGCCGGAACGGATAAAGAGGCCCGGGAAGTTGCCTTCCTCGTTTCCGCACTGAGCCATTCTACATTGTCAACGATTGGTAAATATCAGAACAGGGTTGACATCGTTTTTCATAATCTGACCACCATTCCGAATGGGTTCGTGCAACTTGCACCTTTCAGAAGTGAGTTTCAGCTGACTCCGCTGCAAAATAGTTTTGATCTCGGCAGTCTTCCCTGGAATCAGACACTGGCCATTCACGAATACCGGCACGTTCAGCAATACAATAATTTTTGTGTCGGCCTCTCCAGGGCTTTTTATATATTGTTCGGGCAGGAAGGCCTGGCACTTGCCAACAGTTTGTCGGTGCCCAACTGGTTTTTTGAAGGAGACGCCGTATACCAGGAAACGCTGGTGAGCCAGCAGGGCAGGGGCCGTCTTCCGCTCTTTCTGACGGGTTATGAAGCGCTATGGATCTCCCAAAAGAATTATTCCTGGATGAAACTTCGCAATGGTTCGTACCGCGATTTTACTCCTGATCACTATCCCCTGGGGTATATGATGGTATCTTATGGCAGAGAAAAATATGGCGACGGTTTCTGGGCTAAAACTGCCGTCGATGCTGCAGCCTTCAGAGGTTTTTTTTACCCGCTTCAGAAAGCCATTCAAAAAAATGCAGGTATAGCTTTCGATTCGTTCCGCACGGCAGCGCTTGATTATTTTCGAAAACAGTTATCCGGAAATGCATTCTCGTCTCCGCAGGCAATATATGGAAAGGAACATATCCATTTTGTAGCAGACGAATTGTTTCCCCAATTCATCGATAGCAACCGGTTGATCTTTGTAAACAGCAGTTACCGGCTTCCTCCTGAATTTGTGACCCAGGTATCCGGCAAAGAAAAGTTAACCCGCCTGAAGTTCAGGGCAGTGACGCTGGACGATGCTTTTTCTTACAGGAACCACAAAATTGTATATACGGCCTATGAGCCCGACCTGCGTTGGGGATGGCAGGACTATTCTGTGATTCGCATGTTGGATCTGCATACAAAAAAAGATACCCGGCTTACCGGCCGGACGAAATATTTCTCTCCTGATATATCGCCCGATGGCCGTTCGGTCGTTGCCGTAAACATGCTACAGACGGGAAAAAGTTTCCTGGACATCCTGGATATATATTCCGGGAGGATATCACTGCAGTTACCTAACCAGGACGAACTGATTTATACGTATCCAAAATTCCTTACGGCGAATCAACTAATCACTGCGGCCCGTAATAAAAAAGGACAGATGGCCCTGATTCAGATAGACATTCCATCCGGGAAACAACAGTTGCTGGTGGATTGGTCGATGGATCCCATCGGATTTGTTTCAGTGGAAAACAGCCGCGTGTATTTTACGAGGACTTGTAACGGGAAGGACCAGGGTTTTTGTTTAAGGGACAGCCAGGTTTACCAGTTACATGCTGAAGCCAGCACCGGAAACTATGAGCTCTCCGGCGGGTACGGACAAATGACATGGAATAGCTTTACCAGCGCGGGTTACCAGCTACAACGCTCTGATGCAAAAAACGCATTCGATAGCATTCCGGTATCGTTCAGCAAAACGGATACATCAGAAAAACATCGGATATTTTCATTGGACAATCCTCA
>Ga0209838_1000081_pt1 | contig 11373 bp, 5 predicted proteins | sample OrgsoiDNA2013047_FD_185797 | JGI IMG/M metagenome (GOLD analysis project Ga0209838, IMG submission 185797) | Permafrost soil microbial communities from the Arctic, to analyse light accelerated degradation of dissolved organic matter (DOM) -... | ecosystem: Environmental > Terrestrial > Soil >... | reverse complement strand
GTTCCCATCATGCATCCGCCCGTAGGTGTGAAGCCCATGCTGGTATCAATGCAACGGCCCGCCAGCACGGCCGCGAGACTGGCTCCGTTTCCCAGGTGTGCCAAAATGATCCGGCCATTCGCGGCGGCGGGTTCTTCTGAACGGATAAGTTCTTCCATGAGAAAACTGTACGACAAACCATGAAACCCATATCGCCTGATTCCTTTCCGGTCGAATCGGCGCGGTATGGGCAGCAGCCTGGCTACACGGGGTAAACTGGTATGAAAACTGGTGTCAAAGCAGGCAAACTGGATCAGTCCCGGAAATTTGTCACGGAATGTATTGATGAGTCCGATCTCCGCAGGCAAATGGTCCGGATCATATGCACTGATCTGCTGCAGTTCTTTGATCAGCGCATCCGAAATGGGTTCTGCTTTCGTATGTTCCATCCCGTGAACGATCCTGTGCCCGATGGATATGATCGGTTGAATGTCTTTTCTTTTTTTTAGCCAGCCTGTTAAAACATTTCCCGCTTCCTCCATGTTACTGGTTTGTACTGACAGGCGTTGTTCCTGTTTGCTGTCGTCGGTAAAATGCAATATTGAATCGCTCTGACCGATCCGTTCTATGCTGCCTTTCAGTTTAAGCTCAGGTGATCCCGCGTTTGTATAAACAGAAAACTTCAGACTGGAAGAGCCACCGTTGATAGTAAGAATATGCTGGGGTTCTGTCTGCACAAATCTGATTTGAAATTAATTTACATTTTTTAAGACAGGCAGCAGCCCTGTTTGTAAGATGTCATATATTCATAACAATCGAAGTTGATTCAGATTATACCTTCAGTTATTATTTTGCAATTTCCTGTAGAACCATTGTTTTAGCCCTTCAGCGCAAACAATATAAACAGCGATGATTAGGCATATCCAGCCGTAGAATGGTAAAGGTAACCTGGTGAATCCGAAAATACCGGAAATCGGTGAGAAAGGAAGTGCCAATACCGTTAAAACAATAAGAATGGTGGCAATCAATAAATATTTACCGGGCGGACTTTTTAGAAAGGGCAGACGGGTGCGTACCACCAGTACAATCAGGGTCGCCGAAATAACCGACTCAACAAACCAGCCTGTCTGAAATGTTTTCTCATTTGCTTTCATAACAAAAAGCAGGACGGCAAAAGTCAGATAGTCAAAAACTGAACTGAGCAGTCCGAAAATCAGCATAAACCGTTTTATAAAGCGAATATCCCAGCGGTGCGGTTTCCCAATCGATATTTCGTCTACCCGGTCAGTCGCAATAGCCATTTCCGGAAAATCCGTCATCAGGTTTGTCAGCAGAATTTGTTTTGGTAACAAGGGCAGGAACGACAGGAATAACGAAGCGCCTGCCATACTGAACATATTTCCGAAATTGGCGCTTGTGGCCATAAAAACATATTTCATGGTATTGGTAAATGTTTTTCGGCCAATGATGATCCCGTCACTAATCACTGCCAGGTCCTGATCCAGCAATACGATATCTGCTGCTTCCTTGGCGACATCAACCGCCGAATCAACCGAAATACCCACATCAGCAGTGTGCAGCGCCGGTGCATCGTTGATTCCATCGCCCATAAAACCCACCACATGACCTGCTTTTTTCAAACAAAGAATGATACGATCTTTCTGATTGGGTTCCACTTCTGCAAAAATATCTGCCAGCTCACCCTGTTGCATAATGGCACCATTGGTCATCTGGCGAATCTGGGGACCTGTAAGAACCACAGGATTGGAAATGCCAATCTGTTTTGCAATACTTTCTGCCACCAGTGCATTATCACCGGTGATCAGCTTCAGTTGCACACCGAGTTGTTTCAGTTTGGAAAGCGTTTCCTGAACATTTTTTTTCGGGGGATCAAATAATGTAATAAAACCGAGGAATATCATATTTTTTTCCTGGTCACGGGTGATATCCTTTTCAGCGGTTGTTATTTTATACCCAACGCCCAGGACGCGAAAACCCGACGCACTTAGTTGCTGGTATCTGGTTACAATGGAGGAGCGGTTTTCTTCAATGGGTAACAATTCACCCTTTGTTGTTTCCACCTGGCCGCATATGTCCAGGATGGAATTCAGGGCTCCCTTCGTAATGGCAAAATTCTCTTTCTCATTTTTAACCTGGATGGTCAGACGTTTACGTATGAAATCATACGGGATTTCTGTTTGAACCGAATACGGAGTGGCCGGAGCTTTGTAAACGGACGTGATGGCTTCATCGATCGGATTGCGAAATCCCTGTTGCAGTGAAGCATTTAATCCGGCATACAGGAGTGTTTTTTCTGAATGGTCTCCGTTGATGTCCAACGCGTCCTGTAATGTTACTTTGCCTTCGGTAATGGTGCCCGTTTTATCAGAGCAAAGGATATCCATGCTTCCGAAATTCTCAATAGACGACAGTCTTTTCACAATGACTTTCTTTCTTGCCATGGCACGGGCACCGGTCGCGAGGTTAACCGTGATAATGGCCGGAAGTAATTGTGGGGTAAGCCCAACAGCGAGCGCGAGTGAAAATAAAAACGAATCCAGCGCCGGTTTGTGCAACAGTACATTGATGGCAAAGATGGTGATGGCAAGGATCAGCGTAATCTCCATCAGCAGATAACCAAAACGCCGTATGCCTTTTTCAAAATCCGTTTCGGACGGCCGGATGCGCAACCGGTCAGATATTTTGCCAAATTCTGTCGACCTGCCCGTCTTCACAACTAATGCCCTGGCTTTTCCGCTGATCACATGGGAACCCATGAATAAGGAATTGGTTCGTTTTGCCAATGGCGTGTCAAGCGGGAGAACACCGCTGGTTTTTTCTACCGGATATGATTCACCGGTAAAGGCAGCTTCATCAATAAACAATTCCTTTGAATCCAGTATCAGGCTGTCTCCCGGAATAACATCTCCTGCCGAAAGAATAATAATATCGCCCGGCACTACTTTTTCCAATGGCCATTCATTTTCTACTCCATTTCTGACCAGCCGGCAACTGATCTGAACCAACTTCAGGAGTTCTGCCACGGCATTGGCGGCGCCTTTTTCCTGCCAGAACCCAAGGAAACTGCTGATCAGTATGATAACCAGTATAATCATGGCATCTGTAAAATCTCCCAGGAGCATAGAGAGCAACGCAGCGGCAATCAGCAATATCGTAATGGGACTCTTGAATTGCGAAAGAAAAAGCAGAAACGCGGACGAATGAGATGTGGCTTTTATTGTATTCGGGCCATATGTCCCGAGTCTGCTGTTTGCTTCGGAATCTGAAAGTCCTTTATCTGAACAGGTGAGCGTCTTGAAAGCGCTGTCCGCAGGGAGACTCCAGTAATTGTCTATTGAATTTTCCATGTTGCTGATTTTTCCCGGTCAGTCAAATTGCCCGGTGTATAACTCAAAATACTTTCCTTTCTGCCGGAGTAAAGTTTCGTGATTCCCTTTTTCTATGATCTCGCCATTCTCCAGTACCAGGATTTCATCTGCATTGCGAACAGTGGAAAGCCGGTGCGCTATCACAAAACTTGTTCTGCCTTTCATGAGCCTGTCCATTCCTTCCTGGATGATCTGTTCCGTACGGGTATCAATGGAACTTGTTGCTTCATCCAGGATAAGAATGGAGGGCCGCGCTACTGTTGCGCGGGCAATATTTAATAATTGGCGTTGTCCCTGGCTCAGGTTGCTTCCGTCGTTTTCCAGTACGGTCTGATAGGCCTGTGGTAACCGGATAATGAATGAATGGGCTCCTGACAGTTGTGATGCGTCAGTCACTTCTTCATCCGTTGCCTCCAGGCGCCCGTAGCGGATATTTTCCATTACGGTGGCCGTAAATAAATGGGTATCCTGCAACACGATGGCGAGCAGCCTGCGCAGGTTGCTCCGCTGTATTTTTTTTATGTCGTATCCGTCGATGGTAATGTTACCGGACTGGATATCATAGAACCTGGGCAGCAGGTTCATGATCGTTGTTTTGCCCGCGCCGGTAGATCCGACCAGGGCGATTTTCTGTCCGGCTTTCGCAGCAAGAGAAATGTTTTTCAATACCGGTTTACCGGTATCGTATGCAAATACCACGTTTTCAAATTGAACATCGCCCGTTACCTGTGTGAGTGCAGCGGCTTCCGGGATATCCGGTATTTCCGGTATTTCATCCATGATCTGAAAAATGCGCTCTGCCCCGGCCAATGCCGACTGCAGGTTATTGTACTGGCTGGAGATTTCATTCACCGGCCGGCCAAACTGCCGCGAATATTGCAGGAATGCCGCGAGCCCGCCCAGATCAAGACCCCTGAATATGGCCAGTACGCCACCCACGGTTGCAGTGAGAGCAAAATTGATAGTATTTAAATTCTGGATAATGGGCGACATCACGCCGGAATATAACTGCGCCTTCGTGGCTTTGTCGCGCAATTCATAATTGATCTTTTCAAATTTTCCGGCCGCACTTTCTTCGTAACAAAAAACCTTCACCACTTTTTGCCCCGTGATCATTTCTTCCACATACCCGTTTGCTTTGCCAAGCTCCACCTGCTGCGCCGTGAAATAGTCTTTGCTTTTATGAATGATTTTCGATGCTACAAAAAGCATCAGGGGAACGATGATCAGGGTAACCGACGTGAGGATCGGGCTGATATAAATCATCAGCGCCAAAATGCCTACCAGGGTCAGGGTGCTTGTAAAAAACTGGGTGATACTGGTATTCAGCGAATCGCTTACATTATCGATGTCGTTTGTAAAACGACTCATGAGATCGCCATGATTGTTCGTGTCAAAAAAATGAAGAGGTAATGTCTCCAGCTTTCTGAACAGGTCAGCCCGTATCACATGGACTGTTTTCTGGGCAACCACGATCATTAGTCTGTTCTGAAAAAAACCGGCTATAAATCCAATGATATAAATACTTATCAGAACCCCGATCATATACAGTAAACCGGGAATATTTTTATGAAGGATGTAATTGTTTATAATGGGCCTCAATAAATAAGAGCCCGCGAGGGTAGAGGCAGTATTGATCAGGAGGAGAACAATAACAACAAATAACATTTTTGTCTGCCTGCTCAGATAGCGCCATAAACGGGAAATCACCCATCTTGAATTTTTTGGCTTTTCAGCCGAAATGCTTCCGCGCCTTCCGGGCAGTCCGGCGGGCGTCAGTTTTATATTGGATGTTCCCGGTTCACTCATACTGCACTCACTTCGTTTAGTTGTTGCGAATGATAAATTTCCTGATATACCCGGCTTGACTTCAACAGCTCCACATGATTCCCGGATCCTATGATTTTGCCATCGTCCAGGATCACAATATTATCGGCCGATTGAATCGAACTGACTCTTTGCGCAATGATAAAAATAGTTGTATCCGGAAGATGCTTTTTGAACGACTCTCGAATTTTCGCATCGGTTGCCGTATCGACCGCACTCGTGCTGTCATCCAGGATCAATACCACGGGCTTTCCTAAAATGGCCCTTGCCAGGCAAAGCCGTTGCTTCTGACCTCCTGACACATTCACGCCGCCCTGTCCCAACACGGTCTCATACTGATTTGGAAAGGACATGATAAAGTCATGCGCCTGTGCATCCTGCGTGGCAGCAAAAACCGCTTCGTCCGTTGCTTTTGGATCGCCCCATTTTATGTTTTCCATTATGGTACCGGTAAATACTACATTTTTCTGAAGCACCAGGTTCACCCGGCTGCGCAGGGTTTTCAACTTGTACTCCCTGATATCAATATCATCAATCATGATACTTCCTTCCGAAACATCATATAGACGCGGGATAAGTTCCACGAGTGTACTCTTGGAAGAACCGGTAGCGCCAATCAGGGCGATCGTCTGACCCGGCTGAACGGTCAGGTTAATATTTTTTAATACAAACTCTTTTCCATCCGGATGGTATTTAAAAGAAACATTGTCAAAAACGACCTTACCTTTCTGTATCATATAATTCTTTTCCAGCGCATCGGATGAATCGACAATATCAACCGTCGTATTTAATACTTCCAGTATCCGTATGGAAGAAGCTTCGGCTCTTGAAAAAGTCATGATGAGCATGGAAAGCATCATCAGCGACATCAGGATCTGTGTGATATACGTGATGAAAGACATCAGCTGACCCACCTGGAAATGACCTGCGATAATTTTATTCCCGCCAAACCAGACGATCGCCACAATAGATAAATTCATGATCAGTTGCATCACGGGAAGAATCATCACCACCAACCCGGAGGCCCTGATCGACATCTCCCGGAGTTCATCATTGGTGACGCCAAATTTTTTCATTTCGAACTCTTCGCGCACAAAAGATTTGACCACCCGGATATTGACGAGATTTTCCTGGACAACGGCATTTAACCTGTCCAGTTTCTTTTGCATCTTTTCAAAGTATGGAAGACCGCTGCGGAGTATAAAAAAAATACAGACAGCCAGCACCGGGATTGCGATTGCAATAATAGATGCCAGCCCTGTATCGATCCGGATGGCAATCACCACCGCGAACACCATCATCAGCGGTCCCCTGATCAGCATTCGCAGCGACATCATAATGACGTCCTGCAGGATATTGACATCATTCGTGATCCGGGTGACCAGCGATGCCGAGCTGAACTTGTCAAGGTTGGAAAATGAGAACTGTTGTATTTTGTTGAACAGGTTCTTCCGCAGTTCGGCAGCAAACCCAACGGACGCGTGAGATGAATAATAAATATTTCCGATATTGGCGACAATTGCCAGGAGCGACAATATCACCATGATACCGCCGGTCTGGAGAATATAGTGAAGACTTTTCTGCCGGATACCCTGGTCAACAATATCTGACATCAGGTAGGGCTGCACAATTTCACATATCACATCCGCGATCACCAGCAAAGGCGCCAGGATAAGCCCTTTTTTATATTTGACAAAAAACGGGAAATATTTTCGCATGAATTAATCAGGAAGCATTCACAGATTTTTCCCAACCTGTTTCTTTCAGCGCAGGGTCGTTTTCTTTTTTTAAAAAATCAGTACTGGCAAAAGACCCGGACTGCCAGTTCAGCACGGCGTCATCGGGTACTTTGTCGACCGGTATTTTCCAGGACACCGACGTTTCGTTGTACGCGAGGTTCGACTGGGCGTTATAACAGGATATGATGGACCATCGGGGTTCCGATGAAAGATTTGCTTCCGAACGATGCAAAAGGTTTGGATGAAAAATAAAGGCATCTCCTGGTTCGAGTTCGCAATATACCAGTTCCATCGTTTTGAGCGCATTGTTGACCATCACCATATCGGCGCCGACCTGTTCTCCCGAAAAACCATGGTTCACCCTGCCGAGTTTATGCGAACCACGGATCACCTGAAGACAGCCGTTTTCTTTGGTCGCTTTCGTCAGCGCGATCATCACACTCATCAGCTGATCTGGAAACATAAATTGATTCTTGTACCAGTACCCATAGTCCTGGTGCCATTCCCATGCGCCGCCAACCCTTGGTTCCTTCTGCATAAGTTTGGAATGAAAATGACAGACCCGTGCGTCGCTGTCCATCAACTGCGCCACCGCGCCGATCATTCTTTCACTCCGAATCAGATATCCGAATACGTCATCGCCTGGCGTGAACCAAAGAGAGAGCTTTGTTTTTTTGCCGCTCAGATCGTTCAGGTCCAAAGCATTTGCGGTGATCGAACTGTCTTCCGTGGCTGTTGCATATAACTTTTCGGTTTCCTGCCTGCTGCAGAAATTCTTTATAGCAATATAACCGTCTTTATGAAAGCGCTTTACCTGGTCGTCAGTAAGAAGTGGGGAGGACATCGCACAAGTTTTATACAAGTTATCGAAATCGCGGCAGAATTGATCGGAGTTCATGTTCTTTCCTGGAGGAGATGGCCCACAAGATCCATTGATAATCAAAACATTACATCTATATTTAAATTACGTATATGCGACACCTGTTTTATTTGGAAAAGGGGCTGCGAATGATTTATTTTCAACACCTGAATGGTATTCTTCGACAACCCTGATCCGAACGCTGTTTACCTTCTCTGGAAAAGAACGACTCATATTTTCTATATAGTGATGAATAGTGCGACCCGATGACCCCTTCGGATTTAAACCTTAAAATTTACGATATGAGAAAGTACACGGGTATCATACTGATTTTCCTTATTCCAATTTTATTTTCGGATTGTCACCGCCCCAGTATTAGTTCACCGATAACTGCGGCACCATATGCGAGATTTGAACACTGGATCAGCTGGAACATTTCGTTCACACCTGTTTCCGCGCCTGATAGCATCTCGGTCATCACTGCATTGGAAAATTATGTCACGAACTGGGCAATCGGAAAAGATCCCACATCACGTCTTTCTTTCAAATTACTGCATTGTCCCTGCGACACATTACTGACCAATCTGGATGCAACGCTCGTAACCGGAAGCGGAAAGCCCGTAGCACCGCCGCCATCCCAGCCAAACCCCGGCCCGTCAGGCGACTATCTGGTGGGGACCAATTTTGATATGAATATTCCGTCCAGCCTGGATTCGAATTATCTCGATTTACCGAATTTAAAACCCGATTCTACCGTAGTCATTACTTATATTCCGGGATCGGACTCTATGAATAAAACACTGGCCGTTATTGATACGGGCCTGGACTCGGCATTGTTCCAAAAAGCATATCCCAATTCCGTGTGGGCTGGTAATCTTCTCTGGGATGATAAAGCAGAAACGATTTTTGATGTAGTGCCTGGTGAAGCGACGAATTTGCTGAAAGACGGCGGCACCGTAAACCATGGAACGGCGGCTACGGCTATTATTCTTACGCAGATGGCCAGGATGCAACCGAACCGCATTCCGAAGATCATGTCAATCAGGGCCTTTGACGACTCTGAAAAGGGAAGTATTTATACTGTTAGTTGTGCCCTGAGTTATGCGATAAAACATAAAGCAGATTTTGTCAATGCCAGTTGGGGATACTATGGAAAGAAGGATTCCGTATTGCTAAAATATATCAAAAGAGCGGACAGTGCACATATTCGCATGATTGCGGCGGCAGGAAACACACCGGGAACACATGATCCAACTCAAATCTGTGCTTCCTCACCGAACACGGTGAACGATCTCGACAAGGCTACGACGGATCATCTTTTCTACCCGGCATGTTTTGCGCCGGATATTCGAAATCTGGTCAGTGTTACCCAAATACATGACGTTACACCCAATAGCGTTCATCCAAATTTGGTTCCCTGTTTTTACCAGAACTATTCGCAGAGTTACATTACCGTCGGGGCATTTGAGCAGAGTGCCGGTCTTAAGTACTGCTGTCAGTTTAAAATTCCCTTTTTAGCCAGCAATATCGAAGGTTCTTCATTTGCCACACCCGCGATCACAGCACAACTCATGTTCGAAATGGCGGGTTCAAATATGGATATAAAATCTTTTATTCAGGCGAACAGTAATGTGGCTGCACCGATTCCAGGATCAACTGCCGCGTTTTATACAAATGAGGGTAGATATATTACATTTCAGGTGAAACATTAAAACATTTTTTATCCGTTGTGTTACAAAAAATATCTGTCTCTTGCCTGGGTACTGTTCTTTTATCTGACCGCAGTCGGACAGTGCCCGGGCAGGGACACCCTCTGGAATACCATTAACCGCCTGGCAGGAGCACAAATCTCTACTGATTCCCAGTTTCATGCCTTACTGTTGTTACAGAAGGGCGTCGGGAAATGTAATACGCCGCCCGATTCTGCCGATGCACTTTTATTTCAGCGGATCGGTGTCATGTATTTTAAGAAGAAGGATTTTAGTTCTTCCGTAAAAAATACTTTTTTGTCCCTCGGCATTCTGAACAAACTGAATGGACATGCTTACCCCGGACAAAAATTTCATTGTTTCTTCAATCTTTCGATTTATTATGATTCTCTGAACCAGCAACTCAGGAGAAATGATGCCATCGATAGTTGTATTTCCGTTTCCCTTGGGTCCGACTATGCCGACTCCACGATTCTCTACCCGATTTGCACCAGGATTGTAAATCTGTTCAACAATGCAGACTATGAACGGTGTATCCAATATGCGTTATTGGGTCAGAAGCTTTCAGAAAAATATGGGTACACCCATTCAGACATCATCCTGCGGATATTCTCCTGGAAAATAAATGCAATGCTCTTGTTAAATAATTATGGGGTGGTAGCATCAGAATTGAAGGATAAAATCCATGAATATGAATTTCTGAAGAAATATGCATACATCGGAAACTTGTATGAGTTATGGGCAGATTACTACCTGGGAACCGGTAAAATAGATTCCGCCCTGTCCAATTATAAAAGATCCTTTGAGTTTCATCGAAGAATGAAAGAAACAACGCGATGCGCCGAACCGCTAAATGCCATTGGGTTTGTGCAGTATGAATACCGGCATGACTATTCTGCCGCGCTTTACTATTATTTTAAAGCGTTTTATTATTCCGAAGCGAATCAGTCCGTCAGTATACTGGCCAATATCGGAAACGTGTATGTACGGAAACATCAGTTTGATTCGGCCTTTTATTACTTTCAGAAAGCCTTTGATCAGATAAGTCCGGGATTCAATGAGACCGCCTTGCTGAATCGCCGGCACGTGCCGCAGGATAACCTGGCCGAATATATCCTAAACCTCGTGCTGGACAAGGCCGATGCCCATTTATATGAATACCGGGAATCCGGTAAATACCGCGAATCCGGAAAAGAGGAACAACTGAAACAAACATTGGTTTCTTACCGAACGGCCGACCGGGTGCTGGACAAAATAAATCACGAGCAATCCGGTATTCAGTCCAAATTATCATGGCGCAAAAGCATCCGCCGTTTGTATGAGCACGCAATAGAAACCTCCTGGCTTGCAAAGAATGCACTGGAAGGATTTTATTTTTTTGAGAAGAGCCGGGCCGTCCTGCTCGACGATCAGCTGAGGCAGGATCAGCTCATGCAAAGCCAGGAATCGGTCGAACAATATGAACTGAAAAAAACAATCAACGAACTGGAAAACAAACTGGATACCGCGAATCCACGATCGGATCTGTATGCAAAACTCGAGGCCGCGATCATCAACAAAAAAGAAGAGCTGGACAGACTGGTCACCAGAATAAACGACAAGGATCCGTTGTATTTCGCGAAGAACCGCGGAAATGACACAATCGATATCGCGGATATTCAACAGGCGCTTTTAAAGGATCACAGCGCAGTCTTTGAAATTTTTAACGGAGATAGCTCTCTATTTACGCTGACCATTACCTCCTCCGGGAGCAATATTTCGAAGATCAATAAATTCTCGTTCGACAGCCTCTCGAAACAATTTTTGTCTGCTGTTTCAAATTCCGTTTTCCTGAACAATCATTTTGCGGAGTTTACAGATATTTCCCGGGC
>Ga0209838_1000080_pt1 | contig 11433 bp, 5 predicted proteins | sample OrgsoiDNA2013047_FD_185797 | JGI IMG/M metagenome (GOLD analysis project Ga0209838, IMG submission 185797) | Permafrost soil microbial communities from the Arctic, to analyse light accelerated degradation of dissolved organic matter (DOM) -... | ecosystem: Environmental > Terrestrial > Soil >... | reverse complement strand
GCTGGATCCAGATATGATCAAAAATACCGGTAGCTGCAAGTCTGCTGTTTGCAACGCAGTTCAATGCTACACCGCCGGCCATCACCAGGTTCCTGCTGTTGGTTATTCTTTTTGCTGTGCGCGCCAGTTCTATTACAATCGTCTCGGTAATCTCTTGGATCGCGAGGGCGAGATTCATATGGCTCTGGGTCAACGCCGATTCAGGTTTTCTCGCGGTGAATCCAAAAAGTCTTTCCCATTTCTTACTCCGGGTCATTTTTAAACCGGTGGCGAATTTAAAATAACTCATATTCAACAATATGGATCCGTCTTCCCGGATGTCGACCATCTCACTGAGAATCTTATTTTTAAATTCCAGGGTCTGCGGCGATATTGGATCGCCAAAGGCCGAAAGACCCATTAATTTATATTCCCCGCTGTTGACTTTAAATCCGAGGTAATAAGTAAAACTTGAATATAAAAGCCCGACCGAATGGGGGAAATGCAGTTCTTTCAGTATCCTGATCTGGTTTGATTTTCCATAACATATCGCCAGTGTCGCCCATTCTCCAACCCCATCGATGGTGAGGATGGCTGCATCTTCGTAAGGAGATGGAAAAAATGCACTGGCTGCGTGTGATAAATGGTGCTCCGGGAAATACAGCGGAATTATATTGCCATCCGCCATAAAATGCTTGCGCAACAGTTTCCTGATAAAAAGTTTTTCCTTTATCCATATTGGAATAGCTTTTATAAAACCCGGAAGACCCCTCGGTACACATGCGTGGTATGTTTCCAGCAGCCGTTCAAACTTCAACAGCGGTTTTTCGTAGAAAGCAATGCCAGTTAATTCCTGGTAGCTCAATCCTCCTTCCTGCAAAACATACTGGATCGCCTGTATCGGAAAAGAACGATCGTGTTTTGTCCTGGTAAATCGTTCCTCTTCGGCTGCGGCCACTATTTTCCCATCGACGATGAGCACAGCGGCGCTGTCATGATAAAAAGCAGAAATTCCAAGTATTGCTATTTTCAATGGGATTAAAATAAAGTGTAAATAAACGGGGCAAGGGCAGAAGTAGCTGTCAGCACAATCAAAACTCCCAACAACAGTAAAATGATGATAAGAGGCATTAACCAGAATTTTCTACGGGTCCTTAAGAATAGCCATAGTTCCTTTAAAAATTCCATGTAGTAAAAATTGTAATTTCTCAGAATCCGTGTTGAATATCCGAACTATTATACTGGTGGTTCCTTTCTTTCATCACGGTTTCCCTGCTTTTTTTAAACTGATTTATCTTCAAGCTGTCTTTGCCGGACAATTTTCTGATGAATCCCACAGGCACAACGATCAGAAAAAAAACAAGCCCCAGGATGACCCGTGAACTGATGGATCCCATAATCTTCGACAAGCCAAACCAACACACTGCAAACGGATAAAAAATACGGGGTACCATAATCGTTATCAGTACTAAAATAAAAGCAGCCAGAACAAAATGGCCTGATTTGACGTGAAGAGCAAGAAAGGTACATACCAGGATGGACACGAGACCAAATTCGATGGTTTGCTTTTCAGAAATACCGGTATATATTTTTTTAAATCGTACCATGATGAATAAGTCTGGTTGTTTTTACTTTTTGCTTTGAAGAACCTGATTCAGCATCAACAGGGCCTCTTTATTTTTATGATCTTTCCTCAAAACAATATCAAGATATTTCCTGGCGGTTTCGGCATTTCCCATGCTCATATAATTTTTTGCGATCTGGTTAGGTATAGAAATATTCACAGAGTCTTTTACAAATTGTTTCTCAAGAGCAACAATGTCAAGTGTCCTGGATTTAATAGGAACCAAGTTGAGCCCGGGCTCATTGTTCCGGATAGCGTAATCGAGAAAGGTCAGGGCTTCGACGGGTCTGTCGAGTTTCAGATAAAGAACGAACAGCATCCTGGCCAGCGCGAACGAAGGTGACAGGTCAAATGATTTTCTGAAATAAAAAACGGCCATATCATATTCTCTCATTTCGCCGAATACATTGCCCGCTTTTTCGCAAAATGATTCTTCCGTCGGATGTTCGAGAACGAGACCTTCCATTACTTTTCCGGCACGGACATAATTCTGTTCACCGACATAATAGGTAAACAATTCCTCCATGGCTGCTGTCCAGTTCATTTTTTTATACACTATATTGTCCGCCAGTCTTTCTTCTTCAGATTTTTGGTAAAACGCACCCGGAGGCTGAATAGTACTTGCGGTGCTAAAGGGCCAGTTTTTTTCTAGATTGGTTATCCTGATCGCAGCTATTAAAGAATCGACTGTAGTGATAGGCATCCATACCAGTAAACTGTCAAATGGAATACCGGTAACCGGTTCCCAGGAAAGAAAGCCGGATGTCTTCATCGTTTCATAAAATGCCTTTGAAATAATCGCGTATCCATACAGGTTCGGATGGACATGTTCCAGCATCAGGCTGCTGCCGATGATGTTATTTTCTGATCTTATTTCAAAAGCATGTTTTATATCGACCAGGTGCACACCATGGTATTTACGACACAGCTCCATGATAATTTCATTCATTTGCAGGGGAGCCCGGAAACGAAGTTCATCCAGCTCACCGGCCAGGTCGAAATTTTCTTTTGCCTTTCTGAAATTCTGTTGTGCATAGGCCACGCTTGCCAGATAATATTTACACCCTGCATGTTTATCATATATTTTGTCGGCGGTTGTAAAATACCGGTTCGCTGAAACCAGGTCCTTCCTTTCAAAGGCGATGATCCCCAGTTTGTAGTTGCTTGTAAAATCCGGTAGCCGGTTACTCTCGGGTTCGTTACTGGTAAATGGCTTTAAATCTTTTTCATTGCTGACGAGATTGCCGAGAAAAACGGGGATGTGCTGATCACTAAAAATTTTCAGAGTTGCATCCATGTTCACCCTGAACTGGTCGACTCCTTTGTAAAAAAGTTTGGATTGGAAAGGGATTTCCTGATCCGCTACCATTAGTTGCATGAGCGTCTCGCCGCTACCACGGATGCGATTATTCCCGAAGCTGGCTATTTTCAGATAGAGCGCAGTGAGCAATTGCGTGATGCGCAGCGGACGCAGGTATAGTATGAATTGGGTGATCAAACGACTGCTCCCTGTTTTGTTGGTTGAGCCGACACCCAACGCACCATAATATTCATTGTGCCCGGAATAGATCAGAACAGCATCGGGTTCATAATGGACGATCTCTTTCGAAAAATCCAGCACCGTGTATGAATTCACCGCTGTCAGTGATACATTAATGACTTCAAAATGCCGGTCAGGGTATTCCCGCATCAACCGGTACAAAAGCCACCGGTGAAAAGATCCATTATGAAAATAAGGAAATCCGATGGTGGTGGATTCTCCCAAAACAAATATGCGAACAGTATTTTTGTCTTTGATCTTTTTAAACAATTCGCTGTTACCCGAAGCTGCAAACGCGGGGTTCACAAAAAATTTCTTGGAAGCATCCGGATTCATAATCATATAATCCGGGTTCGCCGGGTACGTCATAAAAAGATCCATATTGTAACCATAGTGAAACAGGCGCAGGGATAGCTCAAACAGGGCAAGAATAATAATCGGTACCGCAATAGCGATGGCTTTAAACAGCCAGGTTTTCTTTCCTGACAGCTTCGCCGGTGAAACAGAAGGATCGCCCTTATTTTCTTTTTTCATTCAACGAACAAGATAGTAAGTATGATGATCATATTATTTTCTGACCGGTTCTGTAAAACTGAGTGGAATTTCACCCCTCAGTGTTTTGGCGGCTTCACCGGTCAGCCACAGATATAAGTCAGACGACTGGCCATCCATATTTATAAAGCTTACTGTTTTGCCCACCGGAGGTTGATCCGTACATTTAAAAATAGCCGTTCCTTCATTGACTTCATCAAACATCGCAACATACAGCATTTTCGCTCCGGCATTGATGGCGGTGGACATTAGCTGCCAGTAAAAACGTCCTCCCTGACGTGGGATCGAGCCAGGCGGCTTTACATCTTCCGGAAAGGCAAATACACTCAGGTTATGCCAACTGAACCCTGGATATACACAAGGAACATAGTCAATATTATTCTCACGACACCAGATCATGTCCTCTATGATCAGATCCCGATAACGGTCCATATCATTGTGCAGGAGGGGAGAGAAACGCTGAACCGTCCAGGGCATCAGCAGATCAGCTTGCCGGATCAGCGCATGCAGGTAATTATCATGAACACAATCTGCGTCGAGCGACCGCCAGGCAGTCGGAACACCCAGCATCACGGTACAGTTTCCATAAACCGGATCGTATTTTAAAAAATGAATCAGCCGCTCCAAACCGATCGTACGAATATTATATGGCCTGTCAGGAAATCCGACGCCCCAGATGACAACTACCGGTTTGCCTCTGTGATGCAGATATGTTTTTTCACCGGCCTGGTTGGTAACTCTTACCTGATCCACCAGGAATTTCCAGTCCTCGATAATGGACGAACAATCTTCCCCGCTGGCTTTTAATCCTGACAAATCATACATCACCGCGATAGCTCTCTTATACTTTGAAGCAGCAGCCAGCGCATTTTGCAGGATAATGACAGATTCCTTTTTACGATCTGATTGGCGGGTATCGTCAAAAAACCGTTGCATGAAAACACCGTCCACGCCATATTCCTGCATCCACCTGAAATGCAGATCGGTAGTGCTTTGATCAAGCGAACTAAAAAAACGTGCTTTTTTTCCGTCTGGCAAACTGAAAGGCGTTTCATAGGTTTTCTCATAGCCAGTCACATCTGGCCAGATGTCAATGGCCGAACGGTTTTCATCGCCATAGGCAAAATGTTTGGCCGCACTGCCATCTCCGGCGGCACGAAACCAGCCCTGGTAACCGGCCATCACCAGCCCTTCGTAGGAAGGATACAGAGTCGACGCACTGTGTTTTGACTGGCCCATGGAATTCGTCAAAAGAAACAGGCAGAGAAGGCAGGCAATCAGTTTGTTCATGTTGTTCTTTTTTGTTCCGACAGATCTTTCCGCCACTACGCGTGTCCATGTCAGGAGTTTGCATTTTTTCAGTGAAAAAAAGTAACCAGGAATGCTAAGGCCTGATAATCGTTCCGTCTCTTTTACGAAGGGTCCAGTTTCCTGCTTTATTCGTAACGGGATATTTTGCAGCCAGTTTTTCATCGATGTCAATGCCGAGTCCGGGTGCTTCGTTCACATGGAGGTATCCATTTTTTACGACCGGGCTTCCGGGAAAAACTTCCCGTAGCTGCTCGGAGAATAAAACCGATTCCTGCACGCCAAAATTCCAGATGGCCAGATCGATATGACAATGTGCAGCATGACCCACTGGCGAAACATCAGCAGGTCCGTGCCAGCCGGTTTTTACATTGAAGAATTCACCGAGTCGCGCTACTTTCATTGCCGGAGTAATACCGCCGATCTGTGAAACATGGCAACGGATATAATCAAACCAGTGATTCGTGATGGATTCCACAAATTCATTCGGATTATTGAACAACTCGCCCATGGCGAGCGGTACGCTGGTACTCGCGCGGATCTGTTTGAACCAATGCATATTTTCGGGACTCACGGGGTCCTCAATCCAGAATGGATCAAACTCTTCCAGCCGTTTGCACATATTAATGACGTCCTGTGGTTGAAGACGCTCATGGGTATCATGAAGCAGTTCGACTTCTTCACCGCAATTTTTACGAACCGTTTGGAACAGACGCGGCACAGCCAACTGATAGGCATGCGGATCCATAAATCCGTCGGTGTTTTTTCCAAACCCTGCATCCTTAAAATCAGGTTGTTTCGCCAGATATAGAGAACCATAACCTCCCTGCTGGATCCTGACATATCTGAAACCCTGTTCCATGTATTTTTGAACATTCTCAGAAACCTCTTCCGGGGTTTTACCGTCTGCATGCGCATAGCAGTCTACGGCAAACCTTGATTTACCACCCAGTAGTTGATAGACCGGCATACGGGCTCTTTTACCTTTAATATCCCAAAGGGCCTGGTCAAGCCCGCTGAGAGCGCAGTTCAGCACGGGACCGTTTCTCCAGTAAGAGCTCACGAAAAATGATTGCCAGATATCTTCGATATTGTCGACGTCCTTACCCACGCAAAAATCTCCCATGTAGTTGTTGATCGCTGTGATCACCACTTCCGCGCGTTGCGTAAAAGTGGCGCAGCCTATTCCGTATAAACCAGGTTCATCCGTTTCCACTTTTACAACTACCAGGTTTGCACCCTGTGGCGCCGTACCGATGGCTTTCACATTTTTTATCTTCAGGGATGGTAGCAAACCAAAGCCGTGGTTTTTTTTTGACACCGGAGTTGCGCCGGACACCCCCGGAAACATCGAAGCCAGGCCGGCAGCTGATCCCAGCCCTAATATTTTCAATAAATCGCGCCTGTCAATAACGGGTTTTTTTTCAGGAGGGGTCATGGCTGCAAGAAAGGGATACCGGATTAACTGGCCTTATAATATTTCATTAATAGATGAATAAGAAGACTACTATGTCAGAATAATCCTAAACCAGCCATTTTAATATTCCAGTTAAGCGAATATTAGAATGCGTGTTAATCCAGTGGGGATATTTTTGCTTTGATTTCACCAGTAGCCTGGGTTGAAATGGTTTAAGCATAAGCAAGTAGCTGTTCAGATAAACGATACGGACACTACACAAGGGAGGATGTTTTTACATCTTCCCTTTTTATTGAATGACACCGGGTGGCCACGGTGAATCCGAAAAAACACCACTTCTGCCGTCCTCAAACGGCATATTACGAAACGCTTATTTCGCAATTCCGGGAAATAATAAAATTAATTCCCCAATTAATCAATTATTAGGGGGTGTGTTAATGTTTCAAACCTTTATTTGTTCTTTTTAACTAACTAAAACGATTGCTGATTATGAAAAAACTAGAACTGCTGCTGTTGCTGTTCTTTGGATTTGTTGTACATGTCATGGCCCAAAACCGGGTAATAACGGGAAAGGTCACGGACAGAGATGGCAGACCCCTTGCCGGCGCTTCAGTCACAATTAAAAATACGCGCGCCAGCGCTCTTACCGACTCATCCGGGAGTTTCAGACTTCCCGTGGAAGCAAAAGGGAAAGCGACCCTGTTGGTTTCCTATGTCGGATACTCCGAGACCGAGTTCGTGATTGGTTCGGGTAACAGCTTTTCCGTCCAGATGACGCAAACAGCCCAGTCATTAAATGACGTGGTTGTTGTAGGATATGGCGAACAGCGGAAAAAGGATGTTACCGGTTCCATCAGCACGGTTAAAGCGGATGTCATCGAACAACGGCCACTCGTAAGAGTAGAACAGGCGCTCCAGGGAACCACACCGGGCGTAGCTGTTCAGAGCGCCAATGGCATGCCGGGCGCCCCGCTAAGCGTTCGGATCCGCGGTGTAAATTCAGCCACCGGTTCCAACGAACCACTATATGTGATCGATGGGTATATCGGAGGAAATATTGCCACTGTCAGTCCTTCGGATATAGAAACCCTGGATATCCTCAAAGATGCGTCCGCCTCCGCCATTTATGGTTCAAGGGCTTCCAATGGAGTCGTTATCATCACCACAAAGTCGGGTCACGAAGGAACTCCGCGCATTAACCTGGGCGCCTGGTTCCAGAAAGGTGAAATTCCGAAATATCTGGATCTGATGAATGCGTATGATTTTGCGCGTACCGTAAACACCCAGATCGCTTCAACAACTGTGGGAGCAACTCCTCCGTTCACCGATGCCCAACTGGCTACTTTCAAAACCAATCCGGGAACCGACTGGCAGAAAGCGGCGACACAGAAACCGTTTGTACAGAACTATGATGTTTCCGTATCCGGCGGTACAGCGAATACAAAATATTTTGTAGCCTTTAATTTCCTGGATCAGCCTGGTCTGCTACTCAACCAATATTATAAAAGGGGTTCGCTGAGAGCAAACCTTGATTTTAAGGTCACCGACAAACTGGATTTGAAATTCTATGTTCTTGCTGCCGTACCGACAAGCCGGAACACAGCATATATCGGCGACAGCGGTGATCCTTTTGCGTCTGCGGTGTTGTTTGATCCTACCACACCGGTCAGGGATCCGGCCACTGGTCAGTTTAATATCACGTCTCCGTTTGGCACGCTCAGTGTTAACCCGGTTGCGCAGGAACTCAATCAACAAGTAGATGCGAACTCGACGGATGCGGTTGGTACCGGTGTCCTAAATTATCATATACTCAAAAATCTGACATTCACTTCGTCCAATTCGTACGAATCCCAGTGGGGATGGACCCGTCAGCTTTTTGGCCTCAATACCAGCACCACAGTCATCAACGGGATCGCCGCTGGTTATGCATCCGGTAATTCAACCTGGTTAAATAACTTTCAGACCAGTAACTTCCTGACATATAATCTGCATACAGGAGACCATGCACTCACGGTGGTCGGTCTTTTTGAATATCAGAAAGGAAACAACCAGAATATATACGCACAGGCTACCAACCTCTCTTCCTATGCACTGGGATATTATAATCTGGGACTTGGTCTGACACAACAAACCACATCCGGATATTCCGCCACCGAACTGCAGTCATTCATGGGAAGAATCAACTATTCCTATAAAGATAAATATCTGCTGACAGCCAGCATCAGAGATGATGGGTCGTCAGTCCTGACCAAAAAATACAGCACCTTTCCCACAGTAGGCTTGGGCTGGATTATTTCCAGGGAACATTTCATGGAGAATTCAAAGGTATTCAGCTCATTGAAACTCAGGGGCAGCTATGGTCAAACAGGTAACCAGAGTATACCGGCTTATTCATCTATTCCGCAAATCACTACCAGCCAAACGGCGTATTATTATGATTCGCACACGGCTTCTGTCAGTACGCCGCTGGGACCCCCTGTTGCCAGCAACCTCGTATGGGAAACAACGCTGCAAACCAATATCGCGGTGGATGCATCTTTTTTAGATAACCGTTTATCCGTCACGCTGGAAGCATACAAGAAAAAGATTTCGAATCTGCTCTTCAGTTACCAGACACCGGCCTATCTGGGAGGGGGAAGCTACCAACGGAACATCGGCGAACTTCAAAACCGTGGTATTGAAATCGGAATCTCGGGAACACCATTTAAACCAACATCAAATGGTCTGAACTGGACCACCTATTTTGAAATATCGTTCAACGATAATAAGGTCCTTAATCTAAATGGTCTCGATAACGTAATCATCAATGGTATCGGCCAGCCGCAGGCAAACATTTCAATCCTGAAAGTCGGTCAGCCGATCGGAGAATTTACCGGGTTTAAATTCCTTGGAACCTGGAAAACCAGTGAAGCAACAGAAGCCGCGAAGTATGGAAACGTGCCGGGTGATGCCAAATATCTGGATGTGGACAAGGACGGTCACATCAATCAGAATGATTATGTTCCCATCGGGAACGGAGTGCCAACCTATACCTGGGGTTTCACCAATGAATTCAGGATGGGCAATTTCTCATTGATTTTTATGTTTGCCGGACAGGGCGGATCCCAGATTTATTCTCAAACACTAGCTTATGCATGGGGCCAGGCCCCGGGTGTACGTAACGCAACACTGGAGGATGCTACGAAAATGTGGACCCCTCAAAATGAAACAGATATTCCCCATTTCAGTAATACAACCCAGTGGCCCACCAACAGCAGTCGTTTTGTATACAGTGCCAATTTTGTAAAACTTAAAAATTTATCCCTTACATACAGTCTGCCGCAGAGTATCCTGGGAAGAGCCAAAATGCATAGTGTTGAAGTTTATGTAAGCGGACAAAATCTTTTTACGATTACCAAATACCCGGGGTTTGATCCTGAAGTTACCAATGCCACCAACGCAGAGTTGCAGGGCGTGGAAATGGCGGTTGTTCCAAATCCCAGAACATATACTGTTGGATTCAGGGTTGGATTTTAACAGGAAAACTGAATGATCGATTTAGCGCTCAATTAAAAAAATAAAAAAATGAAAATAAAAAAATTAATTCCGTTCTTGTTCCTGGTACTGATAACCTCCCTGGGTTGTTCAAAATTAAATGAGGATCCAAAGGGGACGCTATCACCGGGAAACTATTTCCAGACCCAGGCGGATCTGGATGCAGCGGTGACAGCGATTTACCAGGGCCTGGTGGTAGATGGTGGTTATGCATTTGATTTTCCACTCTATTCTTATTTCGGTGCCGATGATCTTACAGCGGATCCGAACCTGGGAAAGGCCGACCAGCGCGATTTTGACCAACTCAATGCCAGTTCCGGAAACGGTTCTCTTTATGGGCACGTTTGGTTTACACCCTGGGCAGCAATCTACCAGTGTAATAATGTGACCGATAATTATCAGCGCGTGCCCGGTGTTGACGCAACGCCCAGGAATAACGCTGCAGCGCAGGCTTATTTTATCAGAGCCTGGAGTTATTTTGTGTTGGTCCGTACTTTTGGTCCCATACCCGTTATTGCCACTAAGGTCGGTGCAGATTACAGACCTCCAAGAGATTCAATTGGTACCGTGTACACGCAGATCGTCAGTGACCTGAAGACCGCTATCAGCCTTCTTCCAGCCTTTAGCGGTACTGTGCTGCCACCGGGAAAAGTGACACAGAATGCCGCTCGCGCTTTGTTGGCCCAGGTGTATCTTACAATGGCTACCTGGCCACTCAACCAAACCAATAACTATGCACTGGCCGCGTCGGAAGCTGATTCTGTGATGACCTCCGGTCAGTACAGCCTTGTTCCGGACTACGGACAGGTATTTACCACAAATGACAATTCAGAAAGTATTTTTGATTTACATTTTAATGTCAGCGGCGGAAATCCAAACCGGCTTTTTGGAGATTGCTCGGGAGCATGGGAAGAATATGGCCTGGACGGAAATTTCGGCTGGGAGGAATTCTATCCTGAACTCAACTATTTCAAAGCCGCTCCGGTTTGTAAAAGAACCGATGAAGAATTCTATACAACGCTCAAATTGTTACAATCGGACAACAAAACATTTCTGCTGGTTCCTTATTCCTCTCCTTTAACCAGGAACCAGCATCCGTTTTACCGGAAATACAGAGCGGGGCTCATTGAAAATGGTGTTGCAGACGGGATCAATGAAACCGACTCAACCATCATTTCCATGAATCCAAGTACAAACAAAACAACCGACGTTATCCGGTATCCGTTGGTGCTCCTGACGTATGCAGAAGCAACTGATATGGCAGGTGGCGGACCAACAGGAGGCGGATATGCAGCCATAAATCTTGTCCGGGCACGGGCAGGCGAAGCACCGTTGACGCCGGGACTTTCACAAATCGCATTCCGGGATTCAGTTGTGTTTGAAAGGTCGTACGAATTCGCAGCGGAAATGGGTGTCCGCTGGTTCGACATCCAGCGACTACAGCTTCTTCCGCAGGTAGTTGCGGCCAGGAGCCCACAG
>Ga0209838_1000079_pt1 | contig 11535 bp, 9 predicted proteins | sample OrgsoiDNA2013047_FD_185797 | JGI IMG/M metagenome (GOLD analysis project Ga0209838, IMG submission 185797) | Permafrost soil microbial communities from the Arctic, to analyse light accelerated degradation of dissolved organic matter (DOM) -... | ecosystem: Environmental > Terrestrial > Soil >... | reverse complement strand
GATGGTGCATACCAGGTCACACTCGTAACGGGCAGTGATGGAAATACAATTGTCGATCAATGCGGAAACCCGGCTGCGGCGGGGTCCATGTTGTCGTTCATCGTTAAAGGCGCCGTATCGGCTTCATTTGATTATAACATTGCTTATGGATGTAAAAATGATACAATCAACCTGGAATACCAGCCCACGAACGGGGTAAACCAATGGCTATGGACCATTGATTCAACAATATCCAGTTCGTCCCTGAGCCCGGGCATCGTTGAAACTGTTTTCGGTTTGAAGAATGTTCAGCATGTTGTTTCAAATAGTCAGTGTAATGATACGGCCATCAAAACAGTCAATCTGGATAATATATTGAAAGCACAGTTCCAATCTCCCAGTGAAATTTGCCCGAAAGATCTTATTTCCTTCAGTAACACCAGTATCGGAAACATTGTTTCTTATTATTGGGATTTTGGTGATGGAACGTCCAGCACATCGCAAAACCCATCGGACCATCTGTTTCCGGACTCCAGGAATGGCAAAACATATCCGGTTAGTCTGACCGTTCAAAATAATATGGGCTGCCTGGATACGGGCGTCGTACAGATCACCAAATTGCAAAGTTGTATTATTACGGTACCTAACGCGTTTACTCCGAATGGCGATGGGAAAAATGATTTCCTGTACCCCCTCAATGCATTTTCGGTCGGAAATCTGGAATTCCGGGTATTTAACCGGTATGGGCAGCTTATTTTTGAAACGCGTGACTGGTCAAAAAAATGGGATGGAACAATCAATGGGCATCTGCAGCCCACCGGAACTTATATCTGGATGCTTCAATACACCGATGGATCGGGTAAGAAAATATTCCAGCAGGGTTCATCTGTATTAATCAGATAAAAGCATCAGATGCTACAATATTTTATCCCAGCTGTTTTTATCAGTTAAAAATAATTCGCGTAACAAACGAATGGGCGGCATTCCATTGTCAAGCATTTTATCGTGAAACTTCTGCAGAGAAAAATTGGAGCCTTCCTGGGCCTGATAGTCAGTGCGCAATTTTAATATTTCCAATTTTCCAATAGTATAGAAAAGATAGCCCGGGTCAAATGTGCCCCGCAGCGCTTCCTGCCTGGAGGGTTTGTCTCCCTGATACCAGTTATCCATCAGGAATTTTGTGGCTTCGTCAACCGTCATTCCCTGGCAATGGGTTTTAACCGATACGCATAAACGACATAACCGCAGCAGCGCGTCGCCTGACTGAGCCAGACGATACTTGGCCGCGCGGATAGAATCGCCTGTATTGCCATAGCCGTTGTCAAGCATCATTTTTTCACAATAGTGCGCCCATCCTTCCACATAAGCATAACTGGCAAAAATCTTTTCAATCTTTGTGGCAGTCGAAGCGTTCAGGTGTAAAAATTGAGTATAATGACCGGGATAAGCTTCATGGATGGTAACTACATCCGTTGTATAATAATTAAAAGACTTCAGCCAGTCTTCCTGTTGTTTAGCCGTCCATTTTGAGTCGACCGGCGTAATATAATAATAAGCTTCTGTTGCCAATGAATCAAAGGGTCCGGGGGTATCCATCGATGCCGTGCTGGTTTCCCTTGCATACTGAGGCGTTTCTTTTACCTGAACACGAACCTCCGACGGCATGCTAACGATTTTCTTATCGATTAAATACTGGCGTATGGATTCCAGTGTCTTTCTTGCATCCGGGATCAGATCCTGTGCCGAAGGATGTTCCTTTTGTAAATCTGCATACACCTCAACTGGTTTTTTATTTGGATTGATGACCCTGGCAGCCATATTGAATGATTCCTGTTCCTTTTTTAGTTCACTCAGGCCCAATTCTAAAATCATTTCAGGGGTCATGGTGATTTCCTCGTTGTAGCGCAGCATCTTCATGTAATTGTCACGACCGATGGCATAATGATTATGCGCTTTGGGAAGTTTTTCCTTTTGCAGCCAGGTTACGAACCCATTGATCGCCTCTATTGCTTTTTTGTTTGATGCTTTAAACGAAGCCATGAGTGTGTCGTTCTTCACATCCTTTAATGCCGTCATGAGGTCGTTCCCTAAAAATGAAGCCGAACCCTTTGCGATCTGGATGGCCAGATCGATAAATGGTTTGGCAAGCGAATCATTCAGGTTGGTTTTCGCATTCTCGAAAACAACTGGAGCCTGGTTTTCGATGGCGATAATGGATTTGATCCTGTTTTCTATCGGGGCGAAATTGCGTTTGATATACATATTCGCATCGATTGTACCGGCATAGGTCATTGGATTTTTATTGTATTGTCCGATATCTTCAAAACTAAAAATCTCTGCTTTGATTGCATCCCTGAGGATCCGGAAATCATAGAACATGCGGGGACTTAGGTATGCCGTGTCGGTGGCTCCGAGTTTTTGATCATATTCTTTCAGGCGACCGAGTTCACGATTTATGGATTCTTTGCTGTTATCTGTCAATTTTCCATCGTAGGCATGAAGTCCCAGACTCACCGCAATCTGCGGGCGCCAGGCCAGATAACCGGATAAATAGTTTTCTGAAAGCTGTTGGAAACCGGCATCTTCAGAACCGGCCTGTTTGGTTGAATTTTCCGGTTGTTTACAACCCGATATAATCGCCAGAATGCATATTAACAGCGTGAGATATTTTTTCATGACAGGAACATTTTTGTAAGATCTAAATTATAGAAAAGTATTGGTTAACTTTTAATGATCAATTACGGTGGAAGACATTTTACTTCGCAGGCAGGTCGCTAATCATTTTCATGTCCATTTTCATTGAACCCTGTTGTGGCTTAAACGTCAGTACTTTCAGGTTCATTTTCTCTATATTATTGTCACCCTCCCTGATTTTAATAAATTGATCAGGCGTTAAATTTTTAAATACCTGTATGATGCCGGTGGTAGGCCATTTGATAGTCAGTTCGTCGATCAGTTTTGCACTGCCTATGCCTATTTCTTTACGGAGGGGGTTTGCACCGAAGCTCCCACCGGAATTTACGTCCATGTACACATTCCTTTTCTTTCCATTTTCAGTAAATGAAACGATAATGTGCGCGCCGATTGCAGACCGGTTGGACTTTACGCCTTCCAGTAACACACTGATCCAGTTATTTTGATTCTGACCCGGGTTTACAAAAAATGAATTGTAGTAAGCATCTCCGGGATAGGCCCCCCCTACTTTCAGGAAAATATCCTGCGTACCGTCATTATTAATATCAGCAAATGAAACACCATGTCCCTTCTGTAAATTTCCAACCCGGGCCGAAGAAGTAACATCAACAAACATTTCGCCCGAGATATTTTTAAACATTTTATTTGGAATCAGTGATTTGAAATCGGGGTTGCCGGTGCCGAGGTACATGTCCAGCCAACCGTCATTGTCTATGTCGCCAAAATTAGAACCCATGGCAAATACCGGCTTTTCCAGTCCGGTGTTTTTTGCAACATTGGTAAACGTGCCGTCCCCATTATTTCTGTATAAATACATTTTGCTGGGATTTGGCTGTGGACGGTGTAACGCTTCAGCCGCAAGGGTGGCTGCCAACGGTGCATGATATTCATATCCGCACATAAATATATCAGGCCAACCATCATTGTTATAGTCCCAGAACCAGGTCGGAAATGTTGTTGTCTGGTCAACATCTAACCCTGCTTCCTGCGAAACATCTGTGAACTGAGGAATTTTTGATTTCAGTCCTTTATTTTTTAACAGGATCCTTTTTCCATAAAGATTGGATATAAATATATCAGGCCATCCATCGTTGTTGTAGTCTGCGGATACAACGCCCTTCATAAACGCAGTTAGTTCCGTTCCGGATTCACGAGCGACATTCGTGAAAGTTCCATCCTGATTATTGATATACAATTCGGAAGGATGCGGATGGTCCGGCGTAACGGTTTCATTTCCGATAAAGAGATCGAGCCACCCGTCGTTATTAAAGTCGGCCCAGGTTGCAGTCTGCGTTGGATGAAATGATAAGAGACCACTCTCTACCGTAACATCCGTAAAAGTTCCGTCGCCGTTGTTTCTTAATAAAGTATTTGGTTGTTTTCCCAGCTCAGCAAGCCAGGCCCCCCTGAGAATAAAAATATCTGTAAATCCATCATTGTTATAGTCTGCCTGGATAATGTTTAATCCTCCTTTGATGTTACTGAGTCCAGAGGCTTCCGCTACGTCGGTAAACGTACCATCTTTATTATTTCTATAAAAATGCATGCTTTCATTTGTTCCCCAGGAAGATGTTATAATGTCAAGGTATCCGTCATTATTAAAATCGTCCACGATGCTTCCACCGGCCATATCCCTGGGGCCGGTCAACTGGAGATCACCTGCCATGTCCTGGAAGGCTTTTACTTTGTACGAAGAGGTATCCGTGTCCAGCCCGGGTATTAACCATTGGGCGGGCACTTTATCGGGATATTCACCAATCGTCATATACGCAATATTCAACAACCACCGGGACGAAAGATCAGAGGAATCATTTTGCAGGATGCTCTCGTAGACCCGGATGGCTTTCTGAGATGCATAAGGATCTGTATATACGCCTTTTCCGAGGATCGGAAAAATGCAGGAGCCCGATGAATGATTCATGATGCAATTATTTCTTTCTCCCAGTCGCAGATAGGATAGTGCAAGATTCTCCCTTAAAAGAAGGGACAACTTATCGTATTTGTTATCTCTCGTCTGGAGAATGGCTTCCAGTACCTGGGCTGCATCTTTTTCCTGGCCCATTTTCAGCAGCGTGATCGTTCTGAAAGAAAGAATTTCCATTAATTTTTCCTGCGGCAACGGTTCTTTTAACATAGAATCATAAAAATCTAGATCGCCTTTTGGAAAATACTGGCTATTTCGTCCATAAACTGGTTTAAGCCCGTCGTAATATAGCCGCGTTTGTTGTGCCCTGGTGTAATATCTGTGTATGCCGGTAAACAGAAAGGGCGATAGTAACAGCAGAAAGCAGATCACAATAATGATAACTTTTTTTCTCATATAGCAGACTTCAATCGTCTCCGGTGGCCGGAAATGAAAAATATTATGAAATGGATAAAAGAAAAAATGAATAAATCTTTTATAACTGAAAGAAGACTCTTTTTTTGTTCATGACTTCTTCAGCAAGCTTTGTTCCCTCTATCCTGGCTTTTATTTTAGCAAAGGCAATTTCCCTGGACGTTGAAGTATCGTCTGAGAAAGGAGAAAATCCGCAATCGTCTGTAGTGCCGAGTTGGTCGGGGTGGATGGTTTCAGCAGCCTCCAATATAGTATCGCGGATTTCTTCGGCGGTTTCAATCCTGGGATTTAGCACATTCGTCACGCCCAGGAAAACACGCTGCCCTGGCTTTATATTTTGTTTTATGGCACTCAGCGCCTGTTTTTTATTTTTTTCTCCGGCGTATTCCAGGTAAAAATTGCCGGCGTTTAACTGAAACAAAAGAGGTAACAGGGCGCTATAGCTTATGTCTGCGCTATGGGTGGAATCATGATCTCCGCCGGGACAGGAATGAACTCCGATTTTTTTTCTCTCCTCTTCTGTGAAAAAACTGAGAACACGGTTGTTCAGATCAATAAAAGATTGCAATAAACCACCGCTCGGGTCTAATTTCAGGGAAAGTCTTGCTTCCGTAAAATCAATCTGGACATTATAGGCGCCATTTTCCAGGCTGTTCCGGATATCAGCAGCCGCTTCCCTGACAAGATCATGTATGAATTGTTCACGGGAGTAGCCATCGATACCTTCAGAAGGATATAAGAGGCTGATGGCAGATGCGGAAATGACTGCCTGTTTAACCGGCAGTGTGGTCATGGATTTCGCTTTTTGAACATATGAGCCCGCATAGTTTTGATACCGGAAGGGGCCGGCCGTGAGTTTTGGTAACTGCCTGCTGTGCCCGTCTGCAAAGGGAATGACGACGCCACCCGGGGACAATGTTTGCATACCTTCTAATGGATACGTTGCGAAACTGGATTTTGATTGTTCCCCGTCCGTTATTACCGGGGAACCGGTAGCTTCAAAACTTTTAATGGTGTCGGATAAAGCCGCATCATATAAATGCTGGAGGTCCTGGTCATTCATCTGGCCGGCGGCATGAGCCTTGATCCCTAAAATGAGTTCAACCGGGCGCGGGATACTTCCGATTGGTTCAGTTTGTAAATGCATTGACAAGAGTTTAAAAATTTAAACAATTAAGTGGATCAAAATTCAGGTAGTCGTAAGCAACGGCAGTTGGTCGTCAGGAAAGGCAGAAACTCTTCAGAGAATATGAAGTTAATATTTCCCCGCTACCCCTCCAAAGATTTTGAAATCACGGGGTCCAGGTCAAACGGACCCATTAGTGAGTGGGGCAGAGCATATCTTTTCTCGATATAGCCGGCATCATTAAAGGCGATCCATACCTTCTTTTCACCATCCTCCCAGGCAATGATTTTTAGTGGAAGGTCAAGGGCGGCCACGGGACTTTCTGCCATAACTGGTCCGCCGGCTTTTGGGTTTCCAAACAGTATGAATTCCAGGGGCGCTATCCGCAGACCGGCGTTCATCACTTCAGCCTGCTGGTTGATTCTAGCGTAAATGATAGCTCCATGTTTGAGCAAAACCTGAACGATACGATCGATGGTTTCTTGTACTGAATATGGACTTGACTTTGTAATTACTCCAATAGGATTCATCTTAAAAGATTGTCGATATTTTTTCAGCTTCAATTTGCACTGAATTATCACAAAAATAGAAGTTTATTGCCTGGGCATGGCCATTCAGGCCGCCATCGCGAATCCGGTCGCGGCCCCGGAAGTGTTAAGGAAAGACCTTATCTGTGCTGGAATTCAGATATTTACGGACCTGGTAGGAGAACGCAACCACCGTGTATCCACATCGTATTAATTAGTACGGGGCTTTGTTTGGTATTTGACTTGCTTATTTCGTAAATTCGGATAGATCCCAGAGATCGCCAGGCATAATGAAAAAGTATTTTGCCACCACATTGTTTGCCATTGCCATTTCTCTCACTCTCCATGCACAGGACAGTGTACATCCGGATTTTGATAAGATCAGCACGCCTTATTTTTATTTTGAAGGTTCCTTCAATGGTAAAAACCTGTTATTTGATAATAACTGGGTGAAGGCTAAATTATTAACAGCCAATAATTCTATTCTCAGCAACGATTCTTTTCTTTTCAATTTTGACAAGATTGATCAACGGCTTTTAATGACGGCTGACTTCAAAAGAGTTTCAGAGATCGATTGGAGGGAATTTAAGGCGATCATGTTTTACTCGCGCGATACTGCTTATATTTTCAAACATATATATTATATCAGCAACCGAGATTTATTCCAGGTTCTGATAAATGACAACAGTAAATATTCGCTGTATAAAACCATCCATACGAAACTGATCAAGGGACACTATGGGTCTACTACCTTCTCAACGCCCAATGCCAAATCCTCCGACCAATACCAGGATGTTCCGGAATATTGTATTTTATTTCCCAATCGGGAATACAGGATCATTCACTTGCTGAAAAGAGCATCGATTGAACGTGTCTTCAAACTGAATCCGGACGGCGATATTGTGGATGATTTCCTGAATATGGATCGCAACAAAGAATACTATAATGAAGATGACCTGGTGCGCCTGATTAATTATTTAAACAAGGAAACGCTGTAAACCATTACCCTCCGATCAGCTTCAGAAATACTTCTTTTTTTCTGCGCGATACGTCAATAATATCTCCGTTACGCATCGTGATCTGGCCGCCGTCTCCACGTACATATTTTGCAATAAAATTCAGGTTTACGAGATGGGAATGATGAACCCGGTAAAAACGGTAGTCCTGGAGAATTTCCTCAAAGTCTTTCAGCTGGCGTGTTACCAACAATTGCTGCCCGGTCTGCAATACGAGTTTTGAGTAATTAGAACTCGATTCAAGGCGGATGATTTGTTTGATCTGTATGAATTCGAGCCCGTCGTTCGTCGGTATCGCAATATGGTCCTCCTGGCTCTTGGGGTTTGCGAGATTCTTTTTTAAATTCTCTGCCCTTTCCCGGGTTTTTTTGGTGGTAAAGTTTCCCAAACGCTCAACGGTCTGTTGCAGTTCTTCGATGGCTACCGGTTTTACCAGGTAGTCAAAAGCACTGATCCGAATCGCATTAATGGCATAGTGATTATAGGCTGTAATGAAGATGACTTCAAAATCCACTTCCGGAATCTGTTCCAGCATTTTAAAACCACTCATTCTCGGCATTTCAATATCCAAAAAGATAACGTCCGGTTTATTTTGCTGAATCAGCCGGATGCCTTCTTCCGGGTTTTGAGTCTGGGCGACAACTTTTATGGAAGGACAGTACTCCTGTATTTTAAACTGGAGGTTTTGCAGGCTGCTTAATTCGTCATCTACCAGTATAGCTTTGAGGACTTGCATTTGTAACACTTTTTATGGCGAATTCAATTCTGGTTCCTATTGGCTTCTGTTCATCATCAAACAGATCGATAATTTTGACATTCTCGGCTGAGCCGGTTTCCCTGTTAAATATATTGATCCGGTCCTGAGTGAGTTTCATTCCAACGCTTTTATGAAAAGGTTTATTCAGCTGGTTATAAACTCTCGACTGGTCTCTCCCGATGCCGTTGTCTTCAATAATATAGTGGATCATGCTATCTTTCAGCCTAACCTGCAAACAGATTTTAAGGTCCTTTCGTTCACTGGGGCCAATTCCATGATTAATGGCGTTTTCCAGGAATGGCTGAACGAGTAAGGCCGGTACATGATATTCACCATCCAACAGGACAGGATCCACCTGACAGCAATAGACGAATTTGTTGTTGAAACGCAATTGTTCCAGATCAATATACAACTGGAGTGATTCAATATCCTTATTGAGGTCTATCAGGTCGTTATTGCTGCTGTCCAGGATGCTCCTGATGAAACGGGCGAATTTATTCAGGTAGTCTGACGCGAGTTTTTTCTCATTCTGCATGATAAAATTCTCTATACTGTTCAGGCTGTTAAAAAAGAAGTGGGGATTCATTTGTGCCTGCAGGGCCTGCATTTCAGTTTCAGCAATCTTATGTTTATACTGGGATTCATCTTTTAGTTTCTTTGCCTGAAAAGACTTATATAAAAGAAAGGCCACAAAAATGGCGAGCAGGAATCCAACGCCCACCAGGAAGAGCAGGATATTCTTAAATGCTATTTCCCTTTTCTGATTTGCGGTCAGTACTTTGAGATTGCTATTTTCCAGTTCCTTTCTTTTAATCGTCCATTCTGATTCATTTACGATCATACTCCGTTGGTTTGCTTCGGAGTACAATGAGTCGGAAACAGCCCGGTACATTCTGTAAAAAAACAGGGAGGAGTCCTTATTATTTAGTGCCTCATACACATCGGATAATTGTTCAGCATCCTTTGCCCGGCCTTCGGCAAAATTTGTCTGATTGGCCAGGTCCATAGCTTTGGAAAGCATCGCAATTTTTTCCTGCTCAGGGATATGTTTCAGATATTTTGCTTCAGCCAGGTAAACCTGGAATTCGTTTCTCAGATCGCCCATTTGGCGGGCGCTGATGATTGCTTTATTAAAATAATATTTAGCCGAATCACTCCTGTCATATATCGCCTGGAGTTTTCCATATCCCAGGTAAAACTGCGACAGGATATAGTTCTCGTTGACAGCCAGTGCATAAGGCATTCCTTTGTCAAGATTCATTTTTGCATCTGAATATAAACTCTGACCCAGATCGCAACGTTGCAATAATTCATAATTGATGGCCACGCCGCGCCACGCTTTTATTTCCATATTGATTTGGATGGCCTGCAGGGCGTATTGCCGACATTTGTCAAAATCTTTCAGGGATGCAAAATTCTCCCCGATATTATTCAGAGCGACTGCTTCAACGCGACTGGCGTTACATTCTTTAGCCAGATCGATGGCTTTAATAAATGCGATGGTACTGGATCCGAAGTTTCCGGAAGAAGAAAGAAGAATTCCCAGGTTGACATTAGCGAGCGCTTTGCCGTACGTAAAATGAAGGGAATCGCTTAAGAAAGAGACCCGTTCGTAATATGCGAAAGATTTATTGACATCAGTCTCACTCAGCATATAACTGATGGTATGCATCGTATGGATCTTTGCAGAATCGTTTAGGGGATGGGTATCCACCCAACGAATCATACTGTCAACATATGGTGACTGAGCAACGGCAGTCCGGTTGCCTGCCAGGAAAAGAAAAAAGAAAAAAAGGGCACGGAATGGTCGGAGGTGAGGGGTTATAAATTTCTTTACAGCACAAATCGTAATACAAGTGTTCTCAGTGTCGGCAATCATCAACAGGAAATGTTTTTTCTAAGTTAGTCATTTATGGACTTGTCAAATTCCCAAAACGTCAGCAGATTCAATGATCCCAGGAACTCAACGCTTCTTCTCACAAAGGAATGCACAAATCCTTGTTGCTGTATTGTTTTTGCATTCCTTTGTTGTTTTTCCATTTGCACGCTGCGCATTTTAAAGTCCTGCAGGAAACGGATTTTTATTTCGAGACTGTTCTCATCCCATTCCTTCAGGTTTAAAATGTCATCTACCTTCCAGTTGAGAATATAGTGATCATTATCTATCGCTGTCATCCTGTCTGCGTCTACGATGACGGGTATATGCGAAAGTCTTTGATCTGTCGAAAGTAAACCCACCCAGTGTTTTATAGCGGCAAATCCGAAACGTGCATCACAACAGATTACTTCAGGTTGTATGTGTTTACTTTGTTTTAATGTCGTGATCGCCTGTTGTAAATTGCCGGATGCATAACCACGCTTGAATATGCTGACAAGTTTTGTAATATTCGCCCGTTTTGTGCCGACATAATAAAAGCCGGTCATGCTTTCCTGCAATTTCATAAGTAAGGTTTAATGGTAACGGCATTCAATCTTGTGCGTCTCGAATGCGCATTCAATTTACTTCAGTGTTTGACTGAATAAAATCAGACTGTGTAAGCTGCCGGAATAATCATGTAACTGGTTGAAAAATCAGAATTTTCGCCCACCGGAATTTAAATGGAATCATATGCAACCAGTTCCTGTCTGGAAACCCCCAATCCATCAATCCCGAGTTCAACGATATCGCCCGGTGAAAGGAAAACCGGAGGATTCATCCCCAGACCCACGCCGGCCGGTGTTCCCGTAGAAACCAGGTCTCCTGGCAAGAGCGTCATAAACTGACTGATATAGGAGATGAGAAAAGGAACCTTAAATATGAGGTTTGCTGTTGTACCGTCCTGCATGATTTTGCCATTCAGCTTAAGCCATAGCCTAAGCCGGTTGACATCTTTTATTTCGTCGGGTGTTGCCAGGAAAGGACCCAGCGGCGCAAAACTGTCACACCCCTTTCCTTTGTCCCAGGTGCCGCTTCGTTCCATCTGGAATTCGCGCTCACTCACATCATTGTGCAAACAGTAACCAGCGATATAATCCGGCGCGTCGGATTCCGAAACGTAAGAAGCTTTTTTGGCTATAACAATGGCCAGTTCTACTTCCCAGTCTGTTTTTCTGGAATT
>Ga0209838_1000077_pt1 | contig 11608 bp, 9 predicted proteins | sample OrgsoiDNA2013047_FD_185797 | JGI IMG/M metagenome (GOLD analysis project Ga0209838, IMG submission 185797) | Permafrost soil microbial communities from the Arctic, to analyse light accelerated degradation of dissolved organic matter (DOM) -... | ecosystem: Environmental > Terrestrial > Soil >... | reverse complement strand
ACAGGCCATGATATTAGATAAAACTGCATTTGAAAGCCGCCTTTCGGAAAATCCCGTTCTTTTCTTTGGCAGTGGGGCCGCCAAATGGAAGGAGTCCTGTTCTTCCCCGAATGCCCTGTTCAAAACGCAAGAAGATACAGTACAGGCCTTTGCATCCCTCGTTCAGGGTGACTTTGACGCCGAAAAATGGGCCGATCTGGTGTATGCTGAGCCCATTTATCTGAAAGAATTCTTCACTTATTGAAAAAAATTCTATATTACGATTCTTTTTGAACACTGCTTGTCATATAACCTTTGAGCGGTATCCTATTCAGATGCTTTTTTTTAAACTTTCAACCGAACGAACTGTATGAGTGGCACAAGCAGTAATTATTGGATGGTCCTCAACGCCCAGGCGGGAGAGGATGCTGCAGTAAAAGTAGATTTTATCAACCTCAAAAAAGCCGCGATGATCCTTCGCGCGCTAAACCACAAACTCCGGCAACAGATCGTCAGGATCCTGGATGAACATAAAAAGCTGACAGTCACCGAACTTTATATCCAGCTGCGGCTGGAGCAGTCCGTCGCCTCTCAGCACCTGGCCATCCTGCGCCGGGCAGGTATCGTCAAGACCGAGCGCGACGGCAAGTTTATCCATTATACCATCAACCCCGACCGGATCTCAGATATTATGAAAACAGTGCATTTGTTGCTGTAAATCGATCTTGTCTAGGTATTTTCACTTATATGTTAGAAAGGAATTTACCGCCTTCCCATCCGGGAGAAATTCTGAGAGAAATGTTCATAAAAGGTACGCCTCCGGTGAACCACCCATTGTTCTTTATAGAGTACGGTGATAATTTTACGGGAAAAAAATGGCCAAAGATAATCCAACCTTTCCTGAATTTGGAAGTGACAGTTTTATTTCACTGCATTAACTGCCTGCTGGAACGCCTGATTCACCTCGGCTGGCATGTGGTCAAAGTTTTTTTCATCGGGAAATTTTCCATTTTCTATATCATTGATAAATTCACCTACTGCTTTTTTGATGTCACCAGACAGGTCAAGATAGCGCTTGGCGAATTTTTTCGTAAAGGACTCAAATAATCCGAGCAGGTCGTGCAAAAGCAATATTTGTCCGTCCAACCCAGGACCGGAACCAAAGCCGATGACCGGAACCTTAACGTTCTTTGCGATATGGCTCGCTATTTCTGCAGGAACAGCTTCCAACACCAGCATACAGATGCCTGCGGCTTCGAGGGCTTTGGCATCTTCCACTATACGCAAAGCCGCGTTCACATCCTGGCCGGGTGATTTGAATCCTCCGAGCAGGGTCATCGCCTGCGGCGTAAATCCAATATGGCCAACAACGGGTATCGACGAATTTACCAGTGCTTTAATAGTTTCTGTTCGGGTTTGTCCGCCTTCGAGTTTTACTGCGTCACATCCGCATTCTGCCATAAAACGGCCAGCATTTCGAATTGCGTCCGATATGGTTATTTCATAGGTGAGGAACGGAAGATCACCGATCAGAAAGGTGTTGGGTGCGCCTTTTCTAACGGCTTGGGTGTGCGGAACCATCAGATCCATGGTCACTGGTAACAGGGAACTAAAACCATAAACGGTCATACCGATGGAATCTCCTACTAGTAGTACATCGATGTTTGCTTCCTCGGCAAGTTTTGCAAAGGGAAAATCGGACACCGCAAGCATGGAGATCTGTTGATGGGCTGTTTTTTTCTCCAGTAAGGTTTGAATTGATGCTTTTGGCATATATAGTCATTTTGAAATTTACTTTGTTGGCGCTTTCCGGTGCGTACGAACTCAAAAATTATGCCCTGCAGGGAGTTCCTTGCCTCTGCGCAGTTTGACAGCCAGAAATGGGGATGAGGTCATAAGCAGACCCGCGACCAATTCCCTTGACGGGTTTTTTAATCTGCCCCAATTGCGGCAAAATATTAACCGGTAATAAATGATCTTTCTGCTGACCTGCTTTAAGTAATTCGTTTATAAGGGAAATCCATAAGTCATAAATATGTCACAAACTACATATTTACTAAACTTGTATTCATGTATAAAAAACCTTCATAATCCAAAAATTAAACCCTCTCAAACTTAGTGTTTACACTTGTCCAAGGATGAACTCATTTGCGCCAAAATGAAGTAATTTTGCACAAAGTGACCCCATGTTCATCCAGCAACTTTATACCGGCTGTTTAAGCGAAGCCGCCTACTATATTGAAAGTGAAGGCGAAGCGGCGATCATCGACCCCCTGCGCGATATCGAGGAATACCTGATCCTGGCAAAGAAAAGAAACGCAACCATAAAATATATTTTCGAGACCCATTTTCACGCCGATTTTGTAAGCGGTCATCTCGACCTGGCCCAGGCTTCCGGAGCGCCCATCGTGTACGGTCCCGAAACCGAAACCTCCTTCCCGATCTATAAGGCTAAAGATGGAGAAATTTTCAAACTCGGCAAACTGACCATCGAAGTATTGCACACGCCCGGACATACCATCGAATCTTCCTGTTATCTTTTGAAAGAAGCTACCGGTAACCCCTATGCGATTTTCACCGGCGACACATTGTTTGTTGGTGATGTCGGCCGGCCCGATCTCAGCAGTGGCAATCTTTCCCGTGAAGAACTCGCGGCTATGCTCTACGAATCCCTGCAGAAAAAAATTGTTCCGTTACCAGACAGTGTGTTGATCTATCCTGCCCATGGCGCCGGCAGCAGTTGCGGAAAAAATCTCGGTCCCGATACCTACAGTACCCTGGGCGAAGAAAGAAAAACAAATTATGCGTTGCGCGCCGCCAGCAAGGAAGAGTTTATCAAACAGGTGACCGACGGACTGAATGAACCTCCGCAATATTTCGCCGTGAACGCGCGCATCAATAAAGAAGGATATGAAAGTCTGGATGAAGTGATGCAAAACGGTTTAAAGCCTTTGAGTCTCGCTGAGTTCAAAGAAATGATCAGTGATGATGATACCATTATCCTTGATACGCGTGCTTCCCTGGAATTCTCTGAAGGATATGTTCCCGGTTCGATCAGCATCGGTCTCGACGGCCGATTCGCAGAATGGGCGGGAAGCCTCCTGCCATTCGACAGGGCCTTCGTGCTGGTCACTGATCCCGGAAAAGAAAAGGAAAGCGTCGTAAGGCTTGCCCGTGTTGGGTTTGCACAGATGGGCGGTTTCCTCGATGGCGGTTTTGAAACCTGGAGAACATCCGGCGAACCCATCGACCTGATCGTGAATATCGATGCGGATGAATTTGCGATGGACCTGCCCTTCGATCCGAAACTGAAAGTGGTGGACGTGCGCCGGGAAACAGAATTTGCCGACGGGCATGTACCCGCCGCGAGAAATATTCCCCTGGAAACACTCACCGATCCCGGCACGATGGCCGAGTTTAGCGACACCGATAATATTTATATACACTGTGCCAGCGGTTACCGGAGCATCATCGCCTGCTCACTCTTCAAACGGCAGGGCATCCATAACCTTCATAATATCACCGGCGGCTGGGACGAAATCAAAAAGCTGGATGGGCTTGCGATTGTCAAAGAAAATAGCGTGCTTAATTGATAATTGAGAATTGATAATGCCGGCAGGCAGGGATAATTGATAATGAGGGCTATCGCCTTTCGAACCTCTCTTACCTTTAGAGCAGCTGGATACGCCTCCTACAAGGGTTGCCAAAGTATTGATTTTTAATTGTTTAAAATTTAATGCGCGTCAACAGTTGCGTGTGCATGCTTCACCAGTGGATTGAGAATTTCTTCGCCGCAGCCAATCCAGCCGGTTCAGGGACTTCCGTTCACAACACAAATATGGGGTCGCAGGAAAGCGAAATATCAGAGTGCATACAGAGGCTCTGTAAAATATTCCTTTGAATGGTTTTTTATGTTTTTTGGCGATGAATAAGAGGTTGTATTCTTATTGAATGGCTGTTTTGTTGCTGCTTTGTTGCTGCAGCGTTGCTGTCTACTCCGGGAAAACAGCAATACAACAGCAAGCTGACAGCAATACAACAGCAACAAACCCCCTGTACAACGGGGGGTTACAGAGCCAGAAAAAGACAAAAATAAATATTACAGAGGCTCTGTATGTACTCTGATATTTCGCGCTCACTCAACTGCATCTTTGCACCGAAACGTGTTTCAACCGCCGAAGCCTGGAGTAGGCGGTAGCGAAGGCGGTAATTATTTTTCGAATGAAGGCAGAAAAACGCAAGTTGAAGCAAAATGACGCAACATGACGCAACATGACGCAACATGACGCAACATAAAATAATTTACAATTCTCTACAGTTTTAAAACGATGCAGATATATCGCAAACTGATACTGGTTAAGAATGCGGGGGCCCTTTGTAAACAATTATTAGTAAACGAGGTCTGTTTTTCAGTTGCTGTTATGAAGCTTGTATATACGATGTATCGAAGGCGAAGGCAAGCGCTAAAAAAACCTTATTAATCACATGTAAAAGAGTAAAATGACATAGTCAGTAGACATTTCTGCGAAATAAGTGTAAACACTTAGCTGCCGAAAGACTAATGGTAAAATGTTATAGGCATTTACGGTTTGTAGATTCCGTTATCTAACAATCGCTTTTATTTTCTTAGATTTATATTAACTTAGTATTTGGTCCCCTGCACGATAGAAAAAAACGATTGTTAGTCTACTCTGATTACTACAGAAATCCTGCCCGCTAGTCTGCACTCAAATAAATTTCCAGTGAGGTTGAAATCAACCATATTTCTCATCATTATTTTAGTGAATACCGGGTATCACGCTATTTATCAGGTCATGATCTTCCGCGCAAAATTGAATGCTTCGGTTCTCATCCGTAATGGCAATCATCCCGAACTAATGCAAAGAATCATTTTGCCAGTTAAAGATGCACAGGCTTTTGATCAGGACGAAGTAACGTACAACGGTATCCTGTTCGATGTATACAAAAAAACCCCAACCGGCGATTCCGTTATTTTATACTTATACCCTGACAGCGCAGAACAGAGTGTCTTAAATGAACTCGTTAATTATTTCAAATCGGATGACGGGAATCCGATTCCGGCCGGTGAAAAAATATTTCAGGCTAAAAGCTTTCATGTGGGCCAGGATCAAATTGCTCAGCGCGCAGCGAAATACACCATACAGGCTAACTCCTTAATTTTTACCGTCTATTCTTTGCAAAACACTACTGAAGCGTCAAACAGGATTCGGAACGTCCTTACTCCCCCTCCGAAGTTCTTCCCCATATAAGTCTTTTTCGTTAAAAATTTTTTACCGCATTCATCAACCGATGTCCATGCGGCTATTCCTATATTATTTCTCATGAAGAATATATGTATACTGCTCATTTTACTGGGCATCGTTCTCTTACCTGAAATGATGGTCGCGCAAAATGAATTACTGGGAAAAGTAACTGAGGCGGGTACCAGAAATCCGATAAACGGAATTTCAGTTTTCATTCCAGATCTCAATCGTGGAGCGATATCTGACTCGGCAGGAAATTTCCGGATTGTCAATCTTCCATCGGGGCAGTATTTGGTATTTGCCAGTGCTATCGGATTCTCAAGTCAGATATTTTACGTTGCTTTCGATCACGTTACTGTGAAAGATTTTTCTCTGACGCATTCATCGGCCGAACTAAAAGCAGTCGTAGTAACCGGTTTACTTTCCGCGCAGGATAACAGCAATGTTCCTTTCCCTGTCAGTACATTCAGCCATCAGGATCTATTGCAGGAATCCTATACGAACGTCATTGATGCCATCAGCAAAATTCCCGGGGTCTCGGCCATTACCGACGGCCAGAGTATTTCCAAACCAGTCGTCCGGGGCATGGGTTATAACCGTGTCGTAACCGTCGCCGATGGTGTAAGTCAACAGGGACAGCAATGGGGTGATGAATTCGGTATTGAAGTGGATCCGGATGCCGTCAACAGGGTGGAAATTCTGAAAGGTCCGAGCTCCCTCGTGTATGGATCAGACGCCATCAGTGGTGTCATTAATTTTTTACCGGAGGCTATAGTACCTGAAGGCCAGGTGAAAGGAGATTTATTATTTAACTACCAGTTCAATAACGGACTCATCGGGAGTATGGCTCATCTCGCCGGACATGAAAAAGATATTTTCTGGAGTGTGCGCGTAGATAATACCATGGCGCATGCATATAAAAATGCCAATGATGGCTATGTTCTAAATTCACAATTCAGCAATTTCAATACTGACGGTACCATTGGCATCAACCATTCCTGGGGTTATTCCAAACTACACTTCAGTTATTTTCAACTCCAAACCGGCATTGTCGATGGAACGAGGGACTCAGCGACCGGCATTCTCGAAAGGCAATTTGCGTTGGGTGACTCTGTTTTTTACCTGATCCCCACCAAGCAGGAACTCAAATCCTATTCGCCGCTGGTGATTAATCAATTGGTCCGTCATGAGAAACTGGTATGGGATAATAGTATCAACGTTGGAGATGGACGTATCACAGCAACCTTCGCCTGGCAGCAAAACCGGCGCCAGGAAAATAACGATCCAACGATTCCCAATACTTCCAATATCGACTACCTGCTCAATACCATTAATTACGATGTCCGGTATATTTCCGGTACCAAAAATAAATTTACCTATTCTGCCGGAGCGAACGGGCTTTATCAGGATTCCAAAAATAAGGGAACATTACTTCTGATTCCGGAATACAACCTGTTTTCAATCGGAGGGTTTTTTATCGCCAATAAAGATTTCGGAAAATTTATTCTGAATGGCGGGCTCCGGTATGATGCCAGAACCTTTAAGGGGCATGATAACTATATCGACTCGAACGGAAATGAATTGTCACCCAATGATCCGGATGCCATTCACCGCTTTACTGCTTATTCTTCAGACTTCAACGGACCCTCCGGCAGTTTGGGTGTTGTTTATCACATGACAAATTCCTTTGACCTGAAGGCGAATGTATCCAGGGGTTTCCGGGCAGCCAATGTTGCCGAAACAGGATCCAATGGCATCCACGACGGTACGGTCGTTTATGAAATCGGTGATCCGGATTTGAAACCAGAAACCAATTGGGAAGTAGATCTGTCGGGAACGTTCACGAATCCAAATCTGACGGCAGAAATAGATCTTTTCAGTAACTGGATCGATAAATATATTTATCCCAAACCGCTACAAAGTAAGAATGGCGGGGATTCTATTAATAATTCCACACCGGGTTTCGGCGACGCGCCTGTATTTAAGTATACCCAGGGAACAGCCATGTTGATTGGAGGCGAAGCAGTGGTTGATATTCATCCGCAGTCGATTCCCTGGCTGGACTGGTATAATAGTTTTTCATTGGTGAACGCTGTTTTGAAAAATGAACCTGACTCAAGTAAGTATCCTCCATTCATTCCGCCAGATCGTATTCAGTCCGAGATCCATTTTGATTTCAACAAGTCTTCAAAAATATTCGCCCATTCATATTTTAAGGTTGGTCTCGAGTACGATTTCAAGCAAACGCATTTTTATGATGCCAGTTCCATTTACATGGGACTCTCGGCTTATGAACTCGCCGCCAGTCAGGCTCCGACCAGGGGATATACACTCATTAACATTGGAGCAGGTACGGATTTTCGAAAACATGACGGATCAACATCCTGTTCATTATATCTTGTTGTCAATAATTTATTTAACGTCGCTTATATGGATTATATGAGCCGCTTTAAATACTATCCGGCTAATTTCACGACGAATCCGGTCAGGGTAGGCGTTTATAATATGGGTCGGAATGTCTCCTTAAAATTGATCGTGCCCTTGGAATTTTAATAAAATGTTCCACATAGTAAATTTAACAGACTACGATTTGGGCATTAATTTTCTCAATGCCGTATGGGCCCAGCCGGGCGGTTCAGGAAATATTATGTTTCGGGAAATCAGAAGAGTCGAACCACAATCGTTTGTGTGCTCAGCTGGCCCGGCTTTTGAATAGCATAATAAAACAAATTGTATGAACAGGACTTTTATAACACTGATAGTAGGGATTGGACTTGGGTTGCTGCTGGCGCCGGCCAAGGGTTCAGAAACCTGGAAACGCGTGAAAGACAGCCTGAATGATTTTAAGGACGACGCGACGGATAAGGCAAAGGATCTGGTCGATCAGGGAAGACGTTCGCTGAAGACGGAAAGACTGATTCTTGAAGACACGTTGAGTTAAAATGAAAACCCGGGTTAGGCCGGGTTTTTATTTACCAAAATTATCTACATTCTATATATTCTGTACATTCCCTACATTCTGTACATTCTGCGTTTTTCTCTACATTTTTCTTCCAAAAAGTTTTTCCATGTAGTCTTTTTTAAAATCTATGAACACCGGTTTTCCGTTGGGTGCAATGTTTGGTTGCAGGCAACGAAAGAGATTTTCGGTGAGGGAGCGCATTTCGGTTACCGATAAAACGGTGCCGGGTTTTACGGCCTGCTGCCAGGCCAGCGAGCGGATCATTTTATCCTGCAGGGAATCTGATTTTTCATTTCCGGAATGTTTGCAGTGTTCCAGCAATTGCTCGATGACTTTTTTTGCATTACCTTCTTCAAAACCCGCCGGCACGCCTTGCACGATAAAACTGTCTTTCCCGAATGGTTCAATGGCATATCCCAACTGCAGCAATGCGGGTATTAGTTCCTGCAACAACACCGCATCGGCGGTCGAAAGCGTCAGCGTGACCGGAAACAAACCGGGTTGGGTTGACAGCGGTTTACCACTCAGGGCGAGCATCATTTTCTCATAGAGCACACGTTCATGCGCGGCCTGCTGATGGATCAGTAAAAAACCGCCTCCTGTTTCGCAGATGATATAGGTATTCTGCAACTGCGTAAGTGTAAGCTCCTCATTGCGAAATAATGGATCAGCAGAAAAACGATTATAGATAGATTGCAGGGACGGGTTCCGAACATCTGCTTCATCCGTGGCGGTTTCCCCTGTGGCTGTTTCATCCGAAACGGCTGTTTCATGGTCAGATATAAACCCGCTCGTTTTCGAAGCACCCACTCCGGCAACAGAGGCGTTGAAATTCTCCTCTTCCATCTCGCGGTTTCTCCAGTGGGCCAGCTGGCTGTTGTCGGAGGGCTCAATAAAATGTGCCTGATTTTTTCTTGTGAAGGTTTGAAACAGGCTCGATGATTCGATACCTGTTTTCATTTCATCCGAAAATGGTTTACTCACCGCATCAAGATGCTGGATGGTCGGATCGAGATCAAAATCGAGACTGGGTGTAATACTGAATTGTGCCAGCGCGTGTTTTACCGCCGCCTGCACAAATGCATATACGATCTTCTCATCTTCAAATTTTATTTCCTGTTTGGTCGGATGCACGTTCACGTCCACGCGCGACGGATCGATGTCGATAAACAATACATAGAGCGGGAAACTGTCGCTTGGAATCATCTGCTGAAAAGCCGTCATCACCGCGTGGTTCAGATAGGCACTGCGGATGAATCTATTGTTCACAAAAAAATACTGATCGCCGCGGGTGCGCTTGGCGGCCTCGGGTTTGCCGACGAAACCCTCGATATCGAGATAATCTGTTTTCTCCTGTACCGACACGAGCCTGGCATTATACTGCGCGCCGAGGATCTGGATGATGCGTTGTTTGAGTGTTCCTTTTTCAAGGTGGAAGACTTCCTGTCCGTTGCTGTTAAGCGAAAAAAGAACATCCGGAAACGAGAGGGCCACGCGGATAAATTCATCCACGATATGCCGCATTTCGGCGGCATTGCTCTTGAGAAAATTCCGCCGGGCGGGTACGTTGAAGAAAAGATTCTTCATCGCGATGCTAGTCCCGTTGGGAAATGCCACGGGCTCCTGCTTCGTCACAAAACTGTTTTCTATTTCTATAGCCGTTCCGTGCTCGTCGGCCGCCCTTTTTGTTTTTAGTTCCACCTGGGCCACGGCAGCGATGGAAGCCAGCGCCTCACCCCGGAAACCCATGGTGCGGAGTTTGAAGAGGTCCTCGATATTTCTGATCTTGGATGTAGCGTGTCTTTCAAAAGACATCCGGGCATCGGTTACACTCATGCCCCGGCCGTTATCAATCACCTGAACGAGGGATTTTCCCGCATCCTGCACGATGAGTTTCACCTGCGTGGCGCCGGCATCGATGGAGTTTTCCATCAGTTCTTTCACGGCGCTGGCAGGCCGCTGGATCACTTCACCCGCGGCTATCTGGTTCGCAATATTATCCGGCAGGAGTTCTATCAGATCATTCATCACCGATCGGTATTAACTGGGCAATTTAGTGGAAAAAAATCTTTTCAATTGAGAATTGAGAATTGAGAATTGATAATTTAGTAAACTAACCTTCGTTCAATTGATAATTGATAATTGAAAATTGATAATTTAGTAAGCTAACTTACGTTCATAGATAAGCATTATCAATTGATAATTACCAATTGACAATTATCAATTATCAATTAACAATTAATGAAAAGCTCGCTGTTTGCTATCACACTCGCATTTTCTCTTTCTGGTCATGCGCAATACAATATCAATTTTCCGCCCAACCACTGGGTGGATTCGGTATTTAAAACACTGTCCGATTCCCAGAAAATAGCCCAGCTGATGGTGGTCAGATTATCATCCATCGATCTGTCTTCCGGGAAAATTACATTTTACGACCAGCAGGTGGAGGCCGATATCCGGCGCTTTAATATCGGCGGCATCTGTTTATTCCAGGGCGGACCGAAAAAAGAAGCGGGTTTTATCAATTATTTCCAGCAGATCGCACAAACCCCCATCCTGTTTTCCATCGATGCGGAAACCGGACTCGGGATGCGCATGGACAGCGTGGGCCCGCTGCCCAGGCAGATGATGATGGGCGCAGTGCAGGACCCGCAATTAATCTATCAATACGGACAAACCGTTGCGGAACAGTGCAAACGCATGGGCATCCAGGTGAACTACGCACCCGTCGTGGATGTGAATAACAACCCGGATAATCCCGTCATCAACGACCGTTCTTTTGGAGAAAATCCCCGCCGCGTGGCAGACTGGGGTATACAATATATGAAGGGCATGCAGGAGCACGGCGTGCTGGCCACGGCCAAACATTTCCCGGGTCACGGTGACGTGTCCGTAGATTCCCATCTGGATCTGCCCGTGATCAACAAGAGCCGGAAACAGCTGGACACGCTGGAACTTTACCCGTTTAAAAAATTAATCGATGCAGGCGTTGGCAGTGTAATGATCGGTCATCTCTATGTTCCGTCCATCGACTCCCGCGAACACCGCGCCACATCAATATCCGGCAATGCCGTCACCACTCTTCTCCGCAAACAAATGTCGTTTAGGGGTCTGACTTTTACCGATGCCCTCGATATGCAGGGCGTCAGCAAATATTTTCCCAACGGCGACGCGTCGGTGGAAGCGCTGATTGCGGGTAACGATATGCTTTGTCTCCCGGGAAATGTGGAGACGGGCATCGGGAAAATTCTGAATGCCATCCGCGAGAAAAAAATAAAATGGAAGGATCTGAATGCGCGCGTGAAAAAAGTGCTGACGGCAAAATACCAGCTCGGTCTCTGGGACTGGAAGCCGGTGGACACGGTCCATATCGTGGAGGATCTGAACAAAGACGTTCCCGATC
>Ga0209838_1000075_pt1 | contig 11687 bp, 8 predicted proteins | sample OrgsoiDNA2013047_FD_185797 | JGI IMG/M metagenome (GOLD analysis project Ga0209838, IMG submission 185797) | Permafrost soil microbial communities from the Arctic, to analyse light accelerated degradation of dissolved organic matter (DOM) -... | ecosystem: Environmental > Terrestrial > Soil >... | reverse complement strand
CCGGTATATGCGATCCTTTTTGACGTGGTACTGATCGTAGGAAAGCTCATTTTTTATGTACAGCGTAATGAGCAGACAACAAGTCATACCCACGGCTAGTCCGGCGATATTGATAAAACTGTACAATTTCCGTTTTACCAGGTTGCGCCAGGCGATCTGAAAAAAGTGATGAATCATGGTTATGGGAGTGAGTGCCTGAAGAGGAACAAAAGCCATGCCGCCTGGATTTTGTGTTTAAAAGGCGAAGAATCTGGATTCTCCCTGTTCAAAATCGGACAATGGCTATGCGTTAACGATACAGTCTGTATTCAGTTATCTTTGAAAAACAGAAACACAACCGTCAAATATGGAAGTACATCATCACCCGGACGTTTATCATAAACGCAAGCATTTCAGGGAATATGTACTGGAGTTTTTTATGATTTTTCTTGCTGTGACGATGGGGTTTTTTGCGGAGAGTATTCGTGAACATTCTGTTGAATCAAGAAAAACCCGGCAATACCTGGAAACATTTAAACAGGAGCTGATCAATAATAAAAGGGCATTTGTTATTGCTGACAGTGTATACAAATCAATCATACCATCACTGGACAGTGTAATCAGGGTTTTCTTTGAGAAGAGAGAAAATCAGGACCTGCATCTTATGGGCCGCTTATTAAGACATGTGAAGCGGGTTTTGAACACATCGATCGACAAAGCCGCTTACCTGCAGATGGTGAATTCGGGAGGACTGAAAAATCTCGATAACCTGGCACTCAGGGATTCCATATCCACCTATGTCGGACAAATTGAAACGTTCGAAACATTCAATACACTTGTTTATAATCGAATAGGCAATGCCTTACCGGAGATTATGAAACTGGAAGATCTTCATGATTTTCAATACAGCGCCTCAGACCCGGATCATATACCTGAAATTATGCCCTATCCGAAGTTGAGGGAAGGAGAAAGAAGACTAATGATTTATTATTATGCCAATCACAAAGGCCAGATTTCATCAGACGTGATCATGATCGAAAAAATGATTCACTCAAATGATCACCTGATGAAAATGATCAATGAAATATTGGATAATTAACAGGACTATCACAAATAACTCGTTACCAATCCGTCTTTATCAATTACCTATTGGTATATAAATGTCAAAAGTTGCACCCTGACCTAGTTCGCTTGTAGCGGTGATAATACCATTGTGATTTTCTACTATTTTTTTTACGATAGCAAGCCCGATGCCTGTGCCGCTGTACACTTCTTTGTTATGTAGTTTTTGAAATACTTCAAAAATCCGTTCGTTGAACTGTGATTCGAAACCTATGCCATTGTCCTTAATAGTGATGTGACAATAATCTTTTTCGGGGAAAACCATTTCCCTATCTAACTGACTTCCATTTAAAATCCTGCTCCTAATTATGATGTGGCATGGAATTGCAGGCTTTGAAAATTTTAGCGCATTGCTTATGAGATTAAACATGAGTTGCCGAAACTGAAATGCGATGATGTTGGCTGAGCAGAGATCAGTGGCGTCGATGGTTGCCCGTTTTTCCTGAATGGTATCTTTTAATTCAGTTATTACGTCTTGTATTATGGTATTGAGTTCGATTTTTTCGAACTTTAGCTCGGTAGTGGTGATGCGTGAAAAGTCAAGTAAATCATTAATAAGTTGTTGCATTCTTTGTGCCGCTAACTGCATGCGCTGAAAATAATATTTGCCTGTCTCAGATAGATTATTAGCTTCAGATTTAAGTATTACTAAGGAGAACATTTGTATTTTTCGGAGCGGCTCCTGCAAATCGTGGCTTGATATATATGTAAATGCCAGCAACTCTTTGTTAGCAATGCTTAATTCTGCCGCTCGTTTTTCTTTTTCTTCATTTTGAAAAACAAGCTCTTTGTTAGCAATGCTTAATTCTGCCGCTCGTTTTTCTTTTTCATTATTTTGAAAGGCAAGTTCTATATTGGCAATGCTCAACTCTGCCGCCCGTTTTTCTTTTTCATCATTTTGAAAGACTAACTCTACGTTAGCAATGCCTAATTCCACCGCCCGCTTTTCTTTCTCTCCGTCTTCAAAGGCGAGTTCTATATTAGCAATGCCCAACTCTGCTGCCCTTTTTCCTCTCTCATCTTTTTGAAAGGAGAGTTCATTTCGGGCCACGATCAGCTCTGCAGATAGCTTTACGTTCTCTTCTTTTTCAAAACGTAGTTCTTCACGAACCAGTATTAACTCTTCCTCCAAGGATTTATTAAATATAGCCACTATATAAAATATTTTTCAAAACGTTCCTGGATGGATAAGATCTTTTTCCCAGGTTAGAATAAAATTATTTTTGGTTCTTTGCAAGCCAGACCCACGCATTATGAGGGCAAGTGCATAGTGGATTACTCTTTTTAATTGCAAGAAATCAGAAGGCTTTCGAATAAAATGTTGAGCACCGTTTTGATATAAGCGGTCTATTACATCTTGTTCAGAGGAAGTCGAATACATAATTACGGGAAGCGCTTTCAATTTGTCGTTAAGCTTTATCTCTGCTAAACACTCAAAACCATTTTTGCGAGGCATATTAAGATCAAGGAACAGAATGTGGGGAAGCACCTTTGTATCATTTGTGAGTAATTCCATCAGTTGTTCTCCGTCATGCACGACAGTTAGGAGTGTGGATAGCGGAAATTCATCGATTATGGACTTAAAAAAGAGGCAATCATCAAAATCATCATCTGCAAGCAAGATGTTGAGATGCTTTGGTGTCATTGGTTCAATATACGATAATTAAACAGCTTTACCATTCTATATATTTTGCATGTATAACGTTTTGCATATAGCCGACATATCAAACTTCTACTCCGGATTTCGGACCAACTTTCTGTCTTGGCATTAAAGTTGCATTTTAAGGTCACATCTGCTATTAAGGATCCCAGCTAAAACAAAGAAAATACCGACAAGGGTAAATGACTCGCACAGGCCCATTCTGTCACTCGCATCATTCATATTGGCAATCAATCGTGGTATATGCAGTAAGAGAAACCAGCCCAAAACCATAAAACCTGAAAGCAACGCAGCCGGCCTTCTCGTTTGAGGAATAAGCAGGCCAACGCCACCTGCAAACAAACAAATTCCACAGAAATAAGTCCAGAACACATGAAACGGAATGTAGGAAGGAATAAAAGATTCTATAAAGTCGGCAAATTTAAAATGTGCATATCCGCAAGCGATGAAAAAAGCTGCCAGGAATATACATCCGATGGTAATCAGGATTGCTCTCAATCGTTCATTTGCCCTGAATCCGGAATCTTTTGTCACATTTTGCACAGGAAATGATGCGGCAATGATTAAGGATCCTCCAACGAGTGCAAGTGATTTATACGCATTGGCCCAATCATTCATAAAATTTGGTAAATGCCTGAGTACTGAAAAAAAGAAAATAAGCGCCGAAATCAGGAAGGCGGCTAATCTTGCCTTTCTCTTAAGGATAATCGCAATAGCTGCAATGATAAGGACAACGCCGGAAATATAAGCCAATGCCGGATTGATGTTAAAACCTGCCGGCCACGCTGGGGGACGTCCAACTATAAAATCCTTTGAGACCATGCAAAGAACGGCGAGCGCAATGATGCCTGTAGCGTAAATAAAACGACCAGGTATTATTAGTTTACTCATTCCAAATTTATCAATATGACAATATCGCTAAGTCACCATTTTCACCTTATCCCATTTAAAAGGTAACTAAACTTATGAAATCTATTAACAAAAAAGTTCGAACTTGGGCAGCATCATCAATTCCTTTTACATGCACATGAAAAAAGCAAGTCTGTGTTTTGCCTTTAGCTTTGCGATTCTTTTTTCGATCGGACAAACTGATATGGTCCGGGAGATCGACCGGTTAAATTCTTTCAATGAGGCATTGGCGCCATTACGATTCCTGGCTTCGGATGAGCTCATGGGAAGGTCGACCACCAGACCTGAGATCCATATCGCAGCCCGTTATATCAGTGAGCAATTCCGGAGCTTTGGCCTGAAGGAATTGACCAGTACAGACAACTATTTTCAAAGTTTTGAGATTAAGATGATCTCCCCATCCGCGAACGGTTCTTTAACTGTCGGCAATAAAACATATCATATCGGAGCAGACCTTTTACAAACGAGGGGTTCAGGACTTCAACTAACGGCGCCTGTGGTTTTCGCATCTTTTGGATCAGCCGCAGATTTGGCAAACCTCGATGTAAAGGGAAAAATTGTTGTGGTAAATATGGGTGAAAATGATTCAACCAAAGTGGTGGCAGCCAGGCGCTTCAGCGACGCAAAACAAAAGCTTTTACAGGAAAAAGGCGCCGTTGCCCTGGTCGAACGTTACTGGCAATCCGCTTCCGACTGGGAGCTCCCCAAACATTATTATACCAGTCAGCATGCGCAGGTCCCGCAGGACATGGCGCTACCTGTATTCATTGTACACGATCCGTCGGGCGAGCTACCTGCCGCCGTTAAAAGGTCAACAACCGGTACGATCAGTGTGACAGGCAACAATTTGGTAGAAGTAAAGGCCAAAAATGTGATGGGTTGGGTAGAGGGTACGGACCCTCAGCTGAAGAACCAGTTTGTCGCTCTTTCAGCGCATTATGATCATCTTGGTGTTGCATCCGAACCCAAAATGGTAGATGGAAAATTAGACAGTATTTATAATGGTGCAAGGGACAATGCCATTGGAGTTACAGCTGTGATCAATGCAGCACGTTATTTTTCTCAACATCCCGCAAAGAGATCGATTTTGTTTATCGCTTTTACAGGCGAAGAAATGGGACTGTTGGGAAGCAAGTATTTTGCGGCAAATCCAACGATCAGTATGGAAAAAATAATCTTCAATTTAAATATAGACAATGGTGGGCTTAACGATACCAGCCTTATCAATGTAATAGGCCTGGGAAGAACATCTGCCGATAGTGATATTGAAAAGGCCTGTTTGGCATATGGCTTAACGTTAAGAGGTGATCCTGCGCCTGAGATGAACCTTTTTGACAGGAGTGACAACGTGAGCCTTGCGGCTAGAGGAGTGCCGGCACCGACATATGGAATGGGGGTAAAACAGGTGGATGAATCGATCATGAGATACTATCATCAGCTTGGCGACGAAATTGGCAATATAGATTTAGCGTATGTTGTTAAATATATGAAATCATATATTTTGGCCGCCAGGTACATTGCCGACAATCCCGCACAGCCTCATTGGAAAGAAGGTGACAAATATGAAGCCGCCTGGAAAGATCTTTATTCAAAACCAAAGTAGTCTATAACCCGGCGATCAATTGCAATTATACTGAAGAGTAATAGTTTCTATAAGCATAGGGAACCTACAGCGCGACCTTCCTGGTTTTTCCCTTGCTGTTTGTAATCTCTATGGAAGAAATGGTTTTGTCAAAAGTGATAAACCTTCCGGATTGAGATAAGAAGGAATTTCCATACCCGGTTTCGCGTTTTTGACGTCTGCCATCTTTGTATACCATGGTTGCGCAGACGTCGTCGGAATGCAGAGCGAAGAAGCTACAGTCTTTATTCATTTGAAAAACTTTCAAAGCCCCTTTATTCTGACTCGCCGCTATTAAATATTTTCCATCACTGCTTCGAAGCTTAACCAGCGCTTTGCCATTTCCGGGAATAAAAATCCCGCTTTGTAAACTATTGAGTGGCGTGAACTTTCCTTTGCCATCCCCTTTCAGAATTAATCCGTTCAGTGCATCATATCGCCCAAACGATGGTACGGTTCCATAGTCATTGGTGTTCATACAAATATCAAGATTGCCGTCGCCATCAAAATCGTCGGTTACCATTCCATTGATGGCGGAATACTGCGCCATATCGGGCAAGGGCTCCATTGCAAAATGACCGTTGCCGTTATTTCTTATAAGGACGCTTTTAAAATTATTCGCCGAGTATTTAATAGCATTCTCCAATTCCTGTGGCGTGAATAATTGAGCAAAGGTCGCCACGCCAAAATCCTTATAAGTCAGAAATCTTTTTTTCAGAAAAGGTAATTGTGAAATGACATCGTCACGCGCATCACATACAAACTCTTTTTTCTCACCGCCCTGTTTATCTTTTATAAAAGACGTGAGCAGGCATTGTTCGATTCCCTGGTTGTAAAAATCCTTTGCATAGACAGATACAGGATATTGATCACTCGCTTTGTAAAAGGAATTTTCTCCCAGATTGCTCACGATATAATCCATCTTTCCATCATTATCGAAATCGCCGGCGATGATACTATTCCACCAACCAATCTGATTGCCTATTTGAGAGGTTGCTGTAACATCCCTGAATTGTCCATGATCGTTTTTTAAAAATTTTACCGGCATCCATTCTCCCGCCAATACCAGGTCCTGCCAGCCATCATTGTCAAAGTCGGTCCAGATGGCATCACTCACCATACCAATATTGAGCAATGGTTTCGCCACCGCAGATGTTACGTCAGTAAATTTTACTTTGCCATCTTTTGTGTCATTACGATAGATGGCACATGAAACCGGTTTCGGATAGTTCCATGGATCCACGCGACCGGCAATAAATAAATCCAGATCACCATCATTGTCATAGTCAATTGCGCGAACACAGGATTTACTGGTCAGATTCCGGGGAAGCGCTGTCGTATCGAGTGTGAAATTCCCTTTACCGTCATTGATATATAATTTATCTGTATACCGCAGGTCATTGGGAGGATTTTCATAACCTCCCGCCGCTATATAGAGATCCATATCGCCGTCATTGTCGGCATCAAACAGAAGAAGACCCATATCGTCCCAGTTTTTTTTATTTTGTCCGGGCAGCATATTTCCATTGATAAATCTTCCATCTTTTTGTTGTAATAATATGGTCGTGCGATTGGAACCGGCTCCGCCAATAACGATATCATCGAGACCGTCATTGTTGACATCACCTACAGCCATGGCAGGTCCATATTCGGAAAACTTGTGTGGTAATAATTTTTGAATATTGAAATCAATAAAATCCATTTGCTTGTGCTGATAGTATATTCTCGCTGAATCTTTGATAGGTTGAAACAATGCCTGATGGGCTATGGCAGGATTTTTCCAGTTATATAACTCTTTGGCGGTTTTATACTCAACCGCCACTGTTTGATTGGTTTTAACTTCTAAAAAAACCTGTTTCTTTCCATCCGGCCATTTCACGATCATAGAGTCGATCACGGATGTTTTTCCCAAACCGAAATGCGGATCCATTTGCATGGTGGAAAGGTAACCGCGATAAGGAGTCTGCTCATATGCCTGCTGCTTTCCATCATAATATAATTCGATCCATGTGCCGAGGCCATTTCTATTCAATGAATCACCTGTTAATTTTATTGTGAGATAATTTGATGTATCCGGAGAATTATTCCTGTAAACAAAAGCTTCATCATTGATATTGTTTATGACGAGATCCAGCTTGCCATCGTTATTCAGGTCCGCATAGGCTGCACCGTTCGCGAAAGATGGTGTTACCAATCCCCAATTGTCTGAGACGTCGGTAAATGTTGCGTCGCCTTCATTATGAAAAGCATAGTGTTTCAATTTTACCTGTGGTATTTTATCCAGCACTTCCTTCTTTGTAGTATACCCGAACGATTTTTCGCGGAAAGCAATAAAATCATGATCCGTCAGGTCTTTTGGAAAACCATTGGTAACAATGATATCGCGAAATCCATCATTGTCGAAGTCCTGAACGAGTGGCGCCCAGCTCCAGTCCGTGGAGGATATACCGGACCAATAACCAATATCACCAAATATCGGATCACCCGCAGAATCTTTTTTTACCATACGCGGGCCCATATTCAGTTGCAGCGTATTACGTACATATTGATATTGATAGCCGAAGGAATCATTGTTGAGATAATTTTGGTAATTGTATCCCGACATCAACAATTTCTTTCTGTAATTATCTTCGGGGTCCATATCCATTTCTACCACATCCGAAAGACCGTCGTTGTTGATGTCGATCACATCCTGTCCCATACCATTGGCGGAAGTGTGTTTAAAATAGGTCGCTGCTTTGTCGGTAAAAGTACCATCGTGGTTGTTGATGTACAGGAGATCATTTGAAAGAAAATCATTTGCAACAAAAATATCTTTCCAGCCATCTTTGTTGAAATCGGCAATGGTTGCGCTATGGCCATATCCTTCGATCGTTAAACCAGCCTGTTTGGTAACATTCGTGAATACGGGATGATTCAATGTTTCGCTCCAGTCGTTGCGATATAAACGACCGGTGCTTGGTGCAGAGCCATCTTTTATTTTTGGACGGTAGACAGACGGATTTCTATCCTGGTCCATTTCATTTACGGTGATGTACACATCAAGATCCCCGTCATTATCATAATCAAAAAAAGTTGCCATCGTCGAAAATGATTCATCATCCAAACCATATTCTTTTGCCATCTCCTTAAAAACAGGAACGCCCTGTTTATTTACCCCCTGGTTTATATAAAGCAGGTTTTGTCTTTTCTCGGCTTCCGGTAAGAGGGTAGCACAAACGTAAATGTCCAGCAGGCCGTCGTTATTGATATCAACCACTGCAACACCACGGCACCACTGGTTGTTGCCATTTACATGCGCGATGTCTGTGACATCTTCAAATTTAAAATCCCCTTTGTTTAAATAAAGCTTACACGGAACCTGGTTGCCTGTAAAAAATATATCGAGCAGGCCGTCATTGTTAAAATCACCGATACCCACACCCCCGCCATTGTACATATTTGGGAGATCGAATGGATTGATGGTATCGTTCTCAATGATATGATTGTTGAAATGTATGTTGGAATGGTCGGACGAAACGAGTTCAAATACGGGTTTGTTTCTATTGCATGACCCGATCAGAAAACATGAAAAGATTAAAACAAAAGCAGCTTGATTTTTCATTTAAAATCTTTACGGGACCCATCACGCACGGAACAAATTTACAAAAAATAACACCCCTATTCGATAACTATGAATAAATGGCATAGTTTTGCGTACTATTAAAACTAAAAGAAACATCATGAAAAAATTATTATTGATAGCGTCTATCGCTTGTATCGCATTCGCCTGTAATGATGGCTCCAAAGCATCAACAACTAGTACTGACACGGCTGCCGCAGCACCAGCCACTGCAGCCCCTGCCGCTACTGATTCGTCGGCTACGGCAACCACGGCATTGAAAGATGGCGTGATGACATTGAAAGATGGTAAAATGATGGTTATGAAAGGTGGCTCATGGGTTGCTATGGATGCGCCGATGACATGCACCAATGGTCGTAAGGTTAGTCTGACTGGGGAAGTATCCAAGGGAGATAAGAAGAGAAAACTGGAAGAAGGAATGATGATGGACAAGGACGGCCAGATCATGGACAAGAACGGAAAACTGATAGATACCAGCGGTTGGGATTAAAAAATCTTATAGAAGGAAAAAGCCATTCGCCAGCCAGCGGGTGGCTTTTTTCATTTTAGCAGTGTATAGCTGCCAACATAGATTTTTGCATTTTTCTGAAAGGTTTGCCAGGAATGCCAAAATTCATTGTATGACTGAACCGGCACAAGCTTGTTGCCCTTTAGCAAACCGGAGATGCATACCCCGTCCATATTCCAGCTCGAATGTGTCTTTTCATCCATCAATAAGTCGTTGTTACCCGCGACCTGAAAATTGAGCACTATATCATTTACCCGGCGATCATACACATGAAAAGAAGTGGAGTCATTTTCGATGGTTACCAGGATCGGCAGTTGATCCACTGAATCCTGGATGATCTTTTTTTGTACCAGTTCATTCCAGTCATATGCTTTGGAAGAAAAATTATTCTTCACACCAACAATCCATGATTTGGGTTCCCATGATTCAGTATCCCTTCTTACCAGACTACTATGCATCGTGCCCCTGTCATAATCTTCCAGCTTGAAATAATTATCCATAAAAATGGTATCTGGTTTCATCACGAGAGATTCCGGATAAACCCTTAGCCATGCATCCCAGGTGAGTTGGGTGGATGGAAATTCTTTTAATTGATATCCCTTCAATGGACCCGCAATGGCCGTTCCGGTTGCCTGCTGCCACCAGCTTTTGGTTGTAGCATCTTCAAATACTGCATTGAAATGATCCATACCGACAAGCCGGAAAGATTCCAGTTTTCCATTTACGACCGGGCTGTAAACGCGACCCGATCGACAAACCGTACAGTACGTGACCATCACCGGAGTTTGTCCAATTGTGTCCATCACCTGATGATGATATCCAATCAATTGTATGGGATACGCTTTTGCCTGACCGTCGATCACTACGCCAATAATCAATTTTGATTTTTCCATTTCACTATTGGACGCCACAGTGAAGGATTTATTTACCGGTTGATGAAAAATATTTTCCGCCTGCAATCGAAAATTGAAAAAGAAAAATACAATAGCATAGGAAACCAGGATCAGTGATAAAAATATTTTCTCCCAGATTCTGCCATTTTTAAAAACAATGATCAATGCAAAACAAATGAAAAACAATGAAAGGATCCGGATCCATACGATCGATTGATCCAGCCAGTATGCGAAAGAAACAGTATTGCTAACCTGGCTGCCCGGAAAAGGCATTACAAAATAAACACGCAATATTTCTGAAGAAAACAGGAGAAGAAGCGCCATGAAAAGAATCAGTCGCTTTACATAAAAGGGGATTTTCTCAGAAAAGGCAAAAGCAGGCTTGAGCATTACGGCAGCAGCAATTCGTTTCACAGTCGTTTGGCTAATTACAGAAGTAAGTTAAGTCAATTCGGTAAGGAAACCAAGGAGGGAAGGTTATCCGGATGTCAAAAAACGGCTAAGCGTACGGTATAGGCATCCCGGCCACCTTGATCGGACCCAGCGCAGCCTCGCTTCGCCAGCCGAAGCTCATTCAGAGCGCAGGCTGGTGACCGGATTCGCGATCGCGGCCTTAATCGCCTGAAATCCTACTGTAAACAAGGCGATCACAATGGCCATCATACCTGCCCCTAAAAAAATCCACCATGAAATCTGAATATGATAATGATACCCGGAGAGCCACTGCTGCATAGCGTACCAGGCTATGGGGGACGCAATGAATATCGCAATGATGACCAGCCTGATAAAATCTTTGGACAATAAAGTGGTTATGCTGCTTACGGACGCACCCAGTACCTTGCGCACACCAACTTCTTTTATCCGGTTCTGTGCCATATAAGCAGCCAGTCCGAATAATCCCAGGCATGATAGTTTTACTAATGGCTGTCGCGATGCCCTTTCCGATCAGGTCATTTTTTATCAGGTTGAGATTTTTCGCAATATCCCCGGTGAGAGACACATACACGAAGTTCCCTTTGTCGTAACCGGCTTCTCTTTCCTGCGCATATTTTATTTGCTGCCACACGATCATGGTGCATACGATCAGGATAATGGCGAAGGTGAATTGCAGTACCACCAGGATCTTACGGGGCGTAATCAATGCATTTACTTTCCTGAAAGTTCCTTTCAAAACGGCGACCGGACGAAAGGCCGAAAGAAAAAAAGCAGGGTAACTGCCTGCAAGCAAACCCGTAAATAAAATAAACCCGGCAAAAGCGATCCAGAAATATGAATGATTGAATTCAATCCGGAGTTCTTCTTTGGTAAGAGCATTAAAAGCAGGCAAAGACAACTGTACAAGGGCTTCGGATACAATACCAGCAATCAACGCT
>Ga0209838_1000073_pt1 | contig 11787 bp, 10 predicted proteins | sample OrgsoiDNA2013047_FD_185797 | JGI IMG/M metagenome (GOLD analysis project Ga0209838, IMG submission 185797) | Permafrost soil microbial communities from the Arctic, to analyse light accelerated degradation of dissolved organic matter (DOM) -... | ecosystem: Environmental > Terrestrial > Soil >... | reverse complement strand
CTATTGACCAATATACCCCACTGCTGTACTATCTGCCGTGGGCTTTTTTCAGACCCAATGTGGTCGATCGACCTCTCAGTCTCGACTGCCGGAACATGAGCTAGCCTACGCTAATACTCCTCCAGGATATACCCTAACATCTTAAAGCGAAATTTTCTATTTCTTTATTATTATAAGGGATTTTGTCCTTACTTTAAGGCAGCTAGGTTATCATTTACTCACCTGTACACCACTTCTAATTAAATTTTATAAAATTAGACGTTCGATTAGCATGTGTCAAGCATTTGGACAGCGTTCATTCAGAGCCATCATCAAACTCAACTTTTAATTTTTGAAGTTATTCCCATTAAAGTATTAACTTTTTTATTTAGTGAATATACCACCATATATAGTGTTCAATTTAAATTATTTTTAAATTTTTAATAGAGTTTTTTGGATTTATATAAGCGAATTATTGTATAAGTTGTACGTGTACTTTTTAAAGCTAGGTGTGAAACGTCATTTTCTCAATTTTTTATAAAATGTCTTTTTAATACATTTATTATATAAATTCTTTATTTTCTGTTAAGTTTCAAAATTTTTACCTTTGTTTTATAAATATTTGTTATAAACACATACCAAATTAGCTCTTGACTTTCCTATGTTAATATTAATAACATCATACATTATTAATCACTTTTTATTAATAGCTATTAGCTATATAATTCATTTATTATTTTTTTCTTTTGAACTTTATAATATTTAAATAATTAAAATTCTGTTAATGTAATTCTAAAGCATCTTTTATATAAGAAGAAGATAACACAACAAATACTTGTGCTTGTATAAAAGCAATACCTATTTCTAGTCCTGAAAAGGCTACTATGAATAGCAGAGGCATTAAACCTAAAAAGAAATAAAGTACACCTTTACTCATTATATTATAAGTAAATCCTCCTAATATGTTTAATAACATATGACCGCTTAAAACATTAGCAGCTAGTCTTAGGCCTAAAGATACATTTCTGGCTAAGTAAGAAATAAATTCTATTAATACTAATAAAGGTAATAAACCTAATGGACAACCTGAAGGTACAAATAAAGAAAAAAATTTTAAAGCATGTATTTGGAATCCTAATATTGTTGCTCCAATCACTACAGTAAAGCTTATAGAAAATGTTAGTATAAAATGTGAAGTAGGAGCAAAACTATAAGGTACCATACCTACTAAATTATTTATTAATATATATATAAACAACGCAGATATTAAAGGAAAAAACATTTGACCCTTATTTGCGTTAATTTGATTTACTACTATACTATAAACAGTAGAATATATAGATTCTTGACTTATTGATCAAGAATTAGGTGTTAATATATTATAGTTAGTTGCTAACAAATAATACATAAATATAAGAAATGTTGTTATTAATAAATATAAACCTATATTAGTTAACGATATTTGTATGTTAGCTAATAAATCACTTTTTATACTAAATAAATTTCTTATAATAAATTGGTCTAAGGGACTTGGGTTTCAAAGTGGAAAAGAGTTAAATAATGAATTCTGCATTTATAAACGTTTAATTTTTACTATTGCTTATTTATAAAGAGCCTTTATTGTTATTGATTTATAGATGTTTTTTAATTTAAGCTACATATAGTAATAGGAAAGCCATCATTAATGCAAATAAACCTGTAGCTTCTGCAAAGGCAAATCCTAAAATAGCATAAGCGAATAATTGTCCTCTTAAAGAAGGGTTTCTAGACACACCTATTATAAGTGCTCCAAATACTACACCAATTCCTACACCTGCACCTATTAAACCTGTTGTGGCTAATCCTGTTCCTATAATTTTTGCTGCTTGTATCATTTATTGTAAAATTTTTTCTCCCAAAAACTAAGAATAAGCGTTCTTTTTAAACGTATTTAAGTAATAATATTTATAGATAATGTCAATATAAAAACAGATGGGCTTTAATCATCATCATATTCCATAATATTGCGTTAACTATGAAGAAGTAACAATACTTGTAATTAATAAATATAAAAATTAATATACCTAATAGTAGTTGTTATTATAACTATTATATTTTTTTATATTTTTTATTATATCAAGGATTGAACTAAAAATACCACTTTGTAAAGGTAAACTTACAAATGCATGTGGTTTTGGTGGACTATTTAAACTTCATTCAAGTGAATTAAAATTTCTATTAAATAGAGTTTGGAATAAATCACTAAAAAATTGGGGAGTTAATCAAGGGTATCTTGATGTAGCTTCACCTTCAACTAATTGTATGTATAAAATATATAAAAATAGTCATGTAGCTACTACACTTATAATTGAACCAAAACTACTTATAAAATTTCAACCGGCAAAAGCATCAGGATAGTCGCTAATTCTTCTAGGCATACCTTGTAAACCTAAAAAATGTTGAGGAAAGAATGTTACATTAACACCAATGAATAATATCAAGAAATGTACTTTACCTAACATCATATTATAGTTAAGACCTGTTATTTTAGGTATTCAGAAATATCATGCACTAAATAAAGCAAACACAGCACCTAATGATAATACATAATGGAAATGGGCCACAACATAATAAGTATCATGAAATGCTATATCAAGTGATGCATTTGCTAAAACAACTCCACTTAATCCACCTATCGTAAACATAACTACAAAACCTAGTGCAAATAACATTGAAGGTGTTAAGTGTATAGATCCTCCATAAGTAGTTGCTAATCAACTAAATATTTTAATACCAGTAGGTACTGCTATAATTAAAGTTGCAGCTGTAAAATAAGCTCTTGTATCCACGTCCAGTCCTACACTATACATGTGGTGACTTCAAACTACAAATCCTAAAACTCCAATTGACATCATGGCGTATACCATACCTAGATACGTAATAACAAATAAAATTTATTTTTGTTATCTTGGACCATCTCTTTATCAACTTATATATAATTGTTTCATTTTTTTAAAAAGTTAGTTCAAGCTTTACCTAATATTGTATCAGGTAAAGCCTTATGTGCTTTTAATACTCTAAGTTCAAAATACTTAGGTATTAATTTTAATCTTTTATGTTTACCTGAAATGGAGGGGTTTTTTTCGAAATAATTAAGTAAATTTTGTATTTCATCTTTTCTAAATACGGTTCATTTAAATGCACCTTGTTTTACCATAGGATAAATAACACCACCATATAAAGTTACTAATTGATCTAACAAAAACTTATTTTTCTGACTTGCAGTTATAAATATTTGATCGGATAATAAATTAAGATATACACTACCATCTGAATCAAAAAAACCAGCTAATCACCCGTTATCGTAATTCAAAGCTTCAGGATACTTAAGTAATATATTATATTTATCACAAAGTTTACCCAATTGAATTAAACGATTAGGATTACGTATTAAACCATTCATAGCTTCAATAATATTAATAATACCTTGTTTATTATGTAATCTATATCTTAAATGATTGATACCCGATCTCAATTTAACAGAACCCCCAAATCTTTGTTTAACTATATATAAACATTGTTTATCCCGTAGTTCCACAACTATCTCTAAACTGGCATACCCTTTTTTAGATAATTGAAAACAACCATCTCCATCTATTAATCCAGCTAATCATTCATTAAATTTATTATTTTCATTATTTTTTTTTAAAATTTTTCCACAATCTGTTGATAACAAACGTATGGCCTCTGAGATTCCTACTAACATGCTTAACCTTTTTCACAGTGAAGTGATAGATTTTGATTTATTACAAATCAGTGCTTTGGTTATCTGCGGGTTGTTAACATTAAACAATTTGTTTATACTTATAAACTTTTTTACTATTAAGGCATAACTTTTAATGTAATATATATGACTTATTATAATAGTAGTTTTTAGAAGTTTTGTTAATTTCCTGCATATAGTTTGTTGCGTTAAAAAACTTATTTTCAATTTATATGTAAATTGAAATATAAATTTTATTAAAGGGCCATCTATTTTTCGACCGAATACGTTTTTATTTGAACTAGCTGAAATTGTTGTGCTAATTATACCAAACCCTGGTATAATTAAAATGTAAACTTCTGGATGTCCAAAAAATCAGAAGAGATGTTGATATAGTATAGGGTCTCCACCTCCAGCTAGTTCGAAAAATGATGTATTAAAGTTTCTATCTGTCAATACCATTGTAATTGCCATAAGAATATTCTCATATAAATTTGGACTATACATTATTTATATAAAATAGTAATATACTTATTAAAAACACTTAGTTACTAGAACTTCATGAACCACATGTAGCACCCCTATAGGTGATGAAAGGGCTACTAAAAATGTAGATAATTTTTTGCATTGTGGAACACTTGTCATTTTTTGATATTCGCAACCTCATGCCTTATTAAAGGCACCTGTAACTCCACTCAAACTTGATACAACGCATCAAAGCGGTGATGCTGGACTTAATTTACTGCTTTCTTTTAAATCTAAAGGATTGTCGTTATCTACCTACTAAACCAATACGACTTATACCTCCTTTTTCATTACAAAGTACTTTGGCTGCAACAGGGCCTGTAAATTGCCCATCAACATACGCTCCTTCATGCATGTTACATCAAATTGGTGTAGCATCTACAGTTACGTGCTTGATAGATGTTAAAGCTAGTGTAACTAATAAACCTTTAGATATACTAGAAATTACTTTACATTCATTAGGTAAAATTATAGGTAATATATCTAAATTTTTACGTATACTTTTATTAGATATAATATAATTTAATATGAAGAATATAAAACCTATATATAACACTAATCTTATATTATATATTACTTTTAATATTATATTATATCTAAAAATAAGCCTTTACTTTTATATTAATTTAAACTATATTTTATATAAACCAGAACATCTAGTCTCTGAACTTTCACTAAAAATATATTAGTGCTTAGCTGCTGATTGTCTTTTACAAAGAGTTCCCAGCAATTTAATTCTGTTTTAAGCCGGCGCAATTTTTACCGGCTAGCACTGGTAAAGATAATAATAATAATACAGCTGTGACTACTACAGCTCACCCGAATAAAGCTAATTTATGTAATCTTATTCCAGGACTTCTCATATTTAATATAGTAGTAATAAAATTCATTGCACCTAATAGACTACTTACACCTGACAGGTGTAATGCAAAAATAGCTAAATCTACACTAGGCCCACTATGGCTTTGTAATCCTGATAAAGGAGGATACAGTGTTCAACCTGTTCCTGCCCCATTTTCTATCATAGCCGCAAATAAAAACAATATAAGACTTGGTATTAATAATCAAAAGCTTATATTGTTTAATCTAGGAAATGCCATATCCGGACCCCCTACTAACAATGGTAATAAAAAATTCCCAAATCCTCCTATCATAGCTGGCATACTACCCCTCCTTAACTTTCATTAAGGGTCGGACTATATCTTTACCTTTAAATAATTTATTTAATAAGGTATTTCACGTGTAGTCTCTGAGGATCCTACTTAATGTAAGTGTTTTATGCATCTTATTTAGCCCTAACATATTTGGTTTCCTGCTGATTGCCTAATCTCTTAAAGTGTAACTGTATCATAACGCTTTTCTGTTTTTCTTAATCTATAAGAAAAGAAAGTCAATATTACTAGTCTTAAGAGCTCTAAAGGGATTCCAGCATACAGTGAAAAGAAAGTAAAGGATTTCTACTTTACCCGGCCATGCCTTGTTTTATATGTTCTCTTTTTGATAAGTAAATTTTCATTTACCACGGTAATAACCCAATTTGCTTCCTTTTAAATATTCTCTAATTACCTTACGATCACCCTTAAGATGTTTAGCTAAACTATTTAAAGAACCAAACTCTAAGTTTTTACTTATGTCATCTTTAAATTCAGCAAGTATACCTTTAGCTGCTGGATGTTTAACTTTGTATAACTTTCGCTTAATATTAACTGAAGTTTTTATTTCCTCTAAATTTAAAAGTTTTATCTTTTCAGTTTCAAGAGAATCTAGAGATAAAAAGAAATAGTCTAAATATAGAGTACCTGTATCTAAACAATCTTGTAAAGTTTTATGATGAATACTTATTTTGTTGTACATATATTGTTTAGAGTCAAATACATGTAATAAAGTTAAGCTTTCAGCTTCGTATACATATACAGGAGTACCTCTTTGTTTACGTAATCTGTCTCGCATTTCTTTAGTCATAGGCTCGTGATAGCGAGAAGTACTCGCTACTAAGTTTACATTTAAGCTCGGTTTAAGTGTATCAATAAAATGTTGCTCTAAAGTTATTATTTCATCTAAGCTAGATTGTATATTCATAATATATATAGTCAATTTTATGTCATTAAATCCGTGTTTGTTTAAATGTCTAAGAACTTTACGTGCTTTAGTATTAAGTATTGAAGGCATAAAATAAGAACTTATACGGTTATATAAGTTTATAGAATGACCAACATACATATTTTTACTATCTAAAGTTTCTCAAATATAGACACCTTTTTGTTTCTTAGTAACTTTAAGTATTGTATCTCTATTTTCATAAGGATTTTCTACTATTACTTTAATATATTTAAATTTACTATTTTCTTTATTATCATTGTTGTTATCAATTATTATGTCAGCATTATCATTAAATTTAGTGTTAACAGAAAGTAGGGATAATTTCGACTTATTGAACATATTTGCATTAAATTTGACCATAAAAAATATCATTACTATAGCATGTGCTGTTATTATGCTATTATATAATTGATTGTCAGCTATATATTGTACTCCAGGCCCTGATAATTCCAGACGTATAAGAACAGAAAATGCCGTACCAATTAATCCTGAAAATAAAGCAAACATTAAATATAATGTCCCAATATCCTTAGCATTAGAGGATAAAAATCATCTTTCCTTTCACACAGTTATGTTAGTTATTCCTTTTATTGTTGTTGGTTTTGAAACCTCAGCTGAGATATGTGCTTCTTGCGTTATATATCTCTTTGTAAGAGCTTCATCGAAATCAATAGAAGCTGCATTAGCCGTTCTTATATGACACATATTTTGCATCATTGTTGCAAAATGTTCGTCTTAAAGTTGAGCGGACAAAATTATCTATATTCGTTTTAATATTACATAAAGTAGACTATTAAAATATCTATTAAAACAATAATTTAATGCAAGTCAACAATATATATATTTATTCAGTTTTAATAACTTGATAAATACAGATCAAGATAAAGTATATATATTATTTACTATTTTAATCTAGACGCTTTTGTATAATTGCTCATCCTTCGTTGACATAAACTAAATACTTTTTTATGGATCTATATCCGTATTAGCGTACGTCATGTTCAAATGTTATTATTATATTACTATTTATTACCTTAATATAGGTTATAAATAAGCTTTTAATAAATATTTATTTATATATTAGATTTATTTTATTAGACTAAAAAATTTGTTTTTTATTTGTAAAGTATATGAGGGAGGATACCCTGATTCGAACAAGGATATACTATGCCACATACAGCAGTTCTACCATTAAACTATATCCACCTATTTAAGTTATTTTTTATTCAAGACTCGAACTTGGGTCCAAATATTAGAAGTATCATGCTCTACTATTGAGCTAATGAGAGTAAAACGTTAATAATTAAATATTATATTTATATGCTTTAAAGCACGCCTTTAAGATGACTCGAACATCTATACAAATATTAACAGTATTTTGCTCTACCTTTGAGCTATAAAGGCAGTTATATTAAATAGTTAAAGTTGTTTTATTATAATTATAAATAATTAGTAACTATAACGCCCACAAGATTCGAACTTGTATCACCATGTCCGTAGCACAGTATTCTAACCATTAAACTAGTGCGTTTAAATAAATGTATAAATTTTAATGCATATACTTATGTTGGAGCGATTCGAACACTCAATAGTAAATACCAAAAATTTATGACTTACCTATTAGTCGACAACATATATAGCTTTATTTATAAATAAAACAATAATGTGAAAAATATATATAGATTTTTCACATTATAGGTGACAAGACTCGAACTTGTAAAGTTAAAAACTATTCCGTCCTAAGCGGAACCTGGTTACCAAATTTCAGCACACCTATTAAAAACTATGCTCGAGATAAGACTTGAACTTATAACCTAAATAGCTTCAATATTTCGCTCTACCAATTGAGCTTCTCGAACTTTTTTTAAGTTAGTTTAAATTTAGACTAGAAAAAACTTTGTAAAGTCATAATTATGACTTTACAAAGTTTTTTACATTTATCTTATTAATCTACCATTTTGCTCTAACTTAATATCTAAATCATCCCCACCATCTATTTTTTCTGTTAAATTACTAACTAATAATGGGTCATTATTTGTTTGAGCAAAATTTTCGTTTAAATTAGGTTTAGTAGGATTTAGAGATAAATATTTAAATATCATGTGAATAGCAAAAGCATGTTTTTCATTAGTAATATCATAAAAAGCCAATTGCGGTCTATATACATTTTGTTGAGGTATTCTTTCTACACCTCATGTAGTTGCAACTAAACCTATAATACCCATTAAATCAGGAGTATCTGTAAATGTTTCTTGATTTCCTAAAACAATCTCTTGGAAAATACGTCCTTTTTTAAAAGGATAATTTCCTTCTAAAGTTGCATTTGGATCATATGTTGCAAATGCAATACGTTTTTCATTACATATTACAATAAATGGACTTATATTATTTACACGGTTATTTATTATTTGGCTAGCACTAAAACATAGTTGTCTTAATAATTCAGATAATGGTTTATCATTGCGTGTCATTATTGTACAATGTTTATTTCATACGTAAGTTGTTTGTAGATCAGCTAATTGTCCGCCTACTCAACCACCACCAGATGGTCCACCAAAATAATGGTAAAAACCATTATCGACTTTAAAGTAATATAACGCTATATTAATAGGTAAATATTTATTAGTAGGGTCGTAATTTGTAACTTCGAAATTAATTACAGGATTATTTCAATACGATTTGAAAAGTGACGTAGGCAAGTAAGGGACTTTTATATTTACTGCTGAATATTGAGCATTTATTCTTATATTATTTGTAGAAGATATTTTACTTATTCATTTATTTTCTGAATACCGTGTTAAATTATTTAAGGGATTGTTATTAACAGTAGTAGGTTCAAAATGTTCTATCGTAGATAATAATTCATCTTTAGTAAATAAACTATTAAAGTGTTGAAATACACCTATGACTGGAATACCGGGCAAAATTGTTAAACTTGGGTGACGCAAACCACGTAAACTTCTAGCATTTAATATAGAATAAAGAGAATTTTTCTCTTGAATATAGTATATCGCCGCTAAACTCATTAAGGGTCATATATAAAAATATGAAATATATAAAGATATAATTAAGAACAATAAAGAAAAAATAGTTATTTTTTCTTTAAGTTCTGTTAATCTAAAAGAAAAATTTCAATTGTTTGTTCTTAATTTTTTATCAAATATCGTAATTATATATACGGTAGGTAATATACTACTAGATATTACATAAATATATAATAAAAAACTACTAAATATGTCTTTGCCTAATAATATAAAAATAGGTTGTCTAAATATATTTGCAATAAATATTATTGCAATTAAAGTTAATACAATATAAAATATATTATGTTTTAAATGTTTAAGTATATAATCTATTTTTTCTTTTAAACAAAATGCTATAGATTTTAACCATAGTTTAAAAGAAAATTTTTTTCCTAAATTCTTAAATAAATTTTTTAAACTAGTACGAATTGAAAGAGATAAACATGCAATATAAATAGTAGTTATATTAGATATTGTCATATATATAAATAATATCAAATTATCTACTATTATATCAGGAATAATATATCATATTACCTTAAAAAAAGCTAAAGGATACAAGCCTCAATTTATACTCATAATACATAATAAAATAGGAGCAACTATACATGTAAATAAGGTTGAATAGCTATTATTATAGTTATGAATTGAAGATTTATTGTTGTTATGAATTGAAGATTTATTGTTGTTATAATTTTTTATAAATTCTAAATTAGTTTTTTTGTAACCTTGAAGAAATATGGGAGGTATTCTGGGATTTTTTTTATAGATTAATAGAGGTTGTTTCATTTTCTTAGTTTTATAAATTAAATGATTAAAAGTAAAAGTAAATCAAGAAGTAAAAGGTAGTGAATATTTAAGATGCAAATAAAGATATGAAAATAAAAAAGTAACGATGAGGATATAAAAGTGTGAATTAAATTAATGCTAAATATTAATTTTATAGGACTTATTCTTTTATACTTAGACCTAGACAATGTGAAAATATATTATTATATTAGTAATAATATATGGAAATATTAGGATTCGAACCTAAAATAACGATATGCAAAATCGCAGTTTTACCTATTAAACTATATTCCCTTTAATTAATTTTTTACTAATTGATTTAGCTAGTTTAATATTTTGTCTTTTTTTTAATATATATGTAATAATAAAGAGTTAGCTCAAATAGTAATATATAAACGTAATTTTTGATTACAACAGTAATAAAAAGGCTGAATTTGAAGCTTGTTTTCAACAAAAAGTTTTTAATAGATTATAAAACAATACTAGATTAAAGGTACTAGATAAACCCTTTTTATTCAGCCTTAAATTATATACTATTCCTACCTAAAGTCTATATATTAAGAAATTTTAATAAAAATAATAAAGGAGCATTTATTAATAAACCTATACCAATAAAAATATCTATCAAACGTAAGATTATTATTAACAGTAGTATCAGAATCATTTTAAAATAAAAACCAATTTACTACTTATATTGTTTTCAATTTTATTTTTTTGAAAAATAATTATATACATTTATATATTATCTAAATTATTAATTAATTCTAGTGAAATATATGATAAACTACACATAGATACAATTAATAAAACAGGTAAACTCCTTATCTTCACCTGTTTTATTAATTGTGACTATTACAGGCTGTGCTTTAGCATTACCAACCGTTATTTTCAATTTAGCACATTCGCTACCTTTACTACCAATTTTGCTATACGCATAAGCTCAATAGTTGCTTCGCAATGTTTAAACCCTTTTAGAGATTTAGCAAATTATAAAATATTATATTCGGGCTTTAATAGATCTAAATAATATTGTTCCCTCTCTATAAGAGCGTTAGTTTTGCAATATTCTAGGATATCTAATTTATAGCTTGCATAACCATATTTTAGTAATGCTCTATATATCATACTATTATTTTTAGTTATTTATCTTTCTAAATAAGATATATTATAATAATCTCTAAATCTATTAAATAAGTTTATAGCAAAACCCACGTAACTTTTTCCTGATTCTGTGTGAGTTCATTTGTAAATACCTGTTTTATTTTTATTGTATTTGCATATATCACTTTTTTGTAAATCGGTGTTTACGTAAGAATGAATTGGAGTTAAGGGCATTATATTTTTATTGTTATAATTGTTTTTCATAATTATTAATCATATTACTTCTTTAATTTTTAATTAATTGCTTAACTGATTCTTTTATATCAAGAGCATTGATATATAATTTATTTATTTTTTAAGATATAAAAGAATTTATCCGAGGAGGGATTTGAACCCACACGACTTTAATCAACAAAGCTTAAATTTGCACTGTCTACCAATTCCAGCACTCGGATTATTTGTGTTAAGGCCAGAATGATTCGAACACTCATCTAAGCTATCATGAGCAGCTGGCTTTACCAATTAAGC
>Ga0209838_1000072_pt1 | contig 11857 bp, 10 predicted proteins | sample OrgsoiDNA2013047_FD_185797 | JGI IMG/M metagenome (GOLD analysis project Ga0209838, IMG submission 185797) | Permafrost soil microbial communities from the Arctic, to analyse light accelerated degradation of dissolved organic matter (DOM) -... | ecosystem: Environmental > Terrestrial > Soil >... | reverse complement strand
GACAGGATGGTGTCGATACGTCCCGATCTCAGGTCCTATTCCCGGATCTCCTATTTGAGGGAGATCTATGGCGATTATCCAGGTGCCGTACGCGCGATGAAGATGGCCGTGGATGCCGGTGCGCCCGGTGATGAGGCAACGGAATGGGCCAGGGTACAGCTAGGTCATTTATATGAATATACAGGCGATCTGCGCAATGCAGCCATGCATTATACCATCGCGCTTGATGAAAGACCCGGGTATGCTTATGCGCTGGCGGGTCTTGGTCGCATTGAGCTGGAACAAAAAAATTATGGGAGGGCCATAGCTTATTATCTGAAAGCAGATTCGCTGGTGAAAGATTATTCATTTAAAGAAGAACTGGTAGAAATGTATAAGCTGTCGGGCGAACCTTCAAAAGCTGATTCCCTGTCGCGCGTGGTGATCGAAGGGATGAGCAGGGATGCATCATCCAGCCAGCAGGACGAAAATTTAGGTCACTATGCTGACCGTGAACTGGCTTATGCATATTTGAAAACCGGAAATTTTGATAAGGCTCTTGAACATGCCCTGACTGAATACAATCGCCGCCCCGGAAATATAGACGTCAATGAAACAGTGGCCTGGGTTTATTACTGCAAAGGAGATTACGTCAAAGCATTGCCATTCCTCCATACGGCTATGAAAACAAAAAGTAAGAATCCGGTACTGCTTTGTCACGCAGGATTGATTTATGCTAAAACCGGTGACAAGGCAGCAGCGAGATCAAATTTGCAGGAATCACTTCAATCAAATCCGAATTTTGCGGCTTCGCTTAAAACGGAAGGAATGAACACTTTAAAAAGCCTCTAGTGAAAAGACTTTTTTTGCTGTTGTCGGTGCTGCTTTTATGTTGTGTGGTGAGTGCCCATACGATCAACTATGCGTTGGAAAAATCACCGGCCCATATGGTTGCGTGGTTTTATCTGAAACTGGGGTTCAGTCATATCATTCCCAATGGCAGTGACCATATTTTGTTCGTTACGGGTCTTTGTTTGCTGAGCACCCGGTTAAAAACGATCCTGTGGCAGGCGACTGCTTTCACCGTAGCACATTCCATTACCCTGGCTTTGAGCATGAAGAATATCATCGTTGCCCCAGGCGCTGTGGTTGAACCAGTCATCGCGTTATCCATTGTTTTCGTGGCAGTGGAAAATCTGATCCTGACGCAGTTGAAAGTATGGCGCATCCTGCTGGTGTTTATGTTTGGCCTGATACACGGCATGGGATTCGCCAGCGCCCTGAATGAAATAGGATTGCCCTCGAACCAGTTTTTTACTTCCATCCTTTCATTCAATGCAGGCGTAGAAATCGGACAGATCACCGTTATCGCAGTTGTTTATTTTCTTGTCATGATTCCCTTCAGAAATAAAAACTGGTACAGGCCCCGGATCGTGTATCCATTGTCGATCTGCATTGCACTCGTTTCGGCTTACTGGACTGTGCAGCGGGTATTTTTTATGACTTAGTGTTCTTACCTTACAGGTATGAAACGTTATATTACTATGCCAGTTTTTTTCCGTCCTGTTATAGTGAAGATTCTAGCCGGACTGTACCTCGTTGCAATATCCGGCGCCCAGTCTCTATGCGCACAAAATACGACCCTGTCTTCATCGCCTGTATTGCACGCATATTTCGAAATAAAAAATGCATTGGTGAATTCAAATGCCGACAGTGCATCTCTCAGAGCCGTTGAATTTGTTGGCGCTATCAGCAGCCATGATTTTAAGTCGTTAAAAGGAGCGGACACACCGCCCGATATAGAACTTCAAAAGAAGATGATCTCAGATGCGGATCATATTGCAAATTCCAAAGACCTTTCGGTACAAAGACAATATTTTGCAAGCCTTTCCCAAACCCTTTATGAACTGATCAAAAATGTTCGGTTATCAAGCCAGGTTTTCTACCAGATGTATTGTCCCATGAAAAAGCAATACTGGCTCAGCGAGGAGTCGACCGTCCGGAATCCTTATTTTGGAAAAGCCATGCTCACCTGTGGCAGTGTTACTGAAATGATCAAACTCTGATGAAGGCAGTGTTTTGTTAAAGAATTATATATGTGTCTGAAATCCTGCTTCAGCAAAACCGTCTGCATATGTTTGTTTTTATGGCTGACCCTTTCAGTAGTGGCGGCCCAGGTACCGGCATTAAGGGTCAGTGAAAACAAACGATTCCTTGTTACGGCCGACGGCAAACCATTTTTCTGGCTGGGAGATACCGGCTGGGAATTATTTCACCGGTTGAACAGGGTCGAAGCAGAAAAATATTTTAAAAAAAGAAGTGAACAGGGATTCAATGTGATTCAGGCTGTTGCACTGGCTGAGCTGGACGGGCTTCACACACCCAACGCCAATGGAGACACTCCCCTGATAAATGACGATCCGGAGAAACCGAATGAGAAATATTTCCTTTATATAGACAGCCTCCTGGATCTGGCCGCAACATATCATATCTATATTGCGCTGTTGCCAACCTGGGGAGACAAAGTGTTCAAAAATAAATGGGGAAGGGGACCGGAAATATTCAACGAAGCCAACGCATATATATACGGCAAATGGATCGCAAACAGGTTTAGGCAACGAACCAATATCGTCTGGATCGTGGGAGGGGACAGAAATCCGAGAGATAGTTCTGCAGATGTTTCCATATGGCGGGCAATGGCAAAAGGATTAAGAGAAGGGATGGGAAATAACGATCATGCACTGATCAGTTTTCATCCGCAACCGGACGGATTCTCCAGTTCTTCAGAATGGTTTCAGTCTGATCAATGGCTGGATTTCAATATGCTTCAGACCGGTCATTGTCGCGATACGCCTGTATGGGAAATGGTCGGCCGCGATTACAACGCCAGGCCGGCAAAACCGGTCATCAACGGAGAGAATATCTATGAGGAAATGCCGGTATGTTTTAACACAAAGGAGCTGGGGTATTCGAATGCCCTGGATACACGGAAGTCAGCCTATTTATCGGTGTTTGCCGGAGCATTCGGACATACTTATGGATGCGGGCCTGTGATCTGGTTTTCAGATAAAGGCGCCAATCTGTTTGCTCCTTTTCATTCCTGGAGTGATGCACTTGATCTGCCTGGCGCAAGTGAAATGAAATATATCAGGAATCTTATTGAGTCAAGAAATATGTTTGAAAGGATTCCTGATCAGGATATTTTATTAAACGGTAACGAAACCGCTTCAGAAAGAATACAGGCCACCCGCGGGAAAGACTATATTTTTATCTATAGTGCAGGAGGAAAACCAATTTCACTCAATGCAGAAAAAATAAATTGGGATCATATCCGCGCAGCCTGGTACGATCCGCGTACCGGTAAGACAACATCGATTGGCGATTTAAAAAAATCAGATCTTAAAACATTTGATCCGCCTTTACCGCCAAATTCTCCAGTGCCTTCTCAAAAAGAAGACTGGGTGTTGGTTCTTGATAAGATCTGAGTCTAACTATTATTGGTTGACGGATAACGGTTGACGGATGACGGTGAATGTAGGCTACCAACTTTGACAATTCACCTTTAACCGTCCACCATCAACGTAGGACAGTGCTGCCGGCAACAGGTTTATCCTTTAATTTATGATACAGGAAATAAGATCCGAATACAAAAATGAGTCCAACCAGTAAAAATGACCATGTGCCAACAGAGTCACCGGCTGCGATCCCGGCATGAAATGCACCGATCAGATCATAGGCAAAACCGGCGTAGGCCCATTCTTTTAATCTTGGAAAACCCGGGACCAGGATGGCAATGACCCCTAAAATTTTTCCGACCGCCAGGAGATGTAATACACTTATCGGGTATCCGATATGTTGCATCATCTTTTCCCCGTCAGGATTTGTCATAAAACTTGAGATTGCCGAAAACAGCATCAGGACAATAAGCAGAATCGTGAAGATCCAATAAAAGATTTTTGTTGTTTTTGAACTTTTCATATAAATGTTTTATGGTATCAAAGATAGAAAGGGGTATGCAAAGGGTCGGTTGTAAATACGACAATTTGAAGTTCGTTTTGCGACATAACGTTATTATCGATAATTTGGAAACATGTTTGCGAGAATTTTATTAATGACCGTCTTTCTCCACGCCGCCCTTGCGGGCCGCTGTCAGCAAAAAGAAATGCTGATCTACCATCCCATACAAACAGACAGCGGCGGTAATATTATTTCCTGGTATGATAAAAATCCGGGCATCGCCTATGATCATATCCTGAATATTGTCTGGAATTTCTGGGACACCATGCGTTTTGATATGAATGGCCTGCCATATTATATGAATCACCAGGTATGGAACCCCGGTTTTAATGATCCCAGGGGTATTGGCGGAGATCAGTTCGCGATGGCGCTATCATCCTGGCGTTTGTATTATGCCTACAATGGAAACGAAAGAGTGAAAGCGAATATGTTTTTTATCGCTGATTATTATCTCACCCATTCTCTATCGGGCCCCGGCGCCAAATGGCCCGACCTGCCCTTCCCTTATAACACATTTATATATTCCGGTTTTTATGATGGTGACATGAAAGCGGGGAAGGATATACTTCAACCGGATAAAGCGGGGTCGTTCGGTCTTGAACTTGTTCACCTATATAAAATGAGCGAGAAAAAAATATACCTGGATGCGGCTGTCAAAATCGCCAATACACTGTGCGCTCACATAAAAGAAGGAAGCATCAATTATTCTCCGTTGCCTTTTAAAGTGAATCCATATACGGATACCGTTGGATTATTACATTTTAAGGGGAATACGGGCACCTGGAAAGACACAGCGGGATACACCAGTAACTGGGCTCCCACGATGCAATTGTTCCTTGACCTGATATCATTAAAAACGGGAAACATCAATGTATACCAGGAAGGGTTTGATAAATTATTGGCCTGGATGAAATCATTCCCGATGGCGCAGAATAAATGGGGACCGTTTTTTGAAGATGTGGATGAATGGAGTGAAACGCAAATCAACGCCATGACATTTGCCCGTTTCATCATGGAACACCGGGTCTATTTTCCGGACTGGAAAAAGGATGTACAAAAAATTATATCATGGGTACATGAAAACTTTGCGAATGACAACTGGGAAAAATATGGCGTCATCATAACCAATGAACAATCCGTTTACAAAACGCCGGCAAACAGTCATTCCGCGCGGCAGGCGGCAGACGAGTTATTATATGTTCGATTATCCAATGACAGTTCCCTCTATGCGAATGCCGTGCGGGAATTGAACTGGGCTACCTATATGGTAGATTTTGATGGGCGGAACCGGTTTCCGACAGACGAGCCCTGGCTCACGGATGGTTATGGGGATTATATCCGTCACTACCTGAGAGCCATGGATGCCTTCCCATCGCTGACGCCACCGGACGAGGATCATATTATTTCTTCCAGCTCTGTTATCCAGCAGGCTGATTATGCCGGTCAACTCGCCAAACCCGTTTACCTGAATTTTGAATATAGTGACAGCAGCCAGGTTGTATTATTTTATCGTTGCTATGATGCGGATGGAACCGAAAAAATAAAATTGAAAAATAAACCTTCCGCCGTTTTGGTGGATAACAGAAAGTTGATTCAGCATAAAACGGGTGAAGGCTATGATTGGGCGGCCATGAACGGCGGCGGCCTTCTAACTGTACACAGGGAAAACGGAAGAAAAGTGCTTATTCTGAAATAACGTTACTCATTCATTTTTTGCCGGGATGAATTTAAGCGATATCGAATTGACACAATGTCTCGTATCCTTTTTTGTCATTCGTTCCCCTGTAAATACATGTCCGAGATGTGCTCCACAGTTGTTACAGATGATTTCAACCCGGCGACCGTCAGCGTCTTTTACGCGACGAACGGCACCGGGGATTTCATCATCAAAAGATGGCCATCCACAATGGGATTCAAATTTATCGTGCGATCTGTACAGCGGTGTTTCACATCGCCTGCAAACATATACACCCGTCTCCTTGAGGTCGGTGTATTTTCCAGTAAAAGCCCTTTCTGTTCCTTTGTGAACAATGATGTGTTGCTCTTCCGGCGTGAGTTCATTCCATTTGTCTTTCCCGGCGGTTGTGTCTGACATATTCAAATTTTATTAAAATATATGAATATTTCCTGTCTTAAGATATAACCCTAAAACTTTTCTATCAAACAGAATGAAAAAACATGCTACCCCTGTTGAGCCAGAAGCTCATCCAGATTTCCGAGCCCCATCGTAAAGCCGGTCTCAAATCCCATGTCGATAATTTTTTGCATATCTGCCTCATCATCAAACCCAATCAGGACATCGACCTCAGAACCGGTGGCCGTCGGTTTAAATTCGACGAACCAGCGCATACGCGGGAAAGAACTATTTATGTTTCCGTCTTCGTCACAGAAACCGTTTTCGGCTGTAAAACTTTTTCCGGGAACGATAGTTTTAAAATCTACCCGGCACCAGGCCGTTGTTCCATCAGGTCCTATCATCGCGTAGAGCCACATGCCTCCTTCGCGAAAATCGAGGGTTTTTGTTTCAGCGCGCCAGGGTCTGGGCGCCCACCACTTATCGAGCAATGCAGATTCCGTCCAGGATTTCCATACCAACGCGACGGGCGCCCGGAATTCGCGTATAACTGTCAGTTTTTTGCCGACCAGATCTCTGGTGATCCTGGTTTCGTTTTTTGCGGCTGTAAGATTGGTCATGATTTTTTCTTTTTTAGATCGTTTAATAATTCGTCCAGATTGTCATAACGGTTTTCCCATAGTGCGCGGAAGGGCCCGAGCCATTTATCAGCTTCTTTCATCTTTTTGGAATTTATGTGGTAATAAATTTCCCTGCCGATCAGTTCCTGTTTCACGACTTCGCATTCGGCAAGCATCTGAATGTGTTTTGATACAGCCTGTCGTGTACTGGAGAAGTGTTCTGCCAGGGCATTCGGTGTCATAGCCTTTGCGGCCAGCAGGGTCAGGATGGCCCGGCGGGTCGGATCGGCGATCGCATGAAAAATATCTCTTCTCATATATAGTGCAACTAATTGGTTGCAAATATACGTGCAACTCTTTAGTTGCGCAAATTTTTTTTTATTAGTGAGAAATGCTCGGTTACTACGAAGGATCAGTGTCTTGCCGCCAAAAGTTTCGGCTGTTCCTTATTAATAGAATGGAGCCTTGCGTGCCGGACAGAATGGTTACAATGGCCCAATGCGTAATAAACGATAACGAAAATCAGGATGGTACTCAAACAGCCACCTCCCAGTTTCTTTGCGGTAAACCCTGCGATCAATGCTTTTAACCAATCCGGCATAAAGATGTATTTAACCTCAATATAGGGTGTTCCTTTTAAAACATCCGGTTGGCACAGAATCTTCAGAATTGATGAATGATCGAACTCCCAAATCTCTTCAGAATTGGAACTTAGTTTTGATTCTGAAAATGTGTAATGAGTTTTCAAGGGCCCGACAGTCACTCTTACTTTATAAGATATTTCCTCCTGCTGTTTACGGGAAGTGTTCTGGGTTTTTCCATTCCGTTATTGGCGCAGCACAACGGATCGGTTTTGATTTCCGGGACCATCCTTGACTCGGCGTCACTGCAACCCATAGAGTACGCGGCCGTCAGTGTTTTTGCAGCCGGTCATGCGAAACCGCTAAATGGTTCGGTGACCGATGCCTCGGGAAGTTTCACGATTTATACAAAAAAACAACCGGGTCTCCATATCCTGATTGAATCGATTGGCTACAGATCTGTAGAAAAAGGAAATCTGTTACTGCAAAATAAGGGTGCCAGAAGTCTCGGTAGAATTCTGCTTTCCAGAAATAGTTCCATACTCGGGGTTGTGATTATAAACGCGCCGGATAAATTAATTGATAATCGCATCGACAAAATGGTTTTTAATGCCGAAAAGGATCTTACCTCCCAGGGTGGCGTGGCAACCGATATCCTAAAAAAAATTCCGCAGGTTTCCGTTGATGTGGATGGGAATGTTGAACTGTCGGGAAGCTCGAGTATCCGTTTCCTGATCGACGGAAAACCCTCAACCGCTTTTGGAAGTAATATCGTGGATGTGCTCCAATCCATTCCGGCCAGCCAGATAAAACAGGTGGAAGTGATCACCAACCCCGGCGCAAAGTATGATGCAGAAGGCCTGGGCGGGATCATCAATATCATCTTAAAACATAATGCAGTTAGAGGTGTGAACGGCAATATATCTCTTACGGTAACCAGCCGAAACGAAAATGCTTCCCTGAACCTAAACGCACGGAACGAAGGTTTCGGAATAAATGTTTTCGTAAATGCTAATACACGCCTAACTGCGACCACACCATTAATTTCGGCGAGAATTTCCCAGGACACAGGATCGAAAACAAATATCTTTTTACAACAGAATGGAAACAGCCGGTTCAGGCGATATGGTGTCGAAAGCGGGCTGGGACTGGACTGGACCTATCGCAAAAGAAATATCTTTAATTTTTCAGTTAATAATAACTTTTTCGGATCAAATTCAAATGGCTTTGCAAATCAAAACCAGACTATTACAGACTATGGCGGCAACATGTTGGAACAGACATTTATCCTGAGCAATACGCAGAATGGGTTCCGCGTACATGAAATAAATGCTAGCCTGGATTATAAACGGATACTGCCTGGCGACGACCACGAATTCGATCTTGGTGTTCATACAACCCATGGATCGAACGAGTTCAACTCCGCTAATCAGCAATCTGATCTTCCATCAGATTCATTGTTTTATGGTACCAGAAACAATAACCCGGAAAGGCAAAACGAAACCGAGATGGTCGCCGATTATACACAGCCTCTTGCCAGGGATGTTGGACTGGGTGTTGGTGCTAAGCTTGATTTTCGAAATATCAACAGTAATTCAAACGTCTTCAGCCTCCAGCCTTTCACGGGTTATACACCCGATTCGGTTCTCTCCAACAGTCTGTATTATCGACAGTCAGTTTTTGCCCTTTACTCCGAAATTTCATTTCCTGTTAAGCAGTGGTTCGATGCCAAAATGGGCCTGAGATACGAACGAACGACGTTACATACCATATTTTCCAATCTCGCGCAGCAGGTCTCCGAACCAGGGTACAATACATTTGTTCCATCAATTTTCTTCAGGCGTAAGCTGGGTACAAAATCGACACTGAAGCTGAGTTATTCAAAACGGATAGAACGCCCAGACTACCGGGACCTGAATCCCTTTATCAACACGACCGATCCAAAAAATATTTTTGCCGGAAACCCATATTTGAAACCCGAAATAGGTAATCGCTTCGAACTGGCCTGGAATCACGATATAACAGATGGCGGTTCTTTTATGATCACCATTTTTTACCGGACATCGCAGGATGATATACAGCCCTATGTTGTCTATTACGCAAGCCTGCCAGTCGGTGATACTGTATATACCAATGTTGCTGTCAGCACAAGACAAAACGTCGGTCTGGAAAAAAACCTGGGATTCAATTTTTTTGCGGATATCCATCCGTCTCCAAAATTTAGCCTGCGTACGAATCTGTTTGTCTTTCATCGCAACATCGTCAACGCGTTGGATCCAGGACTAGATGCACAGAGCTGGAATTACCGGATCAATGTGAACCTAGCATATAACTTTTCCGGTTCGCTGGCAGGCGAACTATTTGGTAATTTTAATTCCCCGCGAAACGAAATTCAGGGAAAATATCCTTCGTTTACGACGTATACGATGGCCCTGCGCAAACAGTTCTGGAAGAAAAAAGGAAGCGTGGCCTTTACAATGACAAATCCGTTTAACGAATATGTTGCTCAGAAAACAGAAATAACAGGGATTGGATTTAATGTAAACAGCACAAGAAAGATTCCCTATCGCTCATTCGGTTTGAAATTCACCTGGAAATTCGGCAAACTTGAGTTTAAAAAACAGAAAAGCGAGAATCAGGATCCAGGCCAAGCTAATCCGGATGGATAACCATGTATCTCATTTTCGTTTTGTATACTCGTGCAGATCGTCAGTAAGGGAATTCATAAATGCGATAATGGCGTTGATTTCGGCTGCCGTCAGATGCAGCGGTTTATCCGGGAGTGTTTGTTGCGGGACATTGATGCCCTGCCCTCTTCCGCCTCCTTTGTTGTAGAAATCCATTACGCGGTGTAGTGTTCTGAATCGCCCATTGTGCATATAGGGTGCGGTCCTTGCTGCATTACGCACCGTTGGTGTTTTGAATGCATGCCGGTAAATATCTGCCGGATACAGACGATATCTTCCGGGATCATCGTCCAGGGTTGACTCGATGGATTCATCAGAACGCGGGATTCCAAGCACTTCATATTCACTGCGGTTAAAGAAAGGCGGCGTGGAACCATTAAACAACGGCGCGAAATGACAGGTTCCGCAAAGACCCTTCCCCATGAATAAATTGAATCCTTTTATCTGTTCTGTATTCATTGCCCGGCGGTTGCCTGCCATATACTGATCGAAGGCCGAATTCATCGGGGCAAGTGTGCCAACATAAGCTGCCAGCGCTTCCTGAATTCTTTCCATGGTAACGGGATCGTCTGAGCAAATGGAGTCAAATTCTTTCTGGAACGCACGGTGATATTGCAGATTGTCTGTAAGTTTTTTTTCAAGCACCGGAATGGATGCATCCATCTCTGTCGGACTGGTCAGTACTTCCCGGACCTGAGCCACGAGGCTTGGTGCCCGGCCATCCCAGAACTGCCCGGATTGATAGGCAGCATATAAAAGAGTAGGGGTATTCCTCGGCAAAAAAGAATCCAGGTTGGCCGAGCGGTTGCGTTCCAACTGATCCGTAAAATATTTCCCCGGCTGGTGACAGGATGCGCAGGACCTTTTTCCATTGCCTGACAGTTGTGTATCAAAAAATAGTTTCTCGCCCAACAGAAACAATGCCCTCTCCGGTTTGGGTATAGACGGTATGATCTCGCCGTTAAACAAATTTCGCGAATGATATTCCAGAGCCGGAACGCTGTTGATTTCCCATCCGTTTGCCCTGATGAAAATCGCCAGCTTTTCTTCGAGCGGCAGCGCATACCGGGTTAAGAAATGCATCCGGTCGAACTGGTCAAAATCAGTTTTTAACTTCAGGTGCGCAATTGCTTCTTTGATTCCTTCGGATAACCTGTTGCCATTCCACTTTGCTTCGTGCGAATACATATTCACTACTGTCTTCATAGATTCCAATGCGCTAATAGATTCCTGTAAGCCAGACTGAAGATCGGGCGCATCGTATCCGGTAATGTACAACGTCATGATCCGGATAAGCTCAAGCCGGATGCTTTCCATGATCTTGTTTTCGCCCGCATCAAATCCAAAATACAGTGAGGTAAGGTCCTCGGAAGATTCACGGATCACAAGAACAACCGCGGTCAGTTGAGACTTATTCTTTTCGGGATCCGGTCCGAACAATATGGATTCAATTTGTTGCATGCCCTGCGGATCTTCGTATTCCATGAAGGGTTCTTCCAGTTCTTTTTTTGGCGGGCCATTGTATAGTTTGCCAGCCTGCGGATAAAAATAGTCCAGGAAAAAAGAAATTTTCTTGTATCGGAGACGGCAGTTTTTCAGCGCCTCTCTTACAGGGACGATACTGCCCGGTTCTGACGAATCGATTTGGTCCGTGGCGCTGGATAATATTTCAACGGATTCTGAAAAATCCTGCGTTGAACGTTTTATATAATTGAGCAAAAGGCTTGTTGTCACCTCCCGAGTGGGCCGCGGACCGGTAAATGCGGACCCGAACACTATAAGAAAAACAAAACCTGTTACAAAAAGATATCGCACTTTTTTTTAATTTGACGCTTCCGGCTTGTTCTTTTTTAGTATCGTAAACTGATCACGGATATTTCCGTCGCTGCAGATCCACTT
>Ga0209838_1000071_pt1 | contig 11881 bp, 8 predicted proteins | sample OrgsoiDNA2013047_FD_185797 | JGI IMG/M metagenome (GOLD analysis project Ga0209838, IMG submission 185797) | Permafrost soil microbial communities from the Arctic, to analyse light accelerated degradation of dissolved organic matter (DOM) -... | ecosystem: Environmental > Terrestrial > Soil >... | reverse complement strand
ATTTTATTCTTCCAAAAATATAAAAACCTGGAAAAAAGAAAGTGAATTCGGCGCCGGAATTGGCGCGCACGGTGGTGTTTGGGAATGTCCGGACCTGATTCCGTTTATAGTTGAGGGTAAAAAAGTCTGGCTACTGATTGTAAACATCAATCCGGGCGGCATACAGGGCGGATCGGGAACACAGTATTTCACAGGTGATTTTGACGGGCAGCACTTTATTTGCAAGGATACCTCAACTCGCTGGGCAGACTATGGCCCGGACAACTATGCCGGTGTGATATTCAGCAATACCGGAAAAGAAAAAATATTTATGGATTTGGCCGATATGGATTACTCTGTTCTGTCAACTGCCTGTTGCTGCGCAAAATCCGGACAAGTTCTTGACAATGACCGATGCATTACAAATCGCGTCAGCAAATTATCTGATTCAATCGAAAGTCAACTATACCAGGTCATCTGCTGAAGCCGTTCAGGCAGCCAAAAAAGTCGCTCTGCCCGATATCATTTTAGCTGCTCAAACTGCCTATGGAACATTAAATGGAGTGAACGGGCTTGGTTCTGGTTTGCCCGGTATTACAGCCATTTCAGCATCCACCAACGCTTCACAAAATATGAATGCCAGTTACGGAGCATTATACAATCTAAATATAAATATGAATGTTTTTTCCTTTGGCTTGCAAAGAGCATTTGTAAATGCCACAAGGGGTCAATATGAACAGGACAGGGCAGACCTGCGACAGACAAAATTTGACGTGGAGACCACGGTGATCGGTTTATATCTGAACGTGCTGACGGCACAACGCCTGCGAATGGTTATGCAGGACAATGTGGAACGGATCAGCCGGCTAAGGGATATTATCCTGGCAAGAACGATAAATGGCCTTACTCCGGGTGTTGACAGTTCCATAGCCAATGCAGAACTTTCGACAGCCAGAATGTCGCTGATCGATGCGGAAAATTTTGAGCAAAGCCAGACCATTGAGCTGTCAAAAGAAATGGGCGTAAAGCAGCAGTTTTACATACTCGATACAAGTTTTATTATAAAGCTTCCAGCAAGTATTCCTGAGCAGAACGATATAAACAGGCAACTGCACCCTGTTTTGCGTTACCTGGACAGCAGGATAATCAACAGCGACCTGACAGCTACTTATCTTCAAAAAACGGCCCTCCCCAGGTTCAGTTTTTTCGCCGTAGGACAGGAACGGGGTTCAGGATTCGGCAGCAGTTTTACTTCCGATCCGAAAGACTATTCGACTAATTTTTTTGACGGGGTCAATCCAGTGAGAGCCAATTATCTTCTGGGTGTCGGGGTTACATGGAATATAACAGACTTAACCAGGGTAAAGTCAAAGGTCCTTAGCCAGCGTTTCATTTCGGCTGCTTATAAGGATGACTATAACCAGGCAGAAATTAAATATACGGACCAGTTGAAATTTGCTAATCAACAAATCAGTAATGCGCTTGCAAAATACAGGGAAGTGCCGATCCAATTGAAATCAGCGGAGGATGCCTACAATCAAAAAAAGGCATTATACGAAAACGGCCTGACCAATATCGTTGATGTCACACAGACATTATTCTTTCTGAACCAGGCTGAAGCAGCCAGTAATGTCGCCTGCAGTGCAGTGTGGCAAGCACTGCTGTATAAAGCAGTCTCTGCAGGAGACAGCAGTTTGTTTTTATTACAATTCTAAATTAAATCGAATGAACCTTATAACAACTGCATTACGTAAACCGGTCGCGGTGATTGTGTTGGTCTCCGGGCTTGTCTTGTTCGGTATCATGGCAGTCAGAACGATTAACATTGATATTTTTCCGAATCTGAATATTCCTACTTTATATGTGGCCCAGCCCTACGGCGGATTATCCCCGCAGCAAATGGAGGGATTCATAGCCACCAATTACCAGAATATCTTTTTGTATACAGATGGACTGAAATCGATTGAAACAAACAATATTCAGGGTTTGAGTTTGTTGAAACTCAGCTTTTATGAAGGCACCGATATGGCGCAGGCTGCAGCAGAAGTCACGGCTCTTTCCAACCGGGCATTTAATCAAATGCCACCGGCAACCCCACCGCCTTTTATAATCCGGTTTGATGCGTCCACACTTCCGGTAGGGCAATTGGCATTGAGTAGTCCCAAACGCAGCGTCACTGAACTGGCGGATCTGGCCAATGTATGGGTAAGGCCCAGTTTTTCCAGAATACCTGGACTTGCGGCCATTCCTCCCGTGGGTGGAAATGTAAGAACCGTTTTAATCAGTATAGATCCCGATCTGATGCGCAGTCATAATATTAGTCCGCAGCAGATAACTGATGCAGTTCAGGACAATAGTCATATTTCCGCGGCGGGTATTGTTAATATGGGTAATACCTCATATCTGACGCCCGTCAATACAGTGCTTCAAAAGATTCCTGACTTCGGTAATATTCCTTTGCTGTATCAAAATGGAGCTACGGTTTATTTAAGGGATGTGGCAAAAGTTGAGGACGGCGCAGATATTACAACCGGTTTTGCTTATGTGAATGGTAAAAAATCTATTTACATACCCATCGTAAAAACGGCGGGTGCCTCTACATGGTCCGTAGTACAGGATTTGAAGAAAGCCATTCCTTCTATGCAATCCCTACTTCCGGAAGACGTGCAATTAAATTTTGAATTCGATCAGTCGGTCTATGTCATTAATGCCGTGAACAGTTTGATTCATGAAGGTGTCATTGGAGCGTTCCTGACCGGATTAATGGTGCTGTTGTTCCTGAGAGATCCAAGAAGTGTTTTGATCGTGCTTGTCAATATTCCCATTTCCATTATCGCCAGTACACTGCTGCTGAAAGCTTTCGGGCAAACCATTAATATTATGACACTGGGCGGTCTTGCGTTGGCCATTGGTGTTCTGGTGGATGAATCCACGGTAACGGTTGAGAATATACATCGCCATATGGAAATGGGAAAGACAAAAGCAAGAGCAGTTGCGGATGCCTGTCATGAAATTGCCCTTCCTAAATTATTGATTCTTCTAAGCACACTGGCCGTATTCGCTCCCGCTTTACTGATGACGGGCGTTCCACAGGGCATGTTTCTGCCTCTGTCCATGGCGGTAGGATTTTCGATGATCACCGCATTTCTTTTGTCGCAAACCCTGGTGCCGGTTTTATCAAATTGGGTATTAAAGGATTTAGATCATAAAAAATTGGAAGCGGCATCCACAAAAACGTCCGGTGGTTTTGACAGATTTAAACAGCGATTCCTGAAATTGCTCGGGAAAGAATCTAAACGGAACAAACTTATTGTTACCGGATATTTCCTTCTTGCAATTGGTTTAACAGTCCTTGCTGCCAAATCGATCGGAAAAACAATTCTGCCAGCTGCAAATAATGGACAGTTCCAGGTGCGTCTCAGAGCTCCGCAGGGTTCAAGACTGGAGTATACGGAATCCACTTTGTTACAAGCGGAGGATGTATTATATAAAATGGTTGGAAAACAAAATGTTGAAATTACCTCTGCTTTTCTCGGAACACAGCCTTCAAATTTCGCTACGCTGCCCATCATATTATTTACAAGCAGTTCCAACGAAATCCTTTTGCAGGTGGCGCTCAAACCATCATACAAAATAAAAAATACGGACGAACTGGAGGAAAGCTATCGCAAGGCTATGCATCAGGAGATGCCCGATGTCAGTTTATCGTTTGAACCGATTGACCTCACCGACAAGATTATGAGCCAGGGTGCGGCAACACCCATCGAAGTGGCTATTATGGGTGTGAACCTGGATCAAAGTGAGGCATATGCGCAAAAAGTGATCAGCGCTATGCAAAACATACCCTATTTACGGGACATCGGATTAAAGGAACAAATGAAAAACCCGGCCATTCTCATCAATATCGACCGGGAAAAAGTAAAACAACTCGGACTTAGTATGACTGAAGTATCCAACTCATTAACATCAGTTACTTCTTCCAGCCGGTACATACAAAAAATGTTATGGCTGGATGAATCAAATGCCAATTCCTATAATGTTCAGGTAGAAGTTCCACAGAATGAATTGTCAAGTATGGAAGATCTGGCAGCTATACCATTAAAGCAAAATAGTCCCAGACCCGTATTGGGAGACGTAGCTACATTAACCAGGGATCATGTGATCAGTGAATATGATCGCCGGGGTGCTACACGGTTTCTTTCCATAGGTGCAAATATCTACGGGAAAGACCTGGGTACGGCGGCCGTTGCGGTAAATAAAGCGCTGAAAGAAATCGATGCGCCTCCCCGCGGAATCTCAGTAGAGACCCGAGGAGAGGTGGGATTGTTGACACAAACACTGGGCAGCCTTCAAACAGGACTGCTCATCACTGTTGTTGTATTGCTGCTGATGCTGGCAGCCAACTATCAGTCATTCCCGCTTTCCTTTACTGTTCTTACTACTATCCCCGCTGTGCTGGCAGGTTCATTACTGATGTTGCTTGCCTGTGGATCGACCCTCAACCTTGAATCATACATGGGTATTATCATGTCGGTCGGGGTTTCCGTATCCAATGCGATATTATTGGTCACCAATGCAGAAGAAATCAGAAAAGCAGGAAGCGACTCCATTCAGGCGGGGATTCAGGCTGCAGGACTTCGTTTACGTCCGATCCTGATGACGAGCATTTCCATGGTTGTCGGAATGATACCCATGGCGACGGGTCTGGGAGAATCAGGCGGACAAACGGCGCCACTGGGTCAGGCCGTGATCGGCGGTCTACTGGCGTCAACCATTGCTTCCCTGCTGATACTGCCAACTATCTTTTCTATGGTCCAGAGAAAACGAACTGTTCATTCTGTTTCCCTTGACCCGGATGATAATCGTAGTCTTTATTTTGATCATCTTAATCATTTACAAATCGCACCATAAAAAAATATATAAAATGAAATATATAATTTCTCTTGCCACTCCGATTCTTCTTTGGATAATGGCAGCATCCTGCGGAGCCGACGCGGACGCAGCAGTGAAACAGGCGCCGGAACAGACAACTGTACAAACATTTTCTCTAAGCAAAGGACAGTTGACAACATATATGACGATACCTGGTGAGTTGCGTCCGTTTCAATCAGTGGACCTCTACGCAAAAGTGAATAGTTTTGTGAAGAAGTTATTGGTTGATGTAGGATCTGTTGTAAAAAAGAATCAGTTATTGGTAGTTCTGGAGGCCCCTGAAATGTTGGATGCATCAAACACCGCTGCACAACTCATCCAGACAAATAAAGCCTATTATACGGCCAGTAAGGCCACTTATGAGAGAATGTATCAAACCAGTAAAATACCAGGAACCATTTCTCCCAACGATCTCGAAATCGCATATGCCAAAATGAACTCAGATAGCAGCAACCTGATGGCCGCCCGTTCAAGTTATAATGAATCAAACAATTTAAATCGTTACCTGGAAGTACGGGCACCTTTTGACGGCGTGATCAGCGCCAGTAATTTATACCCGGGCGCCTATGCAGGACCCGCTGGCGCGGGCTCCGTTATTCCACTGCTGACCTTACAGGAGCAGGCCAAATTAAGACTGGTCATTGCCGTTCCGGAAGCAGCAACCGAGTATTTTAAATTGGAAGACACTGTTCATTTTTCGGTAAAAACGCTGCCCGGAAAAGATTTTACTGCAACCGTCAGCCGTGTTGCGGGTAGTCTTGATTTACAATTGCGTACCGAACAACTTCAAATGGATGTAGCAAACAAAGATAAAATATTATTACCTGGCATGTTCGCCCAAGTGTCCCTGAACATGACCAACACCGATCAGGTATTTATTGTTCCTGAATCCAGTGTAACAGAAAATACAAAACAGGTATTTGTCATTCGGGTTAAGAACGGAAAAACTGAATGGGTTCCCGTCAAAAGAGGCAGAGAAAGTGACGGAAACGTTGAAATCTTTGGAACCTTGCAGGAAGGTGATCAGTTGGTAAATATCGCTACGGATGAATTAAGAAGCGGCACACAGGTATTAACGAGCCTAAGGCCTAAGGCTTAAGGCATGCTGACTTGAAATTCATAAAAAATCTCTTTCTGACAAACAATTAAGGTTATAAATAAAAAACACACACATGAAAAATTGCAAAGTCACATTTCGCTTGTTTATCGTTTTTTTACTTATCCAGTCTGTCAATTTTGTTTATGCCGTTGCGCCAGTGCGGCAATATTACACGCTGAGTATTTATCATTTTAAAGATAGTGTGCAGGAAAAAGTCCTCGATCATTATTTTTCTGACGCATTATTGCCCGCCTTACATCGAATGAAAATTGTTTCCGCCGGTGTATTTAAATCACTTGCCAATGATACGGTTTCTGATAAAAAGATCTATGTCTTTATTCCGTTCAATTCAGCAGAAGATGCCCGGCAATTAAATGAAATATTGCAAAAGGATAAAGCTTATCAGGCTGTCGGCGCTGAGTATATAAACGCTGTTTTTTCCACACCGCCTTATACCCGGATTGAAACGATCATCTTATATGCCTTTCCCATGGCTCCCGGGATGCAATTACCTGAACTAAGGTCCGCAAAGAATGAAAGGGTCTATGAACTACGCAGCTATGAAAGCGCCACCGAAAAAATATTTCGGAATAAAGTAAAAATGTTTAATGATGGTAACGAAGTAGGAATTTTTAAACGCCTTCACTTTAATGCTGTTTTTTATAGCGAAGTGCTAGCCGGATCCAGGATGCCCAATCTGATGTACATGACGACGTTCGATAACATGGAAGAACGTGAAAAACACTGGAAGGCATTTTCAGATGATGCCCAATGGAAAAATCTATCCGCACTGCCGGAATACCAAAAAAATGTCCAGCATGCTGATATCATATTTCTGCGGCCAGCTGATTATTCTGACTTCTGACAAGCCTCATCCGGCTATACTTATCGCCCATTGAACGATTCGTTCATTTAAAATACTTCCGCTGAATATAGCTTTGTATTCTAAATATTTACAAACAATTAAACACAGATTATGAAAAAGCTTTTTTTAACAACAGGTATTTTAATGGTTGCTGCCATTACCGTGGCTTATGCGCAGGATAACACGAATGACAACGACGCAAATAAGAACGCAGTTAGTGCATTTACCAGAAACCAGTTTGCTGCAGACTTTCCGGACGCGACGAATATTCACTTTGAGAAAACAAATGACTTCGACGAAGTGAATTATAGTCAGAAAGGCAGAAAAACTACAGCTTATTATGATAATAATAACGAGTTGCTTGGCACCCTTCGCAATAGATCATTACGCGATTTACCTGCAAATGCGCAGAAGGAAATTGCAGGCGAATATCCAAAGTATACAGTCGTAAGAGTTGTCAGATTTAACGCAAACAGTGATAATGAATCATACATTGAAAATAACTCGGAATTGCCTTTTTATAAAGATTCACCCGAAAATAGCAGTCATTATTTTGTTGAGCTAAAAAACGGCAACAAGACAATCGTATTAATGGTGGGACTATCCGGTGGAGTTAGTTTTTTCACAACCATGAAATAATTTGGCTTTTTTCTCGTGGTTACTTTATACCAGATGATTCAGTGCATGACCGCAATTGACCACCGAAGCCCGGGCTCCGGTGGTCAATTGCGCGTGGATAGTTTCATCTCCTAAAATCCGGAAGTGACCACGATCAGCAAATTGGGCGATGAAGAAATTATATTATGTTCATTCTCTTGTTTAAGGCAGATCGGTAGGCATCAGCCACAGGCACTGGTTTGCGGTTGATTATCAATGCACCTGCTTCCATGCTGTCAATTTTATTTATAGCCACCAGATAGGAACGGTGCACCCTTAGGAACCTGGATGCGGGGAGTCTTTCCTCAACCGCTCTTAATGTTGTATGAATTGCATAAAATTTCTCAAGCGTATACAGTTTAACATAGTCACCCATCGCCTCTGCAAACAAGATACTATCCAGCTTCAGTCTGCGTACAATATTGGAATCACGAATAAAAACAAATTCCTCTTCTCTGAATTTCACTTCCTCTTTATTACTATCCAATATTTCTCTTGCCTTATCGATAGCCTGGATAAACCGGGAACCTGATACTGGTTTTATGATATAATCCACCACATTCAGGTCAAAAGCATCAGCCGCATATTCCTTTTTTGAAGTGATAAAAATGATAACGGGGCGCTTATTAGCCAAGTTTTTGGTTAGCTCCAATCCCGACATGCCCGGCATTTCCACATCGAGCAAAAGAAGATCTACAGGTTCGGAAAGAAGCAGGTTGTAAGCTTCATACGCACTCGAACATTCAGCGACAATCGTCAGGTCGTCTATTCTGCCCGCCAATTGCCTAAGCATCATTCTGGCCATTTCGTTGTCATCGATAATCAAGGCATTCATAGGATAAAATTAATAAAATTTGTCGGTTCAACTACTGATTTTGCCCGTTGAACGATTGGCATTATGTAAGGCTTTGCCATGCTCGTAGCTTTACTGTAGTGATGAAATTTTTAAAATATGAAAAAGCTATTTGCCATACTATTTTTTACCGCCACGGGTTTATACGCTTGTCTTTCTTATCTTCTTATGAGACTGATAGATATGAATAGCAAATCCGAATTTGTGATACTTGACGTCGTTGGATTATTTGCTAATATCATGTTGATCAATTTCCTATTCAGGAAATATATTAATCAGCCATTCGATAAGAGGACGGATAAGCGTTAGCAATTATCTTTGGGGTGAAATCGCTCCAATTGGATGAAATTTGAGGCCGGTTAACAAATTTTACAGGAATTTTGCACCGGTCCCTCCTGTTAACCAGAGACATATGCGTAACAAAAGATTCATTCTTTATTTACTGGGTATTTTTGTTACCACTATCATGCTGATCGTTTTTCTTCAGTACAATTCCAATAACAATATCAATAAGCTTATAGAAGGAAACGAATCCCTTATCCGTGAGTTCCAGATCATCGGTGAAACACAGAAACTGGAGACGGACATGCTATTTATTGAAAGTCATATATACCGGACTGTTTTCAGTAAAGACTCCAGTTTTTTGAAGGATATAAAAGGCAATGAAGGAAAAGTAAGAAAAATCATGTCGGAATTGCGGCCCCTTGTATTAACCGATAGCACAAAAAAACTCGTGAAGGAATTGGATTCACTGGTTGAAGTAAAACTGGGTTTTGGACATATCATTCTCGACACCCTCTTTTCGAAAGGACAATCGGCTGCTATAGCCACGTATAAAAGTAGGAGGCAAACCTATGTGATGGGGAATATTGTGCATGTGATTGATTTATTAAACAAACCCCGGCAACAATATCTGACAAAGCTCGCTATTGATGCAAACAATAGTGGGAAAAGGGCCAGGGAATGGGGGTTTATCCTGGCGATTACTGCTGTGCTGGCATCCATTTTTACTTTTGAGTACATCGCTAAACGTACTAAACGTCAACAGCAACTATATGAACAATTAAATGTATCCGAAAAGAAAGTAAGGGAGGCTGGTGTCATCAAGGAAAACTTTATGGCTAATATGAGCCATGAAATCAGAACGCCCATGAATGCAATCCTGGGTTTTACCAATTTATTGCAGAAAGAGCCTCTCAATGAGAAATCAAGAGAGTTTGTGCGTTCCATTCAAAATTCAGGAGAAAGCCTGCTTGAAATCATTAACGATATACTTGATTTTTCCAAAATAGAAGCCGGCATGATGCGGATTGAATCGAAATCCTTCAGTCTGCGTGAACTCCTTCATTCGGTAAAAACCATGTTCGCTACAAGAATTCAGCAAAAGGATCTTCATTTTATAGTGAATATTGAAAATTCACTACCTGATTTACTAACAGGAGATGCGGTACGCTTAACGCAAATTTTAGTGAACCTGGTAAACAACGCCATAAAATTTACGAATAGAGGAAAAATTGAGATAACCGTCGAGGCGGATAAAAAAAAGGAGGAAAATATTGACATTTCGTTTTCTGTAAAAGATACCGGGATAGGCATCGCTTCCCATAAACTGGAAGTAATATTTGACCGCTTTCAGCAGGCAGATGAAGACACTACCCGTAAATATGGCGGCACGGGTCTGGGCTTGTCTATTGTTAAACAATTGGTTGATTTACAAAACGGAACGATACATGTAAACAGTGTAATAGATAAGGGCACCGAATTTGTTTTTTCTATTCCTTATGCCATCTCCCATGAATTCACCGAGCATGAGGATCTGAATTTGTATTCTACCAGTGAAATGAACCTGGCCGATACCCGGTTAAAGATATTGGTTGCAGAGGATAATGTGATGAATCAAAATCTGATGAGACATTTACTAACTTATTGGAATCTTGATTTCGATATTGTAAATAATGGAAAAGAGGCCTTAGATGCATTGCAACAAAGAGATTACAGAATGCTTCTGATGGATATTCAGATGCCTCTGATGGATGGTTATACAACCACTTTGAAAATACGAAATGAATTGGGGATGAATATCCCGATCATCGCAATGACAGCCCATGCAATGACAGGCGAAAGAGAGAAATGTTTATGTTATGGTATGAATGAATATATTCCGAAACCTGTCCGGGAGAAAGAATTATTTAAAATCATGAAAGATATCCTAAATCCAGGCGGCGGAAGAGCGGAATTAAAAAATGAAAATAATAATATTTCGGTTCGCGATGGGGAATTGCTTGATCTCGACTATCTCAAAGAGGTTTCTGGAGGAAACACCGAATTTGAAATAAGTATGATAAAACAATTCCTGCAACAAGTACCTGATGAACTGGAAGCTATGAAGGAAGCATTCGATAAAACGAATTATCCTGAGCTAACACATTTTGCGCACAATTTAAAAACATCCGTGTCATTTATGGGCCTTGCAAAGACCCTGGATCATTACCTGGATTATATTGAAAAAAACGCCGGTATCCAAAACGTACACGCTAACATAGGGGAAAATATTATGACAGTAAATACGATTTGCCAAAAAGTTTTTCGGGAAGCAAAAGATTACCTGGTGCGTAACGCTGGTCACCCATTAAAGATCGGTCCTGTCAAATAGGGCGCGAATGCGGGACCTATGAAGCACTGTTTATCGACTCGGGAAACTGGTTTTCGCTGGGTGAAAGAGAGAAGAACGCGAGCTGACGAGAAAACTATTTCAGGTACATAAAAAGTTCGGTCTCCAGCTTGGCCTCGTCTTTATTCCAGTGTCCGTATATTTCAATATAGGGTAAACTGGTTTCAAAGCCTTTCTTTTTTATATCATCGGTCATATTTTGTCCGGCTTGTTTTATCAGACTATATGGACCCACATGTTTGTAGTATGCATATTTCGTAAGAATAATACTTTTTTGTTCCAGTTCCGTGTCCTGATTTGGAATATCGTTCAGTTCCACACCCGCAAATACCTTTTCATTTTGGTCGTACACCCAAATATTAAGACCCTTATTTTTTAAGTTGTTTGATTTAACTGTCTGCCACATCCGGTCCATTAATTTAAAGGCAGTTGCAGCATAATCCTTATTCATCGCGATACCTGAAAATCCATAAAGAGTCAACCTGAGCGGTTTATCGATGATCTCTACATTCATTGACTATTAATTTTTCTGAGTTAATCATTTATTCATCTTCCAAATCGTATTCTTTCTTAAGAAAAGTGATCAGCCGGGTAGCATTCTCCAACTCGGGCTTCAGCATATTGTTGGCATAGGAACTGGTAATGATCCTGAAGTCAAATGCTTTATTAAAAAGAGTGCGAAACTGGTTACTATCCGTACCTAATCCCGGAATGTGTTTAGGGGTGAATTTTCCATTTATCATGAACAAAGAATCTCCGTAAATGGACATGTCCGTAATCGCGTCCAGTCTGGACAGGATTTCCTTGAAATACTCATTGTAATAG